>Ga0209226_10000441_pt1 | contig 23179 bp, 13 predicted proteins | sample BarGraNGADG00212_2_FD_184497 | JGI IMG/M metagenome (GOLD analysis project Ga0209226, IMG submission 184497) | Arctic peat soil microbial communities from Barrow, Alaska, USA - Barrow Graham LP Ref core NGADG0011-212 (SPAdes) (version 2) | ecosystem: Environmental > Terrestrial > Soil >...
ATCCCTTCGACCCCGCTTCCTGCGGTCAGTCAATCTGGAAAGGGACTTCCACAGCAAAGATGCTGCAGATGGCTACTTGGTAACACGCGGCACACTTGCCGCTCTCTCATTACTCAGTCGCGGAGTGAATGACCCTTCTTATCGGGCGCAATGCATATCAGGGCCTTATGGCTCAGGAAAGTCCGCCCTTGCCTTGTTCTTTGCCAAACTGTTGGAGAAGGAACAAAGCAACGGACTGCGGGCAAAGGCGCGTCGGAACCTAGGGCTGATTGCGGACCAACTGCTGCCTCCGGACGGGGAAGGGTACGTGACCGTGCTGGCCACGGGCGTGCGCGAGAACCTATCGGCCTGCCTTGTCCGCAGTCTGAAGCGGTCGCTGGAGGTGTCGGGCAGAGGGGCTCTACTTGAGTCCCTGTTGCGTGAACACGAGACGGTTCTGGATGCCCCTGAGCCGAATGGACGGCAAGTAGTTGCGCTCTTTGAGGATCTGGCCAGATTGGCTAAGGAACAAGAGCATGCCCAAGGGTTGATCATCGTAGTTGATGAGCTTGGAAAACTGCTTGAGCACGCGGCTTTGAGTCCTGATGGAAGCGACGTTCAGGTGCTTCAGGAACTGGCGGAAGTTGCTTCCCGTAGCCATGACAATCCCATGTGGTTCGTCACGATACTTCATCAGCAGTTTTCGCAGTATGCTTCTCGCCTCGGTCGCCATCATCAGAAGGAATGGGCAAAGGTGCAGCAACGCTTCTTTGACGTGCCGTGCGCGCTTGACGGATTGGATGCGCTGCAGTTGATAGCTGCAGCGATGAATGGAAAGGATAACCCGGCAGTTCAGCCCAACAAGCATGTGCGCGAGGCTGCCCATGCCTGTGCGGCGCTTGCCCCAAGAGGATCGGAAGAAGACTTTGAAACTCTTTGCGTCTCCTGTTATCCGCTACATCCGACTTCCGTGCTCCTCCTTCCATCGCTCTTCAGGCGTTTTGGGCAGAACGAGCGCTCCTTGTTCTCGTTCCTGTCGGCCGATGAGCCATTCTCGCTCATGAATTGGCTGCGTAATCAGGAGTTCAATGCAGACGATCCACCTTTCGTGCGGCTGCCGCAGGTCTATGATTATGCGTATCACACCCTGATCGGCGGCGCGCCGGTTCCACAAGTCGCGCGTGCATGGGCAGAAGCGGAGGATGGGCTCGCGCGCTTGGGCGATGCCACAAGACCCGAGGTCCATATTCTAAAGAGCATCAGCATACTCAATCTGGTCGGGGATGCATCACGTTTGCCTGCTTCGCACGACGTACTGGAACTTGCTCTCGCATCGCCGGAGTTCAGCCCTGAGCAATTGCGGGAAGTGCTGAAGTCGTTGGAAACACGGCGGCTTACCGTGTACCGTCGATTCCGCAATGCTTTCAGGCTGTATGAAGGCAGTGATATTGACATCGGAGAACGTCTAGCAGCAGCATACCAGACTCTGCCTGCGCAGTCCGTCTCCCTCCTGGTCGCGAAGGAGCTTTGTCCTGCGCCACCTCTTGTGGCGCGCAGGCACTCATTCGTAAAGGGAATGCTGAGGGTCTTCTCGGTTATCCCGACTTCGTTCGAAGACTTGCAGCGGGCACTGTCTGTCCGGGACGGATCGGATGGACACGTCGTCTGCTGCCTTGTGGAAAACGAAGAGCAATACGCTGCTGCCGAGGAGTTTCTCACGACCGGTACAGACCACTCGGCAATCGTGATGCTTGCAAGGGAGACGGATCAGCTTGCAGAAGCTGCGCGCGACGCGGCTGCCCTTGAGTGGGTGAAACACAACACGCCCAGTCTTACTGGAGATCGTGTGGCCAGGCAGGAGCTTGAAGAGCGACGACTTGAGGCAAGTATTGCATTTCGGTCGGAGTGGAACAGGTTGTTTACCCCTGGTTCGGGACAGGCCACCGTTTACTGGAAGGGCACAAGGCGAGAGATGAAGTCCAGCAAAGAACTCACGGAACTTGTGTCAATAGCCACTGACGAGATTTACCCATATGCACCCACGGTTCAAAACGAACTGATAAACCGCCGCTACCTATCTTCAGCGGCAGCAGCCGCGCGCCGAAGCCTTATTGAAGCCATGCTCCTGCACAGTCAGGAGGAACGCTTGGGGCTTAACGGCTATCCGCCTGAGCGAAGCATCTACGAATCCGTCCTTAGGCAGAGCGGGATACACCGACAGAATGAGCGTGACGAGTGGGAGTTTGCCAGACCTAGCGGCGAAGACCCGGGTCTGCAGAGAGCGTGGGATCATATCCTGGAGGTGTCGTGTTCCGAATTGCTGCAGCCCAAGCCATTGACGGATCTATTCTCCGAGTTGTGCGGCCCACCGTTCGGCGTCGCTGACGGGTTTGTGCCAGTGCTGTTCTACGCGTGCCTACATGCGCACACGGCGACGATGGCGCTGTATGAGGACGGCAACTTTGTGTCAGAGGTGACAATGCCGGTAATGGAGCGCTTGATGCGCAATCCAGGGAACTTCGCGACGCTACGCTTTGTCGTAGAGGGAGAACGCGCTGTTGTGGTCGAGCGCTTCGCCAAGGGCTTCGACGTCGATAATGCGCTCCTGCCTGTCATACGCTCGATCTATGCGGGCATGTCCTCGTTGAATAGATACGTTGAGATCACCAAGAACCTGCCCCAAAACGCTGTCGCCGCGCGAGACACGATTCTAAGAGCCAAGAGCCCTGAGAGACTGCTCTTCGTTGAGCTTCCTATCGCGTTGGGATGCCGCCAGTTCGAGGCACAGTCAACGGTGAGGGACGAGAAGAACATCGCCAGCTTCTTCGACGTCCTTAATGAGGCGTTCAACGCTCTGATGACGTGCTATTCAGACTTGCTCGGGCGCATCAAGGCTGGCGTGTTCCGGATATTCGACATCCCTAAGAGCGATGAGAACTGGAGGGATGTCATCCCTAAGAGGGCAACGTTGTTATCGGAACTCGTGACCGATACGGGTTTGCGCACATTGGTGAACCGTGCTTGTGACGCTACTCTTCCCGCCGAACAGTACTTGGAGTCGATTGCCGCAGGTATCGTCGGCCAGCCGCCGAACCGTTGGAGCAGAGCAGACGAGGATTCTTTCGCCAAGCTCGTTGCACAACTCTCGGCGAAAATCCGGTCCGCAGAAACGCTGTTGGATCTGAAAACGAGCTTACAGGATAGTGAAGAAGGCTATCTGGTCACAATAGACACAAAGAATGACGAAGCCGTGCGGCGCGTCGTGAGGCTGTCCCGAAAGGAGAAAGGTGACGCCGAGCGCGTCGCGGAGGAGATAATCGGTAGGTACGCAACCGAGATGGACACTCAGGTTCTGTTGGCGGCAGTTGCCGAAGCAGCCCGGCGAGTGGTATTATCTGATAGCGAGTCTGCTAACGAGCATTCGCAGAAAGGGGTCGTGCATGATGAAAGATGATAGAGTGCGTCACATATTGTGCATTTCCGGTGGTAAAGACAGCGCGGCGCTTGCTATCTACATGCGCGACAGATTACCTGACATGGAGTATGTCTTCTGCGACACCGAGAAGGAGTTGCCGGAAACGTACGATTACCTTGCCCGTCTGGAAGGGATATTGGGAAAGCCGATCATCGCCCTGAAAGATGGAAGAGGCTTTGACCATTGGCTCGACATATTCCGTGGTTACCTACCGTCGTCTCAGATGCGCTGGTGCACCCGGCATCTAAAGCTTGAGCCGTTCGAGCGCTATGTGGGCGATTCGCCTGTTGTCAGTTACGTTGGAATTCGGGCAGACGAGGATAGGGAAGGCTACATCTCAACCAAGCCCAACATCAAACCCGTCTTCCCCTTCAAGGAAGCCGGTCTGTGTTACGCCGACATAGTTCGCATTCTTGAGGAGTCCGGGGTCGGCCTGCCGCAATATCGCACGTGGAGATCGCGCTCCGGCTGCTATTTCTGCTTCTTCCAGCAGAAGATAGAATGGGTAGGGCTTCTGGAGCATCACGCTGACCTCTTTCAGTTGGCGAGTCAGTATGAGAAAGTCGATGAAGTAACCGGCAGACGGTTTACCTGGTGCGACAACGAGAGTCTTGAGGAACTGTCTCGCCCCGAGAGGATCGAAGGGATAAAGGCTGAATACGCCAGAAGGATGGAGAGACAAATCCCTACCGACCGTCGCTTGGCTGATATCTTCGATGATGATAATTGGGAGAGGCCATGCTTGGTTTGCACTTTGTAGTAGGAGATCGCCACACGTAGGATCACAAATGGAGTTCAACAATCTGCTTTCGCGGGCGGATGATGAAACGCTACAGACCTTACTTGGTAGCGCTGCTCTCCGCCTGATAATGCTCTTGGACAGGACCTTGGCAACTCCCACACGCTTACGGGAGTTGCTTCTGGGTTTGCGTGGCCCCGAAGGCTTGCTACTTGATGCCGATAGTAGAGCGCTGCTCCTTGAACTGCTCCGGGACGGTGAGGCGCGGACTCTCGCCCAAGCACTTGGGATTGGAACTGATGGAGACATATACGCGAAACTGAAGCAATCGCGGTTACCGCGAGGCACTGAGAAGGAACGCGTGCTTTTCGGTTTCTTCGAACTATACCCGCCCGCGATTGAGGAGCGAGTTGTCCCTGACAACACTCAAGTATGCTCTGCCGACTACCCGCTGTTCGAGCATCAGCGTCGGGCCGCGAACGAGGTGGCCGGTTTCCTGGCGCGCGAGCCGCGTCGCGTGCTCCTGCACATGCCCACTGGCTCAGGCAAGACCCGGACCACAATGAATGTCATCGCAGACCATCTTCGCTCGAACGAGCCCACGCTCGTAGTCTGGCTCGCACATACTGAGGAGCTTTGTGAGCAGGCTGCCGAGGAGTTTGCTCGCGCGTGGAAGTCCTTGGGTAACCGAGATATCGACTTGTACCGCTTCTGGGGTTCCTACAGCCTTGATCTCCAAGGTGTATCCGACGGCATCGTGGTCGCTGGCTTGTCAAAGGTCTACAGCACGATAAGAAGAGAGAATGGGATTGACTTCATTAGCGGGCTCGGCAGACGATGCACTCTGGTGGTAATGGATGAGGCTCACCAAGCCATCGCTGAGACCTACAGGCTGATACTGAATGCGCTTTTCGTTATGGGCGAGGGAACCTCCCTACTAGGGTTGACCGCCACGCCTGGCCGCACATGGTCTGACATCAACGCCGATCAGAGTTTGGCCGATTTCTTTGCGTGTCAGAAGGTTACGTTGAGTGTTCCAGGTTATGATAACCCGCTTGATTACCTGGTTTCGGAAGGCTACATAGCCCGCGTCGCGTTCCGACCTTTGCTTGCGAATAGCGGGTTGCGCGTGACAGAGGCCGATCTGCGCAGAATAGAGGAGGAACTAGATATTCCCATCCGTGTGCTGGAGAGGCTTGGCGAGAACGACCAGCGCAACCTGCGCATAGTCCAAGAAGTGGAAGATCTGGTACAGAGGCATCGCCGCATCATACTGTTCGCGGCCTCTGTCCAGCATTCGAAGACCATCGCCTGTGCCCTGCGGGCGCGGGGAATACAGGCGTATTCGCTGACCGGAACAACCCCCTCGACAGAAAGAGCGCGCATCATTGAGGAGTTCAAGGACGATTCCCACGAGACCAAAGTCCTATGCAATTATGGTGTGTTGACAACTGGATTCGACGCACCCAAAACCAGTGCGGCGGTTATTGCCCGACCGACGCTCTCACTCGTACTATACAGCCAAATGGTAGGCAGAGCGATTCGCGGAACCCGGGCTGGGGGAAACGCTGATGCTGAAGTAGTCACTATTGTAGATCAGGAACTGCCGGGGTTTGGCGCAGTTGCCCAGGCATTCCGTAACTGGGAGGATGTATGGAGAACGCAGTAAACGATCACCCGTACGTGCCAGCTCATCTGGCAATTGAGGCGATGAGAGACAATGGCTACAAGAACACCGCATATGCCGTCGCCGAACTGATGGACAACGCGATAGAGGCAGATGCCACAATGGTGGAGTTGCTGTGTGCCGAGCGTGAGGTGCAGCTTGAGGAGCGTCGGCGGAAGCGTGTGGAGCAGATTGCGGTTCTCGACAACGGCACCGGAATGGCTGCGGAAGTGTTAAGGTCAGCGCTTCAGTTCGGCAACGGCACGCATCTGACACGGGCTGACCGGTCAGGCATCGGTCGGTTCGGCATGGGACTCCCGGCCTCGTCCATCTCGCAGTGCAAGAAAGTCGAGGTGTGGACATGGCAGGATGGAATTGAGAACGCCGTTTACACTTACCTGGACATCGTCGAGGTGAAGAATAGGCAGAGGAGCACAGTCCCCGATCCGGAGCCCAAGGAGATTCCTCAGATGTGGCGGCAGGTAGGTTCATCCTTTGGCGATTCCGGCACGCTCGTCGTGTGGTCCAGTTTGGACAGGCTCATGTGGCGTTCGGCCAATGCGATCATAGAGAACTCCGAGTTTCTCATCGGCCGGATGTACCGGAAGTTTCTCGACAGCGGGAAGGTCCAGATCCGTTTCGTCTCGTTTGATATAGAGAACCCGACGAGTATCGCGACTGACAAACTAGCTCGTCCCAACGATCCTGGCTATCTCATGGCTGAAACCTCGTGCCCAGCGCCATTCGATCACATCCCGATGTTCAAACCCATGGGTGAGGACTATGAAGCCACATTCACAGTGGATTTCCGTGGCGAGAAACACGACATCAAGATCAGGTTCTCATACGCCAAAGAGGAAGCACGAAACGCCGACCAAGCTGGCAGTTCCCCCTACGGAAAACACGCGAAGCGTAATGTTGGAATTTCGATAGTCCGGGCTGATAGGGAACTAGAGCTCGACCAAAGCCTTGTCATCCAGTATGACCCGCGTGAACGCTGGTGGGGCGTCGAGATCGAGTTTCCGCCAGCACTAGACGAACTGCTCGGCGTCACAAACAACAAGCAGTTCGCGCGGAATTTCTCGGATGTCGCCGCTCTGGATCTGGAATCGCTGGCAACAGGGGGCAGGACGATCAACGAGGTTCGCTGTGAGCTTGCCGCAGATGGCGATCCAAGGGCCCCTCTGATCGATGTGGTGCACAAGATAGGCACCCAGCTAAACGTGTTGCGTGGGCTTATCAAGGCGCAAACACGTGGCACACGGGGAACGCAAAGGCACGAGCGCCCAACTCCTGAAGAGATAGCGACAACCAAGACCCGCGAACGGCAGCAAGAAGGTTATCACGGCGAGAGTGATGCAGACGAGCGGCTGTCTGCGGACGAGCGAAGAGGCATCATCGAGGAGACACTGAGGGAGGAAGGCGTTTCCGACAGCGATGCAGACGAACTAGCGGCAACGACTGTCTCGGACAACCTGAAATACCTGTTCGCTAATGCGCCCTTGGAGACCGCTGCATTCTTCTCCGTAAAACCTCGCGGCGGCGCGATTATCATCACGCTCAATACTGAGCATCCCGCCTATGACAACTTGGTGGAGGTGCTTGAAGAGAACACGCAGGGCCAGGACGCCCCAGCATTGACTGCGCGTTTGTCCAATGCATCAGACGGCTTGAAACTGCTTCTGACTGCCTGGGCGCGTTACGAGGACGAACTACCGGATGGCACAAGAAAACAAAATGCGCAAGATGCAAGAAATGACTGGGGCCGCGTAGCCCGGAACTTCCTTGCCCAGGATGAATAGGCTGTGCCAGACATGGGGAGCCACTATACTTTGCCGGGGTCGCAGCTAACCGAACTGTGTGCGCAGAGTTCCGGCGAAGTCTTGCTCTGCGCACCATTCATCAAACTGGACGCATTGAGGCGAGTGGTTGAGTCGGTGTCAAGCGAAGTCACGCTGCACTGCATCACGCGCTGGCGTCCAGATGAGATTGTGGCCGGGGTAAGCGATCTGGAAGTATGGCCGCTCTTGAGAGACCGAGGGCATTCCTCGCTCTGGCTTTGTGCCAGCCTTCACGCCAAGTACTACCGTGCCGACACCAATTGTCTTGTCGGTTCAGCGAATATCACTGCCGCCGCACTAGGTTGGGCTGCCCAGCCTAATCTTGAGCTATTGGTTCCCGTGTCTCATGAGGACCCCGCCGTAGCTGAATTTGAGTCGTGGGTATTCGCGGTGTCTGCGGAGGTGGACGATAGCATCTACGATCAGATGGTCGGCATTGTACAGGCGATCTCGGCGCAGGTCCAACAAGTATCCTGTCAGCTCGAACCTATTGGCCGTTTAGACGTGTGCGGGAACTGCGGCCCACTCTCACAGCCTAACCCGTATTGGCTTCCGAGCCTGCGAAATCCCGAAGAGTTATTCCTGGCCTATTCGGACAATCTGGATCGTCTCTCTTCCGCATCCCAAGAGGCGGCAACCAACGATCTTGCAGCTCTAGTCGTCACGCCGGGACTACCAAGAGAGGCGTTCGAAGCTTACGTTGGCGCGCTTTTGCTCCAGCAACCAGCAATCCGGAAGGTCGACGCACTAGTCGCTACTCCTCAACGTTTCGGCGCGGTCAGAGACACAATCGCTTCAATGGTCCCCGAGGATCAAGCCGCCGGATTCGATGCAGATCGTGCTTGGCAAACGTTGATGCGATGGCTAAGACACTTCCTGCCGGATCGCTATGGCCTGTCCGTGCCAAGACACTCAGAGGTTTTCTTCCGAAGGCGGATGGATTCGAATGACGGAGTGTAGGAGATAGCTCGCTCTGTTCCCACGAGCTGTGCCATCTGAAGCATCCTAACCACAGTAAGGATTTCTACCGACTTCCGGAGATTAGCTTGCCCGACTGGGAACGGAGAAAGCGAAACTGGAGTTTGCGCGATATTGACGGAGGCTGTTCGCGGGGTGTAATGACCTCTGCTCCACCCGTTTTGACACTTTCGACCGAACGCAGCGGAGAATAATGATAGTAGAGTTACAGTACGTCTGCGACTAGGCAGGCAACGAGGAGTTTTGAGATGAGCGGACCGATAGAAGAGCCGCGTCCGGGTGAGGGTCGTGCGTATTTCCTTGCGTTACGGGCATTGTCCGATGTAGTGCTTATGAAGACACCTGCCAAATCTGAGTGGCACAGGAATCTCAACCATGCCCTGAGCGTGTTCCAGCGCACAGCGGAGTCACAGAAGAGCGTCACTGACGTAGTTACGCAGTCATCTATGCTGCACGACATGTTCGACATTGACAGCGTAATCACGTTCTCGGATGGATGGAACTACTGGGAGTCGCTCAATGATTTCATTCGCGGCCGTCCCGCACCCGAACCACTTGACCAGCAGCTATTCTGTGGCTCGCATCCGAAATCAGAAGCATATTTCAAAGGTATCGACAGTCTGGCCAATACGCACGCATCGCAAGTAGTCGATTGGTTGGGCGGTATACTTGACACCAAGCCATTGAAGAAGATGTTGGACTTGGGAGCGGGGCCAGGTACGTACGCTGAAGCGCTCGTTCAGGAGAGAGTCGTTTCTGCTGCCACTTGCGTGGATTTCGACTACGTCGTGAGGTTGGCGTCCGACAATAGCGACCCACACTTGTCGTGGGTCGCAAGCGACCTCTTCGAGATGGAGATCCCAGGCGAACCATCCTTTGATCTCGTCTACATAGGCAACGTATTCCATCACTACTCCTTGAGCAGCGGAGCAAAGCTACTGCAACGTGCAAGGCAATACGTGGCTGACAGTGCATATCTGGTAGTGCAGGAGTACTCTCTCGAAGATTGGCCCAGTGCTTCTCCGGTCTACGCTGCCATCTTCGGACTACATTTTGCATTGACGACGCTGATTGGTAGATGCTATTCGCGCAGTGAGTTATCGTGTATCGTTGGCGAGTCGCTTCCCGGTTTTCGCTATGTAGCGAAGCACAACCTGGGCAGTTCAGACGTCATCTTGTACAGGCGCTGTGCTACATGAACAGAGGGACGGTTGAGGAGCAACAACAATCTATGAAAACCTCCAGCCAAAGCTCAGGTGCTCTGCTAAGGTTAGCCGACCTCACCTTTTCATACAACGGTGGGGGTCCCGTTATTCACGGTGCCTCGTGTGAAGTGGAGCGGTCAGTCCTTACAGGGATGATTGGGCCTAATGGTGCTGGCAAGACAACTTTAGTTCGTCTGATTCGGGGTGATCTGGAGCCTACTTCAGGAAGCATCGAGTTTATGAATGATGATCACCGTCCTTGTGAGCGACCTGTGGTTGCTGTGGTTGAGCAGCATCTGTCTTTGTTCCCAGACCTGTCAGTAGCAGCGAACATTTGCGTGGATTGCTGGTCCAGCAAACCACTGAGTTGGTTTCCTCCTGCCCAACTAAAGCATGAGGCACAGGGAGTGTTGGAGCGATTGGGAGTCGACATTGATCTCAGCATGCCCGTAAGATCGCTCCCTTATCCCTCAAGACAGATGGTGGAGATTGGCCGAGCCTTGCATCGCGGGGCAGACCTGCTAATCCTAGACGAACCAACTGCTGGGCTTGACGTCCAGTCACGGGATAGGCTCCTATCGGTTATCAGAGCATTAGTGAAAGATGGTACGACTGTGATGCTCGTGACGCATGACATGGACGATCTTCGAGGGGTGGCCGATACGGTGCTGGCCGTGAAACACGGCCTTGTGTTACCAGTCGATGTGGACGACTATGTTGATGATCCAATCAGCGGCGTTTCGGAGGATCACACGGACAACCATCGCCTCGATATATCGGTTAGGCTACCAGCAGGCCGCAAGTTAAGCCTTCACGGTCGACTGGGAAATGCATTTGTCTGGCATTTCGAAGATGCATTGGAGAGGAGCTTGTTCGCTCAGTCGCTTGCCACTAGTGAGTCGGAGGCGACTGCCCTGGTTCAAGCCAATGGGCGTTGCTTTGAGAACCCGTCCTCGTATGTCTTGCGGCGAAACGGCGTTCGGCTTCTACTGTCTGATCGTCAATCCAATGGGCTGTTTCCGGACTTGACGGTGCTGACAAACTACTTGGCCGTATCCGGCCGTGCAACGGGTCTGATCGATCTCGGAGATGCACGAAAGCACGTATGTGAAGCATTAGGCCGAGCCAGTGTCACTTATCCTTCAGTGGATGCACCTGTGTCATTACTTAGCGGAGGAAATCAGCAGCGTCTGCTGTGGAGTGCTCTAGCCGATGCAGATGCGCAGTTCATTGTTGCCGAGGAACCTCTGTGGGGTCTCGATCCCGACGCAAGATGTGCCGCGCTCGATACTTTTCGGACTCTCGCGGATTCTGGACGCGGAGTCGTTATACTGACCTGCTTCCCGCGCTCCTATCCGGGGCATAGGATGCAGCTTCCCGAAAGGACTGCGGCGTGAGACTGACCGTTTGGCTAACCAAATACCCCAGGGAGATCGGGCTGCTCGCCCTGATTGGGTGTTTCGCCCTCGCGGTGCGCGAGTTCGCCACCGTCGGAAACGCTACCAATGTGCTAATGCAGTTCGCGCCTATCCTGCTGATAACAGTTGGACAGTCTTTTGCCCTTCTTACAGGGGGCATTGACCTCAGCCAAGGAGCCGCTGTTGGACTATACTCCGTGTTGTTCGTGTGGCTTATACCGCATGTGGGCATTCCTGCGGCGGCTATTCTTGTTGTCTTGCTGGCATGTGCCTACGGGGTCTTGATCGGTTACCTAGTGACTGTGCCGAAGGGCGGCATCAATCCCTTAGTGGTGACTCTGGCGGCCCTATATGTCATCAATGGCATTGTCATGTACGCGACTGGTGGAACTCCGCTAACGGTTAGTGACCCGGCATTTGCCCGGGTTCTGAGCATCGTAGGTACCAGCGTGTGGATGCACATACCGATAGCATTCCTCATAGCAGCCGCCTGCTGCCTTGCAGCTTTCGTTTTCCTTCATCGCACAGGCATGGGACTCAGCATATTTGCTGTCGGTAACAACCCTATGGCCGCTAAGGTGCATGGTATTTCACTGCTGTCTGCACGCGCTTTCGGTTACGCCGCTTGCGGAGCGTTGACCGCAGTCGGCAGCTTCCTGCTGTCTGCGCGTATATACCAGGGAAATCCACATCTGGGAGAAGGTTTGCTGTTCGATTCAATAGGCGGCGCGGTCTTGGGCGGGGTAGCACTGAGTGGCGGCGTTGGCGGCGTGTGGGCAGCAGCCCGAGGTATCCTGCTTGTTGTGCTCATCCAAAATGCATTATACTTGACTGATCTGAATTCCTATCTCAGAGACATAGTCGTGGGACTACTGATATTCTTTGGTTATCTAGCATCACAAAAACGTTTAGGAGGTAAAGTGAAATGAAAGCGCGTTCGGTAATCCTGGGTCTCGTGCTGCTGGTGATTGGGCTGATAGTGGGCTATGGAATACCCCGAGGCCATGTGTCAGGAAGTTTGGGAACCGGTTCTGCAAGACACAACTGGGCGAATGCATCCAAGGTCGTCGCCTATGTACTGCCAAATGAGGGACCTTACTACGACCTAAAGTGGCAAGGCGTTTCTGCTGAGTTGGAGAGGCTTGGGTACAACCCGCAGAAATACACAGCGGGGGCTTACATGAATGTGAAGTCGCAAACTGACATTATGGAGAACCTCATCCAGAAAAAGGTCGGAGCCATCATACTCCACGCTGTAGATGAGAAGGCACTGATTCCATTCGTAGACAAGGCCATTAAGGCAGGTATCCCCGTCGTTGCCGAGAACGTCGAAGTGAACACACCTAGTCTTGCCGGAAGTGTCCAGTTGGCGAACTACCAGAATGGTTGGGAACTGGCCATGGCCTTGGCGGATGAAATGCACGGAGAGGGCAAGATCGTAGCGCTCGTTGGACCTCCTGGCTTACAAGTAACAGAGGACATGTGGAGTGCTGCGAAAGAGTACCTCAAGAGGTTCCCCAAGATCAAGATCATTCGTGAGGAGCATCTTCAGGTGAACACGCCGGACGCACAGAAGCTCGTGGATGCCATTCTTCTGGCACACAAAGACCTGAAGGGTATCTACACGTGGTACGTGCAAAACGGTATAGGCGCAGCTTTGGCTGTCAAGAATGCTGGGTACGCTCCGGGGGCGATCAAGATAGTCGCTAAAGACATCAACCCTCAGGGCGAAGAACTGCTGAGAGCAGGATACTTGACCAAGCTGCTGGTTGGCGAACCTATTGAGATGGGACGAACCAGCGCCCGAATGGTAGACAGTATTCTGAACAACAAGCCCTACACGACCCCTGTGCTTATGCGGAACAGGCTCGTCGATGTGGCCACAATTGATGAGATCGACCGCAGTGGCTTTGCGGCGACGAAGAAGTAGGTGTGCATGTCGCTAACTGATTTTCCGAGAACGCCTCTGCTGAGAATGCCGGAACCGGTAGAGGGCCATATAATGTGGGTGAAAGATGAGTCGGCTTGTCCCACCGGAACATTCAAGGACAGGCTGGGCTGGGCACTTGCCCGCCAAGTTGTGGGTAGTCCCATCCAGGATTTGCTCATCACCTGTATAACGCTGGGCAATACGCTCATAAGTGTTGCCCATTTTCTGAATTCTGTCGACGAGAGCATTAGGCCGCAAGTCCTGGGCCTGCTTCCCAACGGATTCTCTCAGCGCGTCTTGGGACCTGATACAGCCGGATGCCAATGCACTGGGGCTGACGTGGTCCGGGCGTGCCAGGCTAAGGGCGCAATGACTGTCGAGGTGGACCTGGAGTCCGCATATCTCTCTGAATCTGATATCAGGGAGATCGGCAAGAAGTGCGTACCGTCGGCTACTGAGTCTAGGGACATATCCTACGGCATTGGAGAGGATGCTTACGCGTCAATTCTCCAGGAAGCGCTAGATGATCTTCCGGCGATCCCGTCAGTAGTGCTTGTATCTGTTGGTGCTGGCATACTCTTTGATGAATGTGTGCGAGTGGTAGAGGAGCGGAGGTTACCTACGGTCGTCGTGGGGGTGAGTGTTACCGAGCCGAGTTCCGTCGCGGACAAAATCTACGGGTACTACTCGCCGTATTTTGCAGATCTTTGCACTCAGGGGCGAGCGTTTCACTCGCGTTTTCCTAGACACCCAGTTCTACGCGTGGAAGACAGGGATGTCTTGTCTGCTTTGCAGTTCACCAAGATGGTTGGACAGAATGCAGAGCCCAGTTCCGTCGCGGCGTTGGTACCTATCCTCCGCAAGCAGATAGAGATGCCTTCCGGTGACGTTCTTTGGATTAATACAGGCAACGGTGTCATTCCGAGGTGTGATCTCCCATGAGTGATGAGAAGTGCAATGGAGTGAATGCTAGTGCGGACAACGTTTGGAGGTGTCTCCACCACGTCATCCTGAGTACTGAACTGCCCCACGTCGAGGATGACGGTGATTTGCCTGAGTTCGTCTGGTCCAGCTTCAACGCGTTTCGGGATCGAGCACAATCCTACGAGTCTGCAAAATGCATCGAGACCACATTTGTCGACTATCAGTTGGCAAGGCCACTAATCGGTTCTAGCGTAGCACCGGAAGGTTACCTTGTTCGAAGTCCGGTGTTCACCCGACTGACGGACACGGAAAAGGCCAAGATGAATTGTCATCACTTCCTTCAGTATGTAGCGCTGCTGAAGGCACTTCGCAACCAAGCCATTACGCACGATCAGAGCATATCGAGGTCGATACTGGACAGCTCAGAATCATATAGCCTCTGCCATATCGTGCTGCGCGATAGCGAAGGGACCACCCCGGATTACCCTGGAGAGGTGAAACTGCACCGGGTTAGTAAGCCAGAGTCGCTCTGCAAAATGCTTGAGCCTCTGGATGATGATTGGCCGAAATCTGATGGCATTGATATAAGCCAAATCCATTTGGTCGAACCACGCTATGTGGACGACTATGCAAAAGTCTGTGCACCGAAGGTTCTGGAGATTTCCGCAGCACTGCATGACTCCACTCAGGATGCCTTGGTTGCCCGATGGTTGTATCAGACCAACACGTCACTGCTTGTATTCCCTGGGATCGATCCCGATATACCCTATCACTATGACTATCCCTGGGGAGGCGTTTGGTTTCTTACGGATAAGTTACCGTCGGTGGAAAGCATCTTTGCGACTCAGTTGTTGGTCCGCGAGTGTTTCCAGTCATCGATCCTTCGATTGAGGATGCTGGAAGCTGAACGCCTTGAGGAGATGCGGATAAATGACCGCAAGCAGAGAGAGATACAGAGTGACCTGCTATATCTGCTGCAGAGGGTAAAAGATGCGTCAGAACGGTCGAGTCGAATCAAGGCTATTATGGATACGACCGGCAACAACTGGATGGACCTCTATCATGATCCTGAGATAGCTAAGCTGTTCATTGAGAGAACAGTACTCGACGGACACAAGGTCCCACACAAAGATGAGAACATGACTCTGGAGATATGGTCTGCTTATCGAAAGCACTTGGAGTCATTCAACTACGAGCCGTTGATAAAGAGGTTCCTGGCGTTGCCTGTTACCACTAAGGCCGATTCACAGAACGCGTTCCGTTTGCTGAAACGACTGATTCAACGTCCACATCACAATACCGAGCTATCCAGTGTGTCTTCATCTGTGGGTCTGATCAGGCCGGTACAATTAGCTGTTGCGGCTTGGTTGGCCATCGAGCTCGCTAAGATAAAGACTGCATCTGTCGTCATTGAGGTGGGTTCGGATAGCCACAAGGTAAGCAACCTTAGCCAGCTAGCGAGCGACATTGATCACATCAATCAGCCTGAAGGGAAAGAGAGCTGGCGGTCCCAACTTCCACACAGAGTCTTCCCCTATCAAGTGCTTGAGGCTTTGGCGCAGATATGCGCAGTCGAGTTCAAGCCCAAGAGCAAGGACCCGGATGTCGTCCGCCTCTCGCAAGTAGTTGTATCACTTGCTGACGGAGAAAGGGCCTACATAGAGCTGCGGATTGAGTGCAATGGCGTCCTGAAGCCACTTCAACCAGTTGATGAATCCGGCGGCTTCGCGCGGCTTAGGTCTTGTATCAAGGACCTCGGGCTTATGTGCGGCAGTATATGGCCGAAGTGGATAAGGCTGGCGAGATACGAAGCTCTGGCTGATTTGGACGAGCCATTTGTGGTCGGGATACTAGAGAAAGAGAAGAGAAGCGTCCTGAGAATCAGAGCAGCCTGTGTTAGTGACGATAAGGAGGCCCAGGCGTGATTAGAGCCTATTTCTATAACGGTGTCCAGGACGCAGACAGGATCGACCTTTTCAATGTTGCTTACTCGTCCTTCGCAGAGGTCGACTCCACACAGACCTCACGGCTCCTTGAAACCTCGGAAAGCACCGACCCGTTCGTGCTCTTCATTCATATCACCCACTACTCTGACGCGCCTACCCAGATTAGCAAGAAATGGGTGGACGACTTGAAGAATAGTGGTGTACTGGTGTTCTACAGTGGTGGTGGCATCTCAGACAGCGAAGCTCGCGGCATCGAGGCATCTCGTCGCGAAAGGGGCTTTGATGGGCGGATCTTTGTACACAGACCTGCGTTTGACGGTCCCGGTGGGAGCATCGACAAGACGATAGACGGCATTCAACATTTCCTTAGTGCGGTCCAATTGGCTGAAGAGCAATCCGGAACACTGGCAGGGGCACGATTCATTGCAGATCAGATGGGCTGGCCGGGTATCTCGGAAAGCTGTCACATCGAGTATTCGCTCAGTCTGTTGGATGCCCTGCTACCTACAGTCTACGATCGGTGGACATCCACCGACGAACCCGAAGCTTTGTTTAGGCTTCTGGAGAGCCTGGTCGAGTCGGCGCAGCGTTCGTATCCACAAGTAGACGCACTCAGTTTGCAGTGGAACGTCTGTCAAGAGTGCTTTTCATGCGTCGTTTCGCGTGCTGGCAACAACAGCAGTTGCGAGCCTCAGAAGCTAATCGCTCTGCGTAATGCTCTATTGGGATTTGATTCTGAGATGGGTTTGATTGGTCTGCTTGATCAAGTCTGGGGGTGTCAATCACCATGATTGTCTGGTACGGCGACTCCAGGCACAAGAAATGGTTTGCGCCTCACGCCCTGGTAATTGATGCTGTTGGACCTGTTCCAGTGGAGAGTCTCGCCAAATGCGACCATATGGTCATAGATGCCAACTGGGGTCGAGAGTCAAGAACTGCCAGAGGAGGACTGAGATGGTTGCAGCATGTTCGAAGAATCTTCCGCGCCACAAGCCCTGCATTGGTCTACTCATTCGAAACGCGAGAAGTCTTGGCAAGTAGCTTCTCGATAATGGCTGAGGGCGTCCCAGGACTGAGCTTTCTGCGACTGCCATTCACTACAATGGATTTCCAGACGACTCTTGACAGAACAGAGCCCCTCGCTATCGAGGAACTCGACATGATCGTTCGCTGGCACAGCGGTCTGCAGGAAGATTGGCAGCTATCATCTCATCGTATTGTTACTCTGCTGCGCTACTGGCCAAGCACCAAAGCTGAGGTAGAGTCGTTTGTTAACGAATGGCAGGACCTTATACTAAGATGTGCTCCAGACCAAGTGCCCAACATGCAGAGCTTGGTAACCGCGCTAGACAGAGACTCGAATGCTGTAAGATCGGCCTTAGAGCAGATTGGCCACGGTCTTAGAGGGATTGTCGATGCGCCGATACCCGAAGCACCGTGCAACCGGCCACCAAGAGGCTTCTCTGAGTTGGCTATAGCCGATGATAGCGGATACGAATTGGACACCATAGTAGAACTGAAACGCCTTGGTTACAGCGTGTGCGACAAGGTGGCTATCACATCACAGGAAGCTGAGAACTTGATCGAGTTACTCTGCCCCCATGTTGTGTTGGTGGATCTCCACATGCCATCCGCAAGCGACGGACGCAGGGTTATCGAATTCGCCCAGCGTTCAGAGACAGTGCGGCTCATCGTCGCCATCTCAAGATCTGGAGCGGTCGACCTCCCTCTAGGGGTGGAGGACTGCTGTGGCCCGCAGAGGTTCGCGGATGCGGACAGAATCCACCGAATCATCTGGCAACGCGCCTTAATGGAGGGAGTAACTCCAAATGATTGTGTCTGACCAACTTGCCACAGACATTCGAATGACGCTGGGACGACGCATTGCTGCTCTTCAGAGCCTGGCAGGTCATTGGATAGCGTTGCCAACCGGCGTACGTGCCGCCACCGACTACGCTAATCGCCTGGTAGACTCCGGGGCCACAGACGAGGTGGTCAGACAGGTGGCGCAAAAGGTGATAGATGATCTGAGCGTCTACATCAAACTTGATCCGATGCCACTCAGCAGTATTGGTGCTGTGCTGCAGGATGGGCGGAGGCTGCTGGACCTTGCAAAGTCATTGCCGGGCTTTGAGAAGGACGGTTCTCTTTGGCAGTGCTTGCACGGTACTATCGAGCAACGCACAGCGGCCTTGGAGGGCGGCGCACTGGAGAAGGCCGTGTCGAGCATCAGGGATGTTCACTCGAGATTGGATGCCCTTGACAACGATGACATCCGTTCTGCCTGTGCAGAGATGGCTGCTTCGGCTGAAACAGTGCTCTCAGGTGATTCGCAGCCAGCGGATGTTCAGGACCTGATTGAACACATTGAAAGACTAAGGGCGCTGCTGCCAGATGATCGAGCCGCTGCGGTGACGCCACGCGCAGTACTGAGCAACACGCGCCATTTCCACGTGGCAATCGTGGAAGATGACGATGAATGGTACAACGATGTTGTGAGGGCGCTGGATATAGTCCGGGAATACCTTGGGCCGTGTTTCGTCGTTGATCACACTCGTTTTGAGGACTTGGAAACCGCCTCTGCCGCTCTCGCTAATCCTTCACCCACGCTGCCAACGACCGGAAGTGACGAGGCAGTCGTGCAGACAATTGCGATGGTCGACCTTGGGATTCCCTCTAGTCCCCAGGAAACCCAGAGAGTACGCGACCACACGGCGACGCCTTTGCGCGACAATGGCAAGGCTCTGCTACGCAAGATTCGCTCGTACAGGAACAATGTGCCATCGATCGTACTGACCACGCCCTCCAATCTACTGGACGACCAACTGGATTGCTGCGCGATGGGAGTCGGCGACTATGACTATATCATCAAGGGTGTTGACAAGCACGACCGGATAGCTGATGCGATCATCCGAGTTGTCGAGCGCGCCCAAGCACACAGGATTTCGCTAACAGCTTCTCCAAAGCAAGAGGCACGCATAGATGGAGTCCCTATTGCTCTTGGAGAGATGCCATTCAGGACATTCTACTGCCTGTGCGAACTATCCCAACAGACCCGCAAGCGCCTTTGCACCCCAGAGCAGATACTTGATCAGTTGGACGAATCATTCGGGGACGTGTTTGACTACCGCTTCAGCCCTGAGACCGAGTTGGAGAAGTGTCAGGTCTTGGCGCGAAGAAGAAGCGGCAACTGGTGGAAGTCTCAGTGGGTGCTGGCTATCGTCAACGTAATGCGATTGTGGGCCAGCAGCAAAGCCGATGCAGGTGGAGATGGCATCCAGGCTCTAGGAAAATTTGAGGAGAACTGGAATGTATATAGGAATGCCCTCTCCCTGTTCGATGACTATCGAAGGTCTCACCCAAATGGCAAGCCCTGGAGCGATCAGATGCACTTGCCAGTCAATCGCGTGACTCCGGACGTCCTGGCTGCAGGTTTCGATGAGGCGTTCGGAGGGTTGGAGTTTAAGTCTCGAAGCGACTACGACCTGGACAACATCAAGAAACACATGAACGAGGTACGCACGGCCATCCACGAGGCTTTCAATGCTGTTCATAAGACCATTGATGCCAAAGCCGAACTGATCATTAGCAGGCAGATGGGCGAGGACCTGTTTGGATACAGAGTTGTAGGCGATATCGACTTTGATGAGGAGGATACAAGCGAGGACCTCTTAGGGAACGCCCACAAGAAACAATCCGTGGTGCTTGTCGTCGAAAACGAAACAGGCTTCCGAAACCGCATAGCGGAGCTATTCAAGACTGCTGGGTATACCGTCCTCACTGCTACCAATGCGGAAGATGCTGTTGCTGAGGCAACTGGAATCGACAGACCGGACATCATTAGCCTCGACCTGCATATTCCACTGACCCGCTTGGATTACGAGAAGAACCCCGATGATGGAGCTACTGACGGTGGCCTCCAAGCACTCGGATTGATCCGGGAGAAGGCTCCAGATGTCAAAGTACTGGTGCCGACTACCCTATATGATCGCGATGACCTGCGCGAGATGGCTGCGTCTCTCGACGTTCCCGTGACTAACTTCGTACCAAAAGGTGGAGGGTCTGCTGGATCTGGATGGGAGGGCCACCTTCTGTTGACGGCCGGGCGGCTCAAGCAGGAACTAGAGACTGGGTCGATACTCCCTTCAGTCCCCCGCTGGAAGTGCCATATTGTTCAGCTATTGGCAGGAAGCGATCCGAAGCACGGGAAGCTGAAGCTGTTGGTTTCGGGGCGACAGTCCGAGTTCAGTGGCAAGGAAGGTAAGCTCCTTGCCCTTCTCCTGAGGCGTCCCAGAGAAGAAGTCACTTATGATGACATCGCACGGGAAGTATGGGGAGTCGCGCCTAGCCCGAACGCGAGAAACTCGAAGATCAATGATGTTAGGAAGAAGATCCGCAGTGATTGGTTGGGACTGCCGTTAGCAGAAGCGAAAACCTCAGAGCGAAGAAGACAATCCGGACGGATAAGCGAGGATGACGAGCCTGAGCAGAGAATCCTTGAAACCTCTAGAGAAAGAGGCACTGCGCAAGGACTGGTACTGAACGTATACGTGGAAGACCCGCACCATCTTATGACTGCGGGCACGGAGCCTCGCCAATGAACATGGACGTCAACGGATGCAAGATCATCGCCGACGGAAGCGTAATGCAGTTCCTGCAGAAGATCTCTGGTGGAACACCGATTGACGATAGACAAGCTCACACACTAGAGGAGCAGACCCTGATTGTTTACGCTCATGCGCTGACTCCTAGTGCTCTGTGGCGATCCGAACACAGCGGACTGACCTCATTACAGAGGCTGCTGGCAAACAACCTGTCGCAGAAGTGCCCCATTGTAGTAATGGGATGGTTGCCAAAGGACTCTTACGGAAGCTTTACCTATCTCACTACGCAGCTGCCATACTCCCGCTTGCCGATAAATGACTCAGGTTGTATCGAGCCCACTGTCGTGAGCGACGGGGTATGGCACCGGCTGCGGCAGGATGCCGAACGCGCCTATCTTGCCAGTTGTGAACGGGTCTTGGAGGATGCGTGCAGAAGAATCCGTCATCAATTCAGTGAGCTTAGGAGACCGGCGGTTCGTGTCTTGCTCGGAGCATGGCTGTCTGGCGACGTAAGCACAGAAGTGGCCTCGAGTGTTATGCAGCAATTGGCGTCAAACGACGAGAAAGCCACTGCCGATGGAATTTCGCATATTCTGGACGAGTGCAAGGAAGAATACGACATAGTCCTGACTAAGCGACCCGCTCGCGCCGAGGAGCCAGTCTGCGGTTCAGGACGATACCTGCTTTGTGATGACCTCGTGCAAGATGGTTGTTACCGCTGGAGCGATGGAGACGTGCTCCAAGTCGACAGCGGCTGCCTGGGACCTATTTCGATTGGTACAGACGACAGTGGATGGGGTCCGGTAATGGCCTGCGTTACGAGATCAGAGATACGCTGTTTCAACGACCCAGATCGAATGATGCAGATGATCGTGGAGCGGGAAGACATTGAAGCAGTGCTTCTGGACTACGACCTGGGATTGGACAGACTAGGTAAGCCAGTCTGTGGGGCCCGTTACCTTGCCCCCATCAGGAATCTACGATTCGATCTTCCCATCGTCATGTTCACCGCATTCGATGATTCCACAATCGCCAAGTGGTGCCTAACCCACGGTGCCAGCGGATACTTTGTCAAAGAGACCCGTGAGAGCGAGGGCAGAGCCTCGCTTATGGCGTATGCTAGTCTGCGAAAGGAGATACAGGATCTGCCGCAGAGCCCACGACTCAAGCGCAAGCTGTGGCGGAAGTTCGTGCTCTTGGAGGAACGAATAGAGGCTCTGGAGAGATCGGCTGCCCAGAGTCTCCCTGCTGGCCATCCGATGCCCGCAATATCGTGGAACCTCAGGCAGTCGTTCTACTGGTTCATGACGAATGCGCAAGATCCGCGCGTCGGGGAAGACGCTGGCCCAGGCGATGGTGAACGGACGGTCAATCTTGCAGTGCATAGCGCCAATGCTTTTGACGAGCTTCTTAGGTGTCACTACTACATGAGTGGGCACACATTCTCTTGGGACGCAATGACAGCCAGTAACAGGGACGGCATTGAGGGCCGAATAGCTTGCTCCGGCCTGAGTTTCGGGAGGTATCCAGGTGAGATGGCGCAAGTGGAACCGTACGCGCATTTCAAGGCTGACTTATCCAGTGTCAGTTTGGCAAAGGCAACCAAGTGCTTGGATGGAGTTCTCAGACTCATTGAGTCCTATTTGGCTCGCTACTGCAGCGGGGCAGCAATCGCGTCCGGCAGCGAGCAGAATCGGTTGCCACCGCCCACTTGCGTTCCTGTGCCTCCCCAAGACACTCGATCTGGCAGTGAGAATCATGCTAGAACCGCAGAGCTTGGCGCTGAGGACCTTGTCCTGGGAATGGCTGAGATCTTGGGGCTTGACACCGTTCCCGGCTACGGTAGTCCCGAGGAACGGCGTAGTTTCTTAGAGACAGCACGAGATCTGGCCAGTGCCCGGAACAGCCAGGAAGACAGATGGCACGAGTGGCGTGCGAGATGGCTCGGCAATCAGAATGCATACCGGTTGCTCTTCATAGACAACAAGCCAGAGCCTTGGGTGCCGGCCCTCAAACTGCTGTTCGGCGAAAACGGCGTCGATGAATGCAAGCTTTCAGCAGTGCCTGACAGTCTCAGTCGATTGCCGGGGGTGGCTGCAGATCTCGATAAGGAGTATGATCTGGTGCTTCTCGATCTGTGCATGCCGGAGCCTGAAGTCGGAAACAAAGTGCTGAGGCTTTTCGCCGAGGAAACGGGGCTGCCTGTAGTGCTGCTGACGGCCAGTGATGAAGCAGGTTGGACTTCAAAATGTCTCAGAGAGGGAGCCGTGAACTACTTCCTCAAGCGCCAGCCTGAGAACGAGCGATACGAAGGTGCCATACGATTGTCAGAAATGGTCTGGGATCTGAGCACGCTGTTTGGCAGGTGCAGTGAAATTCGTGCTGTGTGGAATGGCATTCGAGACATCGCGGATCAGGAACCGGGCCTATGTGATCAGTCGAAGCTTTTGCGCTACCTCACGAATACAAAGGGA
>Ga0209226_10000442_pt1 | contig 23047 bp, 21 predicted proteins | sample BarGraNGADG00212_2_FD_184497 | JGI IMG/M metagenome (GOLD analysis project Ga0209226, IMG submission 184497) | Arctic peat soil microbial communities from Barrow, Alaska, USA - Barrow Graham LP Ref core NGADG0011-212 (SPAdes) (version 2) | ecosystem: Environmental > Terrestrial > Soil >...
CGGGCCTCCGGCGCGCGCAACCCGCCGCGAACACAATGCCCGCGCAACCAGCTATGAGCAGAAACCGCCGAAATGTGGGGCTGAACATGAGCCGCATACCAAGCTTTCCGTGACGGGGGCTCGGACCGGAACTCGCCCGTGGACTGTGCGGATACGCAAAGTTTAGCACATGCTCAGGCAACAGGCAACAGGCAATAGGCAATAGAGAGAGTTCAGTTCCACGGGAACGAGTCGTAGGGGCGAAGCATTTGCACACAGGCTGTTGGACGTCATCAGGCCGATGTGCAAATGCTTCGCCCCTACAGGCAGGCGGAAACGGCGTTTGCATGGTATAGTGAATATGAGGAATGCCCATGCTTAGATTGTTTGCGTTGTTCTGCATAGTCTTTGCTGTATCGTGTGCCTGCCACGCCGCGAATCCGCCGATATGTCCGCATGTGATCGGCTGGAACAGCTCCATTGCCACATGGGCGCAGGGCGCGCCGTGGATCAAGGTGATCTACTCCGGCGATGTGGCCCCCGCCAAGGCTATAGGATCGAAGGTTTTCTATCGGCCCTGGGACGCCGACAGCACCAACCACGACGATGGCTGCCTGCCCGCGAGTATGACCGGGTCGCAATACGCCGACCTCGTTTGGGCAAAGATTTCCGGCATGGCCGGCAAGCCCGACGCAATCGGCTATCGCAATGAGTTCAACTGGACAGACCCGACGTGCTCCAAGCGCACCTGCGCGCAGTTCCCGAGCTATGTCAGCCGCCTCAGGACGCTGGGATACACCGGCAAGATCATCTTCGGCTCGTTCGGAGTTGGATGGGTAGACGACGGCATCTGGAACGACCCCGATCTCACAAATGCCGTCAACGCCTCCGACGGCGTCGAAACCCACGAGTACTTCGATCTTACGGTCAACTGCGGCGCTCCGTGGCTCGCATTCCGCCACCGCGACATCGCGCTTGCCAACCATTCGTATCTCCAGAGCAAGGATTGGTATATCGGCGAGTTCGGAAGCGACCGATGCTGCACCCCCAGCCTGTCGTGCAGCGACCCGCAGTGCAGGCGCGGCTGGCGAGATAGCGGCAAACTGACCGAGCAGGCCTACGTTGACCAGATGACGGTCTATCGCGCGGGGTGCGCAAACCAGGTCGTTGCGGTATTCGTCTTCCAACAGGGCGACAACGGCTCGTGGGCGGATTTCGAGGTCGTGGGCACGAATCCCGGCGCATGGATGCGCTCCACGTGGGGTTTGCCGTCGGGAAGGTTCACCGGACAGGTGAAGAATACGAGCGGCCAGGCCGTCGGCTATCCGACCATATCAGTCACACCGGGGCTCTACAGCGCGCTCACCAGCGACGGCAACGGCAATTACACTACTCAATACATCCCGGTCGGGACCTACGACGTAACCGCGCGCAAGAGCGGCTACGCTTCCCAGACTATCCACAACCAGCCGATCACGGCGAACACGAGCACGGTCGTCAACTTCTCACTTACCCCCCTGATCGCCATCTCAGCCGCCAAGAAGCAGGGGGATAATACCACCGCCGTGATAGGCGGGATCGTGACCGCACGGTTCCCGATAGCAGGCACGCCGGACCGGATCTACGTGCAGGACCCGAACAGGACGAGCGGCATCGCCGTGCTGCCGACCTCGATGGTGTCACTCGCCGATCTCGTGCAGGTAGAGGGAACGATGTTCACCACCGCCGACGGCGAACGCGTCATCAAAGATGCAACCGCGACGACGATTCTATCTGGGCAATCGATCCCAAAACCACTCGGATTGGAAAATCTCTGGCTCGGCGGCGGCGTTTTCGGCACTCAGGGCGCGGTCGTGAACAGGAGCTCCACGAGCGAGTATGCCACGGGCTTGAGCAACGTGGGAATGCTGGTCCGTGCGTGGGGCAGGGTCTCATTTATCGATCCCGCGGGCGCATATTTCTACATCAACGACGGCTCCGGGATAAATGACGGTTCGGGTCATGCCGGCGTCCGGGTGGCATCGACGGGTCTACCCATGCCGACCAGCGAGGCGTTTGTGGATGTGGTGGGTATTTCCTCGACCGCGAGCATTGGCGGCAAGATCGCGCGTCTGCTGAAGCCGCGCAGCGTCGACGATCTTTCCTACGCGCCCACTTCGAACTACCTCTCCAACGCCGGATTCGAGAGCGGAACCTTGGCGGATTGGACCTCCTACGGCCGCGTGGACGGCGCGCAGACCGGCTCGTGGTACGGCGGCATCACGGCCCACTCCGGGAGTTGGTTCTTTGGCAGCGCCGCCAATTGGGACGCCAAGACCGGCGGGTTGTATCAGCGCGTCGCCGCTATCGTCGGCGAGAGTTATCAGGCGAAGGCCTACAGCCGGGTGTTCTGGCTCGACAACTCGTCGGCCTCGGCGCGGTCCAGGGTCGGGATCGATGGCAGCGGCGGAACCGACCCATCGGCAGCCTCGGTCGTATGGTCGAGCATCGACATCCAACCGACACCGAACTACAGCGCGTGGGTCCAGTTGACGACGCCCACGGTCACATGCGCCGGCGGGATCGTCACGATCTTTCTCGACTTCGCGCAGACCAACCCCGCGGGCTGGCATATCAACTGCTTCGACGACGCCGAGGTAAAGCTGGTGCCGTAGTAACAGCTCACATGTCATTCTGAGCTGTTACCCAAAAGGATTCTCCCCATCGCGTGCAGAAAGCTCTCCTGGGAGGCTGTCATGTTCGACTATATCATCCAAAACGCAATGATCCTGGACGGCAGCGGGGAACCGGCTCGCGAGGCGGACGTGGCGATTGCCCACGGCAAGATCGCGGCGGTCGGTACCGTCGAAGGCGACGCGGCGCGCGTCATCGACGGCGCCGATCTGATCCTGGCTCCCGGCTTCATAGACATGCACTCGCACACCGACGCGGGGCTATTCGTGGACCCGCGAGCCGAAAGCAAGATCACCCAGGGCGTCACCCTCGAAGTCTGCGGCAACTGCGGGTTCTCGTCCGCGCCGGTCCTGGACGAACCGGGGCGCGCGGAGCTCGAAAGCTGGCGCAAGCGCTACGACATCGAGGAGGACTGGTCCACGATGGGCGAGTTCCTCTCGGCTTTCGAAAAGCGCCGTATCGGCATAAATTTCCTCACGCTTGTCGGCCAGTGCAACCTGCGCGCGGCGACCGTTGGCCTCGCGGACAAGGCGGCATCTCCTAAGGAAATCCAGCGGATGAGACAGCTTGCGGCGGAGGCTATGGAGCAGGGCGCATTCGGCATCTCCACCGGCCTCATCTACGCTCCCGGCTGCTTCGCCGACACCGCGGAGCTGACCGAGGTCACCAAGGGCGTCGCCCCCTACGGCGGGATCTACGCGAGCCACATTCGAGATGAGCGCGCCAAGCTCGTGGAAGCGGTCGAAGAAGCGATTGCGATCGGCAGGGGCGCGGGAACGCCGGTGCAGATCGCGCACCACAAGGCCTGTGGCGCCGTCAACTGGGGCAAGGTCAACGACACCCTCGAGGTGATCCGCGAAGCGCGAAGCGAGGGGATCGACGTGAACGCCGACCAGTATCCGTATACAGCCTCCGCGACCTCACTTTCGACGCTGCTGCCGATGTCGATGCACGATGGCGGGGATACGGCCCTTCTGGAACGCATCAAGAGCCGCCGCGCCCAACTGCTCGATTTTCTCAACGACGCCAGCGCAAAAGGTGAGTTCGGCAGCACCGGCGACTGGTCCAACGTTCTGATCAGCGGGGTTCGCACGGACAAGAACCGGGCCTGCGAAGGCAAGACCATCGAGCAGATCGCCGCCGAGCGCGCATCGACCGGGGCCGAGACCGTCCTCGATCTGCTTATCGAGGAAGAGACCTCTGTCTCGATGGTGCAGTTCGGCATGTGCGAGGACGACATCAAGACGGTCATGCGGAGCATGGACACGATGATCGGCAGCGACGCCTCCGCGCGCGCCATCACCGGCGAGCTCGCCAAAGGCAAGCCGCACCCCAGGGCGTTCGGCACCTTCACGCGCGTGCTGGGCTACTACGTCCGCGAGCAGAACGTCATCCCGCTGCAAGCCGCGATCCGCAAGATGACCTCGTTGCCGGCGCGCAAGTTGGGGCTTGCGGACCGTGGGACGATCAGGGCCGGAACCTGGGCGGACATAGTAGTCTTCGACGCCGACAAGGTCAAGGATATGGCAACATACAAGACCCCCCACCAGAACTCGGTCGGTATAGAATACGTATTCGTTAATGGGAAGCTTGCCGTCGAGCACGGCGAGCTGACCGGCGAGCTCGCCGGCAAGGTGCTGAGAAGGGGAAGAGATTGAGTATTTGATATTCCGTATTGAGTATTGGCGCCTATCCTTCCGGCAATACTCAATAATCAATACTCAATAATCAATGGCATGAAGCTTATCCGTAACCCGGAACTCAAAGGAATACTCTTCATCCTTCTGATAGCGCTCGTGCTCGGCTTCCTGCTCACGGCCATGAGCGGCAAGCTGGAGCAGTGGGGCGTTCCGTGGTTCACCGGCGCGAAGGTGGTGGACAAGATCGTCTTCGTCTCGGATCGCTCCGGCACGAACGAAATCTACATGATGAACCTCGACGGAACGGATCAGCGGCAGTTGACCAAGAACGCTCGGGTGCTCTCCGCTCCGGCGATGTCTCCGTCCGGCAACAAGATCGCATTCGTCGGGATGTGCGGGTCGATCAGCCAGGTGATGGCGGTCGGTGTCGGCGGAGGGACCCCCTACGCTCTCACTTCGTCTTCAGGCTCGAAGCGCCGGCCCGGCTACAGCCCCGACGGCAAGAAGCTCTCCTACATCGAGACCGGCAGAGTCTACGTCGCCGAGCTTAACGGAGGCAACCCCGACCCCGTGCTGCCTACCCACCAGCAGATGATGTCCGCGATGGGAGACCCGATGGGCCGGGGGTCGATTCCTCTCTACTCGACCTACGCGTGGGGACCGGACAGCGAGAGCATGGCGGGGGTGTCGAGCCAGGATAGGTTGACCGACGCGCTCATCTATCTGCCCAAGCTGGAGGGCGAGGCGCAGCGGCTCACTCCACCTGGACCGGTGATGCAGGTGACGGGATTCTCCTGGGCAGCCGAAAGGCCCATCTTAGCGGCGTCGCTTGCCATCGACAAGCAAGCCATTCTGATCGTCTTTGACCCCGCCGAAAAACAGCCTCGACCGATACTCGGACTGTGGCTCATCAGATTCGGCGCTCCGGCGATCTCGCCCGATGGGTCGATTGTCGTCGTCCCGGTGGAATCGTCGTCGAAGAAGCAGTCCCTCGGGCTGCTAAAAATCGACCTGCAATCCCGCCGCTGGGGCATGCTGGTCAAGGGCCTTTTCGAGAACCCCGTGTTCTCCCCAAATGGCGGCACGATCCTCGCCGCCCAGCGCGATCCGAAGACCGACAAGCGCGGCATAGTGACCATCGACCCGGCATCAGGCGAGGTAACGCAGCTTACACGCGAGGGGGACTGCTTCGGCGCGGTCTTCTCGCCGATGTCGCCGAAATGATGGAGCCGGACCGCCCCTACCTCACCGATCAGCTTATCCCCTACATAGGCAACAAGCGCAAACTGCTGCCACTCATCGGTGAAGCCATTGGACTTACGGGACTGAACCCAGTTGCTCAGTCCCATTCTCCGTCCTATTCCCTGTCCTATCTCCGGTCCCATTCCCCGTCCCATTCCTTTTTCGACCCCTTCGCGGGCAGCGGCGTGGTGAGCAGGCTCGCGAAGACGATGGGCTTTTGCGTAATCGCCAACGATTGGGAGCCGTATTCCGAGATCATCAACACGGCCTACATAGCCACGAACGCGCCGCCCCCATTCGGCAGGCTCGGAGGCATGGAGAACGCAATCGCCGCGCTCAACGCGCTTACGGGAAAGCCGGGCTACATAGCCTCGCACTACTGCCCCAAAGACGACGAGGCCTACGATACCCTTACGGAGCGAATGTTCTACACGCAGAGCAACGGCCGCAGGATCGACGCGATTCGCGAGCAGATACTCGACTGGCGCGCCGCCGGGCTGATCGACAACCGCGAGGAATCGCTGCTGCTCACCGCGCTCATATACCAAGCCTCCTACTGCAGCAACACTTCGGGCGTGTTCAAGGGGTTCCACAACGGCTGGGGCGGCGCGACCAAAACGGCCTGGTATCGCATTCGCAGCAATCTCACCCTGCGCGCGCCGGTCTTGTTCGATAATGGGGCGGAGAACCTCGTCTTTCGCGAGGACGCATCCGCGCTCGCAGACGACATCACCTGCGACATCGCCTATCTCGATCCGCCGTATAACCAGCACCAATACGGCTCCAACTACCACCTGCTCAACACCGTCGCGCTCTGGGACAAGCCGCCCATAAGCCCGACCATATCCGGCGGCGGCGCTCGCGACAAGGCGGCGATAAGAATGGACTGGCGGACCCTGCGCCGCAGCCGTTACTGCTACAAATCGACCGCGCTGGACGCTTTTTCCGAGCTGATTGCGAAACTGCGCGCGAGATTCATACTCGTCAGTTACTCGACTGATGGTATAATCGGGGTTGAGGATCTGCTGGGGTCGCTTTGCAGGCGCGGAGCGCTTACGGTCGTGCGCAAGCAGTATAAGCGCTATCGCGTAAGCAGCCAGAGGCCCTCGCCGAGGCCGCACACGGTCGAGTTCGTCGTAATCGTCGATACGCGCAAACCAGCCGGGCAAGACGCCGTCGGCCGCGCCGTCAGTGAAATAATGGAGCCGGTTCTAAGTCTTGAGTTCTAAGCTAACCACGTCACCCTGAACTTGATTCAGGGTCTGTGCTTGGGTGCTGAATCTCCTGAACTCGATTCAGGATCAGCATGACGGTGGGTGAGTCTGCCTCAGTGATCTACTTACTTGAGTGGAGGGTTTAGTGTTGATAGTTGAGAAAATGGCGAAATGCTCCGTGATAGCTCTGGTGCTCGTTGCCGTCGTGATATGCTCGGCGGCTGCGAACAATCTCATACTTGCGCCGACGGCGACCACGCTCACCACGGGCCAACTTCGAGCGGAAGCGGCGCTGAACACCGACAGCCGTTACTACTGGTTCGCGGCGGGTATTCTGCAGTATGAGCTAAGCGCGATACGGCAGCAGAGACCTGGTCTGGCTGCCCAGAACATGATCGGAATCCAAACCAGCTTCCTGCCCGAAACGGCCTTTAACCCGGCAGTCGCGATCGGGGTCAGAGACGCGGCTTCCCAATCGTCGGAGGGCATCGGCGTCTACGCCGTAGTCACGAAGCACCTGCCTGTCGGCCCGGCTTCCGTGCTCGTGAAGGACTTTGCGGCGACCGTGGGCGTGGGCTTGTTCGGAATCCGAGGGCCGTTCGGCGGCTTCGAAGCCAAACTGCCGATGAACATTTTCGTGCAGGGCGAGTATGACAGCCACGATTTCAACGGCGCGGTCGGCTGGCAGCCCATTAGCCTTTTCAGAGTGAAGGCCTATACCATACGTAAGGAGTTCTTCCTCGGCGCGGAACTCGTGCCGATGAGTTTCTAGCAGAGAGCGGAGAGCAGAGAGCTGAGATATTGGCTCTCTGCCCTCTGCCCTCTGCTCTCAGACTATCGACCTATGAGATCTATCACCAATCGTACTGTGCTTATCCTTCTCGGCATCGGCCTCACGGCCGGCGTGCTCGGCGGGCTGTTGGGCATCGGCGGGGGAGCGTTCGTCGTTCCCGCGCTCGTTTTCTTCCTCGCCTTCGAGCAACACCGAGCGCACGGCACCAGCCTCGCGGTGGTTCTTGCGCTGAGCATGGCCGGCGTGATCACCTACTCCTTTCACCACCGCGTCGATCTCCTGCTGGCAGCCGAGATTGCCGCTGGGGGCGTTGTCGGGGCGATGATCGGCGGTACCATCGTTCAGAAGATCAAGAACACGACGCTGAGAAGGATGTTCAGCATATTTCTGTTCGCGGCCGGGGTGAAGATGAGCCTCGACGGCTACAAGATACTCCACGACGCGTATCTGGCAGGTGGACACTATGCGACCATCGTTCCGATGGGATTTTGCGCGGCGGGCGTGCTGCTGGCTCTCGGAACCGGCATGCTCACGGGCTTTCTGAGCTCGCTGCTGGGCGTAGGCGGCGGGATCGTGATGGTCCCTATGCTCACGATGTTTCTGTGCCTGCCGCAGCAGCAGGCGCAAGGGGTCTCGCTTGCGGCGATGATGCCGATCGCGTTCACGGGAATGCTCAAGCACAACAAGCTGGGCAACGTCGATTTCAAGGTCGCGAAGTGGGTCGCCGTCGGCGCGGTGATCGGCGCGGTCGCGGGATCGACTCTAGCCAACATCCTCAACCCCGGCCAACTCAAACTCGGCTTTGGAGCGTTCCTGATCATCATGGCCGCGCTGATGGCGGCGAAGAAGAGCAACTGATTACCAAGTATCGGCGGTGTAACCGTGACGTGGAAACTCTGTCTCATGGTGGCCGCGGCAGCAACTCTGTCCGCCGCGGTCTGGGGGGCAAAACCAATGACGGACGAAATGTCCAGAGCCCGTGGATTCGTATCGGCTCGATTCGACGCGAGCAAACCGAGCGCTCTGCCGTTCTCATTCACCTATGATGGCCGCGCGTCATCCGACCTACTCAAGAAGTGGACGATCACGCGGCGCACGGACTACGCGGGCAAGGACTGCGTCGAACGGACTCTCACCTGCATCGACCCGGCGACCGGCCTGCGGATCATCTGCACCCTGCGGCAGTATCGCGACTTGCCCGCGGTCGAATGGGTGCTTCACCTGACCAACACGGGCGAGCGGGACACTCCGATCATCGAGCAGATTCGCCCACTCGACCTCCGGATTGGGGACGTGGGCAAGAACGGCGTAACCATCCACCATTCGTTGGGCGAAAGCAATTCCGGCAGGAGCTTCGCGCCGGTCGAGGATATCCTGAGCGCGGACAAGCCAGGCCCGCTCGTGCTCGCCCCCAACGGCGGGCGCTCATCGGACGGCGACATGCCCTACTTCAACATCGACTGGCGGACCGGCGGCATGGCGGCCGCCGTGGGCTGGTCGGGTCAGTGGGAGGCTGGTTTCGAATTCTTGCCACACGGGAACTTCCGGTTCCGCGCCGGGCAGCAGCTCACGCACCTGAAGCTTCATCCCGGCGAGACCATCCGCACTCCCAGAATCCTGCTCGTCTTTTGGGATGGCGCCGACTCCATTCGAGGCAACAATCTCTTCCGCCAGGTGATGATGGCGCACTATATGCCGCGCAGAAATGGGCAACTTGTGCTGTCACCGATCTGTGGAAGCGTCAACTGGGCAGAACCTGACGGCAACTACGAGAAGCCTCACGTCGAGGTTATGAAAACCTTGGCCGAGCGCGGCGTAGAGGTGTTCTGGTCGGATATGGACCCCCAGCAGTGGTACCCTAAGGGGTTCCCCGAAGGCACCGGCACGTGGGAACCGGACCCGGTAAAGTACCCCAACGGCCTGAAGCCGGTCGGTGACGCCGCCAAGGCTGCCGGATTGGGCTACCTGCTCTGGTTCGAGCCGGAGAGGGTGCACCCTGGCAGCAGGATCGACACAGAGCATCCCGAATACGTGATGAAACGCGAGGGGGAGTGGAGCCAGCTTTTCCGGCTGCACGACGAGCGAGCGCGCAAGTGGCTGACGGACTACATCGATGTCCAGATAACCGACGCCCAGCTCACGTGGCTTCGCTGGGACTTCAACATCGAGCCTCTGGGCTTCTGGAAGCGCAACGACGAGCCCGACCGCCAGGGCATCACGGAGATCCAACACATCGAAGGGCTGTATGCGATGTGGGACGACCTGCGCAGACGGCATCCGGGGCTGGTCATCGACAACTGCGCGAGCGGCGGCCGCCGCATCGACCTCGAAACCTGCTCGCGCGGTCTGCCCCTCTGGCACAGCGATATGCAGTGTTCGGGACCGCATCCCGCCGCCGACCAACTCCAGAATGGGGGCCTGTTCCGATGGGTTCCGATGCACGGCTGCGGCAACTTCGGCCTTGAGCCGTCCTACGTCTTCCGCAGCGAGATGACCGCCGGCAACGTCCTGGTGGCGGGCAACGCGAAGGGACAACTAAGCACCGGCGCTCCGGACAGCGCCGAGTTGGTGAAGAAGACCGTGGCCATCTACAGGAAACTGCGGCCGTATATGATCGGAGATTTCTACCCGCTGTTTGCTCACGACGAGAGCGAGTCGGTCTGGTATGGCTACCAGTTCGACAACCCCCGCCTCAACGCCGGATATGCCATCGTGTTCAGGCGCGAGAAGAGCGCCGACTCGGCCAAGAGCATTGCGCTTCGCGGAATCGATGGCAAGGCAACCTACGAGATCACCTATGAGGACGTGCCGGGCAAGAAGACTCTCAAAGGCAGCGAACTCTCCGCTCTCAAGGTAGATATTCCATCCGCCCCCGGCTCGGCGATTGTGTATTACAAGAAGGATTGAGTATTGATTATTGCATATTGGGTATTGGCTCGCTATACTACCTTAGCGGCCAAGCCAATGGCCATTACTCAATACTCAATTCCCTAGAGGTTTCGATCATGCAACTCAACAAAGATGCCAAGTATGTCATAGGCGTTGATCTCGGCGGGACCAACGTCCGCGCGGCGGTGGTGGACCGAACCGGCAAGATCATCGGCGAGGGCCGGACCGACTCCAAGGCGATGGAAGGTCTGGAGGCGACGATCGTACAGATCGTGCAGGCGATCCGTATGGCCGTGGCGGATAGCCCGGTCCAGATGTCCGAGGTCGCGGGCGTGGGAATGGGTGTTCCGGGCACGCACCGCAGCGAGGAAGGCATAGTCGTCTGGTCTCCGAACTTCAAGGACTGGAACGATGTGCAGCTTCTGGCCCCGATAGTTTCGCAGGTCGGCGTGCCCGCGTATATGGGCAACGACGCGAACGTGGCCGCGCTCGGCGAATACGCATTCGGGGCGGGCCGCGGCGCTAAGATAATGGTCATGTTCACGCTTGGCACCGGCATCGGCAGCGGGCTGGTCATCAACGGCCGCAACTACCTCGGAGTGTCCGAGACCGCGCCGGAGATGGGACACCACATCATCCTCGCCGACGGCCCCAGGTGCAGTTGCGGGCGATACGGCTGCGTGGAGTCGCTGTGCAGGCGAGACGCGATCATCGACCGGGCCGCTCGCAAAGCGCACCTCGGCAGGCAAACGTCGCTGCTGGTCAAGGCCAGCCACGATCTGCGCTATGTCACCCCCGCGATGATCGCCGAGGCCGCAAGTGAGGGCGACCCGATCTCCATCGAGACCCTCGAAGAGGTGGGCTACTACCTCGGGATCGCCGTCGCGAACTCGATCAACATCCTCAACCCGGATAAAGTCGTGATCGGAGGCGGGATCGCTCAGGCGGGCGATCTGCTCTTCGCGCCGATCCGCAGAAGCGTCGAGGTCAACGCCCTCTACGCGCCTCTGCAGGTGTGCTCAATCCTGCCCGCCGAACTCGGCGACGACGCGGGCGTGCTCGGCGGCGCGGCGATGGTGCTGCAGAGAATGAAGGAATAGGAAAGCGGGATTGTGAATAGCTGAATTCGGAACAGAGATTGTCAAAGGAGGCAGTAAGCAATGCGAAAGTACGTTTGGTTGATCGGAATCCTCGTTGTCGCGATGCTGGCTGTGACGTTCATGGCCGGCTGCGGCAAGAAGCAACAGTCGCAGTCGGGAGTGGCCACTGCTCCAGCATCCACTCAGGGGCCTGCGGGCGAGGGTGCGAACACTCTGGGCGATCTGCTCAAGAAGTCGGGGGCAATCACCAGCTATGTTATGATCATGGACATGGGTCCGATGAAGATGCGCGTGGCCCAAAAGCTGGCAGACGGCAAGCCTGTCGCGATGAAGATGGACATGGGACCGCAAGGGTGGACGATTGTTCAGATGGACAAGAAGATGCAGTACACCTACAGCCCAGCGACCAAGTCCGTTATGGCCATGCCGATGTCGGCCAATATGGCGGCCTCTCAGAGTGGTTCTGGTGCGTCCGCCATGGACAAACTGAAGGCGCTCGTAGGCACGAAGGTATCCTCGGAGACCGTCGATGGCGTCGACTGCCTCAAGGTCATCAGCAAGGACCGCGCGAACACCTACTGGGTCGAAAAAGAGAACGGCCTGCCGGTGCAGGTTCTGGTCGGCGGAAAGACGATGAAGTTCAAATACGAACAGATCAACTCCGTCCCGGACAGCACCTTCGAGGTGCCGGCGGGGGTCAAGATTCAGCAAATGCCCAAGATGCCGGGCATGCCTAACATGCCAAAGATGCCTAAGTAGTCGGCGGCACGAGGTCGTGGGCTGGGTATGATCGGAGGGGGAGGATATCCCCCTCCGTTGGGTTTTGGCAACTCACAGCACAAGCAAGCCATTGTGGTATAATGACTTCGGGAGGCAGATGAAATGAGCGTTGTCATTTCCGATGACATTCTGGAGGCCGCCCGGCTAACACCTGCCGAGTTGAAGCTGGAGATTGCCGTCCTGCTGTTTCGCAAGGGCGGGTTGACACTCGCCCAGGCCAGTCGGTTCAGCGAGGTCAGCAGGATCGAGTTTCAGTGTGCTCTCACTTCTCGCGGCATCCCCATCAACTACGGGATTTCCGAGTTCGAGGCTGATCTCAAGGTTCTCGACCAACAAGAGCAATGGTAGTTGTCTCCAACACCTCAAGCGCGAGGGCATCATTTCCGAGGTTAGACCGATATTGGACGACCTCGTTATTAGGGCCGGGTTTCGGGTCGGCAACGACCTCTTCGAGCGCGTTCTTAGACAAGTCTCAGAGCTCTGATCACTCTTCCTCCACAGCATACTTCCCCCCATCATACGGCTCGAAGGAACCCAGAAAGCTGCGTATCTTCGACACGCTCTTGGTGCCTCTGCAGCGCGGCAGATACTTCAAAAACTCCTTGCCGTAGAACTTGCCATGGATGCGGGCGTCGAGGATGGCGACAACGCCGTAGTCGGTCTTGGTGCGGATCAGCCTGCCGAAGCCCTGCTTGAGCCGGATCTGCGCCTGCGGAACGGCGTATTCGGCGAACCAGTTGCCGCCCTCGGCTTCGATGCGCTCGCAGCGGGCCTTGTTGGTGGGAGTATCCGGCACGGCGAAGGGCAGCTTGTCGATGATCACGCACGTCAGCCGCTCACCCTTCACGTCCACGCCCTCCCAGAAGCTGTGGACCCCCATGAGGCAGGCGTTCGGGTCCTCCCGAAACTCCGCAATAAGCCGCTCGTTCGACATATCCCCCTGCACGAGCAGCCGGAACGGCACGGCGTTGACGAGCCTGTCCATGGCCGCGTGCATCATGCGATATGACGTGAAGAGCATGAACGCGCGGCCATTGGTGGCGAGCAGGATCTCGCGGATTCTGTCGGCAAGCGAATCGGCATACTCCTCGCTGGTAGACGGGAATTCCAGGTCATCGGGCACGTAGAGCATGGTCTGGCTCATGAAATCGAACGGCGAGCCGAGTATAAGCTCGTTGCACTCCTCCGCGCCCAGGCGGCCCTTGATGTAGCAGAACGTGCCGGAGTTCGAGAGCGTCGCCGAGGTGCAGATGATCGAATCGGTCGAGTCCCAAAGCGCGTTTTTGAACAGCTCGGCGACGTTTGTCGGCGTGAAGTGCAGGTAGCAGTTGACGAACTTCGAGCCGGAGGGCTTTTCGGCCCATCGGAAGTAATCCGGCTGTTTGCCGAAGAACAGATCGCTCAGCTCCTCGCGTATCCGCGCGAGCATCCGCCGATAGCCATCGAGCCGGTCCTTGAGCTCCGTGTTGCCCTCGGTGTCCTGCGCCTGAAGCTGAGTGCTGAGCCCATCGAGGACGGTTATAAGCTCGCTCGCGGTCTCCTCGACGCGCGCCTTGCCCTCGGTCTCGTAAAGCTCATCGAAGAAGAACTCCGACTTGCCCATCCGATTGAACGCGTCGAAAAGGCTGTTGTTGACGCTTTCGATGAACTGAAGCTCGCCTGGCGAGATATTGATGTCGCGCCGCTTCTTGATTCGATTGAGCAGCATCGGCACGCGATAGTTGGAAAACTCGATGCCGAACGAGTCGGTGGCGACGTCCTCGAGGTGGTGGGCTTCGTCGAAGATGACGGCTCCGTAGTCCGGCAGAATGCCCTCGCGGGGGTTGACCATCCGCAGGCTCAGGTCCGCGAAGAAAAGCGCGTGGTTCACGACCACGATGTCGGCGGCCTGGGCCTCGCGCCGGCGTTTGAAGTAGAAGCACTTCTCGCTATTATAGGGGCACTCGCCACCCTTGCACGTATCGCCGTTGCAGCAGACCTCGGACCACTCAGGGAAGCTAAAATCGAGCTCGGCTATGTCGCCGGTCTGGGTCTTGGAAACCCACTCGCGCAGTTTCTCGAAGATCGGGTCCTCATAGGGGAGCGCGGCCTGCAGGTGGTCGAGTTCCTGGAGACAGAGGAAGTTGGATCGGCCCTTCATCAGCACCGCGCGGAAGGGGTGCTCGTCCATTACGCTGGTCATCAGGGGGATGTCCTTGTTGACGAGCTGGCCCTGGAGGTTGATGGTGTGGGTACTCACGATCAGCGGCCTGCCTGTTGTGGCGTGCAGAATCGCGGGAGTCAGATACGCGACCGTCTTGCCAACCCCCGTCCCGGCCTCGACGAGCAGGTGCTCTTTATGGAGCAGCGCGTCCGCGACGGCCACGGCCATCTCGACCTGCTCCTCGCGGTGCTCATATCCGTCGCAAAGCTTGGCAAAGCGCCCGCCCGGCCCCAACAACTTGGTGATGTTTTCCAGCATTACGCACCCATTGTAATCGAACGTATATTCGACGGTCAAGCGAAAACAAACTCACGCTCAGCTACTCGGTGATTCCTTCGTGGATCACGCAAATTGACAGTAGACAGTTTTCAGTAGGGAAGGGCGGGGGGGTGGGCAGGGGTGGTCACGCTCAAACTAGCCGAAATCGGCTGAAGTTGGCCGTTGAATCGCGAATGGCGCGAATCTGGCCTAGTAGCGCGAATGGGAGACGGCGGGAGACGGCGGGAACCGCCAGCCTCAGCGTCTCAACAAATGCTGGGATGTCATAGCCCTCGCCGCAGCCGAGCCTCGGCGGGTGATAGAGCACATCGCCTAGATCGCTGATCACGCCGATTTTCATGGGTTGTCAGTTGTCGTTAGGCTGTTAGCCCATGCTCTTCAGCAGATTGGCCATCTCTATCGCGGACTCAGCGGCCTCGAAGCCCTTGTTGCCGGCCTTCGTGCCCGCGCGCTCGATTGCCTGCTCGATATTCTCGGTCGTTATCACCCCGAAAATGGCGGGCACACCGGTCTTCATGCCGACCTGCGCGACGCCCTTGGAAACTTCGGACGCGATATAGTCGAAGTGCGGCGTCGAGCCGCGTATAACGGCTCCCACGCAAATGACGGCGTCGAACTTCCCGCTCTCGGCCATCTTCTTCGCGACCATCGGTATCTCGAACGCGCCCGGAACCCAGGCAACGGAGATGTCCGCATCCGCGACCCCATGCCGCTTCAGCGCATCGATCGCGCCCTCCAGCAGCTTGTTGGTGATGAACTCGTTGAACCTGCTTGCGATAATGCCGAACTTGAGCCCTTCGGCTACAAGTTGGCCCTCATACATCTTTGGCATTGTGATCCTCCTTCACATCATACGTAGCGTCCGATCTCCGTCTCGGACCGGGCTGGGACGGAGACCAGCCACTACGCTCATTACGACTACGTTTCCTTTGATGGCGGTTCCTCCGGGGCACACGTGTGGAACAACCGCTCATCGAGAACGTGGCCCATTTTCTCGCGCTTGGTGTTCAGATAGCGAGCGTTGTCCTTATTAGGCTCACAGACCAGCGGCACCCGCTCGACTATTTCAAGATCGTAGCCCTGCAGTCCGGCCAGCTTGCCCGGATTGTTGGTCATAATGCGAATCTTCTTAAGGCCCAAATCGACCAGCACCTGCGCGCCGAGGCCATAGTCCCTCATATCGCCCGGCAGCCCAAGCAGATGATTGGCCTCGACCGTATCCGCGCCGTGATCTTGTAGAACATAGGCCTTGAGCTTATTCACCAAGCCGATGCCGCGGCCCTCCTGGTGATAGATATAGAGCAGGACCCCTTTGCCCTCGTCGGCAATCGCGCGCATCGCGGCGTGAAGCTGCTCGCCGCAGTCGCATCTCAGCGACCCCAGCACATCGCCGGTCAGGCAGCCGGAGTGTATGCGGACCAGTGTCGGCTCGCCATCGGACACGTCGCCCATCACCAAAGCAATATACGGGCTCGACTCCACCGTCGCCTGATACCCATGCGCAGTGAACTCGCCATACGCCGTCGGAATCCGGCAAGTAGCGAACTTGAACACCAGCCGCTCGTTGATTCGCCGATACTTGATCAGATCGGCGATGGTGACGATCTTCATATCCCACTTCGCCGCGATCTCACGCAGTTCCGGCAGCCGCGCCATGGAGCCGTCGTCGCTCAGAATCTCGCACAAAACCCCCGCGGACCCAAGCCGCGCGAGCCGCATCAGATCGACCACGGCCTCCGTGTGGCCTGCCCGCACAAGCACCCCGCCTTCCTCGGCGCGCAGAGGATGAACGTGGCCCGGCCTCGCCAGGTCTTCCGGCTTCGCATCCGGCTCCACGAAGGTCTTGATGGTGATCGCGCGGTCCGAGGCGGAGATGCCGGTAGTGGTCCCGTGAACCGCGTCCACGCTCACCGTGAACGCGGTGCCGAGTTTGGCCGTGTTGCGATCGACCATATCCGGCAGCCCAAGCTCCTCAAGGCGCTCGGAAGTGGTCGGCACGCAGATCATACCCCGACCGTGCTTGGTCATGAAATTGACCGCCTCGGGGGTGATGTGCTCCGCGGCCATTATGAAATCGCCTTCGTTCTCGCGGTCCTCATCATCGACCACGACGATCATCTTCCCGGCCCGCAGTTCCTCCAGGGCCTCGGGAATTGAAGCGAAGGTATTGCTATCTGACTTCCCTTCATTCATAATTCATAACTCATAATTCATAATTCTCAACTCACATGAACCCCGCGTCGCGGAGGAGTTCCTCGGTCACCCGGCCAGTTCCCATTCGGCCAAGCATCTTCTCCACGTATTTGCCCAAAATGTCGGCCTCGAGGTTCACCTTATCGCCGGGGCGCTTCATACCGAGCGTAGTCGCCTCGAGGGTGTGCGGGATCACCGCGATGGTAAACCCCGACTTGTCACACGAGGCAACGGTCAGGCTGATGCCATCAAGGGCGATACTGCCCTTCTCCACCACATACTTCAGCACCTCGCCCGGCGCGCCGATTCTGATAACGCCCGACTCCCCAAGCGGTCTCGATGACTCGACGGTCCCCACGCCGTCCACGTGGCCCTGGACGAAGTGGCCGCCAATCGGCGCGCCCGCCCTCAGGCTCGATTCGATATTGACCTTGTCGCCGGGCCTGAGATCGCCAAGCGTAGTGCGCGAAAGGGTCTCCGGCACGGCGTCGAAGGCTATCTCGCCGCCGCCGATTGAAGTCACGGTCAGGCACGCGCCGCTAACGGCGACGCTGTCGCCGATCTCGACGCCCGCCGCGATCTTGCTCGACGCGACAACGAGCCGGCCCACCGTCCCGCGCGCCAGGCTTCTGACCGTGCCAATCTCCTCAATCAGACCTGTAAACATAAGCTCCCGTTCGCGAAACTGTTCAGTTCTCCGGTTATCACGAACCCGTTAGCCCTGAGTAGCGAGGCACGAGCGTATCGAAGGGCGGTCAAGTCTCCACCGCGCTTCGATACGGTCGCCAGTCCCGACCTACTCAGCGCTAGCGGGGTGGTCGCATGTCGCGACTGAACTCACAGCCGCTCGCCATGATGCTTCGCGCTATGACGGGTAGACAACATACCCTTCGACCGCGATATCCCCGCCGAAGCGCCGCACCTTTACGCGGTCGAGAGTGATCGACGATGCAATATCCTCCGCCCCCAATCCGCCAATCGCGCTAACGGCGCCGCGCCCCCCGATTATCCGAGGCGCGTAGAAGAAGATAACCTTGTCAACGACCTTCTCTTCGAGCGCGGAGGCCGCGATCTCTCCGCCGCCCTCGATCAAAACCGACAAATGGCCAAGCTCGCCGAGCTGCCGCATCAGATCGGCAATCGACGCTCGCTCGCCGTAGTCCTTCAAAGTGAGTATACGCGCGCCCGCCTGTTCGAGTTTCCTCAGAGACTCCGAGTTCGCTCGTTTGGGCACGGCGATGATCGACTCCCCCGGCGGCCCTATGAGAACCAGACTCGCCGGAAGATCGCCGCTTTCGCTCACGACCACGCGGGTCGGGTAATATGTCCTGCTGCCCACTCGGGCGGTCAGCCTGGGATCATCGACGCGGGCCGTGTTCGCACCGACCACTATCGCGTCCACGTCCCGCCTTAACCTATGCCCGAACGCTCGCGAACGTTCACCGGTGATCCACTTCGAGTCGCCGGTCCGGCTGGCAATCTTGCCGTCGAGGCTCATCGCCGACTTGAGGATCACAAGCGGCATCCCGGTCTCGCGGTGCTTGACATAAGCTTCGTTAAGCAACCTGGCCTCAGGCTCCAGCAGTCCGCACTCGACCTCGATCCCAAGTTGCCTCAATCGCGCGAAGCCCTTGCCCGCAACCTTCGGGTCGGGATCAGCCATCGCCGCATAGACCCGCGCTATGCCGGCCTTGATGATAGCCTCCGTGCAGGGCGGAGTGCGGCCGGTATGGCAGCACGGCTCAAGCGTCACATACATAGTCGCTCCGGAGGAATTCCCACCCGCGCTATCGAGCGCGAAAACTTCAGCGTGTGGCTCGCCCGCCTTAGGATGAAACCCCTCGCCGATAACGACCCCATCCTTGACCACAACCGCCCCAACCATCGGGTTGGGGCTGGTCCTGCCGCGCCTCGCTAATGTGAGCGCTCGCCGCATATAATCGACGTGGTTCACTTCTTGCGCTCGTCGTCTCTCTTGAGGTCCCGGAATATCTGCCGGTTAAGCCGCGCATACTGGCCGACCACGGTCCTCAAATCGAGCAGCGCCAGCACCACAACCGCAAGCCCCAGTATGAGGCACACCGTCCAATAGAGAAGCGACCCTATCTGGTCCCTGCGATCCGTGACCGCCGGCCCGATGATCATCATCACAAACAGGGCTTCAACGCACAGTATCAGCAGCACCCGCAAAATCCGCTGCCCATGGGTCATAATCCGGCCCAGCGAGCGCCATCTGCGCACTTCGATCACGAACAGAGCGCCGATCCCAACCATGCCCAACAGCGCTATCCACTGCACCGCATCGCGCATCAGACCCTCTCAGCCGCCGATCTCAGCGCGGCGCACGCGTCCTTGATACCCGCCGGATTCCCGAAAACCGAGGTCCCGACGATCAGCACGTTCGCACCCGCGCGCACCACCTCGGGCGTGGTGTTGACGTCAATACCGCCGTCCACGGCAATATCGAGATCGGGGTTCAGCTCATTCGCCATCTGCCTCGCAACACCGATCTTGGGAAGCATCTCCCGAATGAAGCTCTGCCCGCCGAAGCCGGGGTTGACGGTCATAATCAGCAGCAAGTCCATGTCCGCAAACACGTTCTCGACCGCACAGAGCGGCGTCGAAGGGTTCAGCGCGACGCCCGCTTTCACGCCGGTCGCCTTGATCTGCTGGAGCACGCGATGCAGGTGAACGCAGGCCTCCGCGTGGACGGTGATCTCGCTCGCTCCGGCCTCCACAAACGCTTCGACGTAACGTTCCGGCTGCTCGATCATCAGGTGACAGCAGAGCCCAAGATCGGTGTGCGGACGAATCGCCTTGACCACCAGCGGGCCGAATGTAATGTTGGGCACGAACCGGCCATCCATTATGTCGCAATGGATCGCGTCCGCGCCGCACTCGCCCGCGCTCGCGACGGCCTTGCTCAGATTGCTGAAGTCCGCCGCCAACAGGGAAGGGTGTAATTTGACGGGTTTGCTCATCAATACCTCTCGTCGCTCACCGCGCGGCCGGCCACGTAGACCCTTATGCGCACGTTGTCGCCGTAAGCGGCAACGGTCTGGTTGAACTTGTCTCCGGGATCGTGGAACTCCTGGACGGCCGTGGTTTCGCCACGGTCGTCGTTCACCACTATCCGCACTTCCTGCTGTCCATCGGCATCGTCGGGCACAGTCACATTCACCTGGAAGTTGCGCTGCGTGCCTTCGGGTTGGTCGGCGCCGGTGTCCACGGGCGGCTCGGGCTTCACACCCAGACTAATGACCAGCGCAATGGTACTCCGCGGAGGAGCCAGCGAGCCCTTGGCCGGGTCCTGCTTCACGACCGAGTTGACGGGCACCTTGTCGCTGTATTCCGTGGTGACCTTGCCGACTGTAAAGCCCCCGTCTTCCGCGGCCTGATATGCTTGAGCCTCGGGCAGTCCGGTCAGGTCCGGCACTCTCTTGGCGCTCGGGCCTTTGCTTAGCTTGTATTTGACGACCGCCTTGTCCCTCGGGATTCTGGCATGCGCCGACGGAAATTGAACCGCTATCATGCCTTCTGCATAGTCGTTGCTGTAGACCTCGCCCGAATCGTCCTGCTCGATGGTGATTCCAGCTTCGCGAGCCTTCTCGCGCGCCTCATCAACGGTCATCCCGACCATCATGGGCACGTCGATCTTGGAATCTCTCATGCTGAGGTGCAGCGTCAGCCCTCCGACAAGCGCCACCACCAGGACAAACCCCAAGATCAGCCACAGGTATGATGACCTCGTCAGCAGGCCATCCGGCTCGCCCTCGTCCTCGCGCTCGATGGGCTCCCGCGCCCGCGCCGAGACCGACGGCTGCGGGACGCTGACCGGCCGTCCGACCCTAAGCGCATCGCTGATGGCCCGCAGATCGGCCAGCATGTCGCTCGCGGTCGAGAACCTCTGCTCGGGCGCCTTCTCAATGGCCCGCATCACAAGGTCGCTGAGCGACTTCGGCACCCCCGTATTGAGCGCGCGCGGAGCGATGGGGATGTCTTTGGCCTGTTTGAGAGCGATAGAGATGGCGGTCGGGCCGTCAAACGGCAGCGACCCCGTGAGCATCTCATAGAGTATCACGCCGACCGAGTAAAGATCCGAACTCACCGATCCAGCCGCGCCTTCCGCGATCTCCGGGGCTTCGTAATGGACCGATCTCATGCCCAGTCGGTCGGCGACTTCGGGACACGCCCTCAGAGCCGGCGCCAAGCCGAAATCGGTCACCTTGACCTCACCGTCGGAGCCGACCACGATATCGGCAGACCGCAAGTCGCCGTGCGCGATTCGGTTCGCGTGCGCATACTCGAGCGCTTCGAGAACCGGGATGATGATGTCCAGCGCGGTCGAGACCTGCATCGCCCCCGCGCGGGTGATCCTCTCCTTGACGTTCATGCCCAGGGCGTATTCGCAGGCAACGAACGACTCGCTGGAAGCCGGGTCGGCCTCCAATACGCGAGCGATGCACGGATGATCCAGCGGCGCAACCGCCTGATAGCCCGCGCGAACAGCGGTTGCGAACCCCACGTTGTCGGCGTAGTCCTTCGTGAGGAACTTGAGCGCGACAAGGCGACTGAGCACTTTGTCCCGAGCTTTGTAGACGGCGAAAATATCCCCCTCGCCGACCTTCTCCAGGACTTCGTAGCGGTAGTTGATGATCTGGCCTATCACGGACGCGGCCCCCCGTAGCTATTGAACAGTTTGCCCCACTCGGTCTCCAAAATGGCCTTCACCCGCGGCTTGCCGACGCACGGATACCAGTAGCCGTCGTGGAAAAGCCGGGAAGCGTAATACGACCACGGAGCTATGCAGCTTCTCAGCAGGATATTCTCCAGGGGCTTTAGCGGGCCATGGTAGATCATCTTCTGGCCGCGGCTCGCGAAGGTCTCTTGCTTCTCCTGGAAATGGAAGTTGACCTCGGAGATGTCCTCGCCGACGACCTCGATCTGCTTCACGTCCGCGCATCCAAGGCCCTGCTCGTGCGCGAGCCGCAGGAACTTGAGGCTCATCGGATCGAACCCCATCATCTTAGCCGCGACCGCATCGATCGCCACCTGGTCCGCGCTCGCCAAAATATAGTCCTTCACCCTGGGGATCATACAGCGGGGGCCAGGGCCGTCGCCCGCGATGGTCCCATCGGTGACGGCGAATAGACCGGGGTGGATCTCCTTCTGAATCGCCAGCAGATCGACCAGAGTCTCATGGATCACCGAGTGCGTCCAATGGCGGTTCTCGCGCAACAGCCCGCCGAAAGCGTTCTTCATCGCGCCGGTCATGGTCGTGAAGACGTGTGTCTTGAGGGTCGGCAGATGCACGGCGTTCTTACCCATCATCACGTCGGGGATCATAATGCCGTCCGGGAAGACCTTATCCAGCACCAGCATCTTCGCCTTGGGCTGGTAGTTGATCCACTTCACGCCCTCCTCATAGAGATACATGAACTCCAGGCCGTGCTTGGCGATGACCGATTCGAGGTGGTTGTTTTTGGCTCCGAGTTTGGGATCGACGACCACCGTGCGGTTTTGCGCGGGGATCAGGTTCTTGTAACCCGCGTCCTTGAGCGCCTGCGTCACCCCATCGAGCTGCCAGGGCGTGGTAGAACAAGCGGGGAAGTAGTAGTGCCAGGATATATTGATCTTGAGGATCGTGTCCTTATCTTTCGGAAGCGCGGTCTCGAAGTCCGCCAGCTTCATAAGCTTGGCGTAGTCCGGGATCACCGTCTCAGGGGATGTCTTTAGCACCGCGACTTTGGAACAGGCCATACTATCTCCTACCGTCTTACTATCCGTCGCGCTCTGAGCGCAAGGCCGATCACACCGGCCGTCACTACAACTAAGTATACGTAGCGAGCCACCAACTCAAGTTCCGTCCAGTCCGCGCCATCAGGCCAGACAAACGGCACGACAAACACCGCTCCAACAAGCAAAACCCACACACCCACAACCACATCGAGACCTGCCGACTTCATGGTCTCCACACTCGATGCGCCTCGATTGCGGCGGCAAGCGCCTCGCGGCTGACCTCTACGACCGAGCACGCGCCGATCTTGCTGGGCAAGGCCTTG
>Ga0209226_10000443_pt1 | contig 23046 bp, 23 predicted proteins | sample BarGraNGADG00212_2_FD_184497 | JGI IMG/M metagenome (GOLD analysis project Ga0209226, IMG submission 184497) | Arctic peat soil microbial communities from Barrow, Alaska, USA - Barrow Graham LP Ref core NGADG0011-212 (SPAdes) (version 2) | ecosystem: Environmental > Terrestrial > Soil >...
TGCATTGTTTGGAACACCCTCTTTGCTTACCGTTGCATGGAAACATTGCTGGGTCATAACCATTTCCTTCATCTCCTGTGTAAGTTTTGCCATGGTCAATTAATTCCTCTCTGATTTATTAAGATGTCAATTGTACAAATATTAAAACATATAATTCTCAAAAATGTTGATATTTTAAATTCTTTTTTTTATAAAATTCAAATACTTACAAAACCAAAATATAAGTGTTTTTTTGTTGCTAATTTGGTGCCAGGTTTGGATAAAACGGGGCATTTTGACACATTTTGTAATTGCATGATTATTTGAATATTGAACTCTCATTATCCAGCCTCATCATATCTTCGTCGGAAAGCCTGAACGATATCGAACCTGTGTTCTCCTTTACATGGATTTCCTTTGTTGCCCCAGGGATTGCGATAACTGTATCACCATGATAATTAATGAGCCAATTGAGTGCCACCTGTGATGGTGTCACATTGTACTTAAAGGCAAGTTCCTTTACCAGCATTATCACCTGCCGGCTTTTCTCGAGTCCTTCCGGTTTGAACTGCGAGCTGTACCTTCTTAGTCCGATGTTTTTGAGCAGTTCCGGATTATCATGAAACTTACCAGTCACCAAGCCCTGTGCAAGTGGTGAGTATGCAATGATGGAAATACCTAGTTTTTTTGCAAGGTCAATTACGCCATTCGATTCTATCTTGCGGTCGAGGAGATTGTACTTGACCTGGTTTGAGGCAAGCGGTATTCCCGCTTTATTGAGTGTCTCCCAAGAGTGCTTCATCTCCTTCGCCGAAAAATTGCTTACCCCAATGCATTTGATAAGCTTTTTGTCAAACATTTCAGCCATAACCGTCATTTCACTCTTTTCGCTAGAGAAGCTCCACGGCTGGTGAACCTGGTACAGGTCTATAGGATATGGCGTCAATGCCCTGATCCGATCGTCAATGCTCTTGCGGATATTTGAAGCAAAACGAAACATAGGCCACCATTTTGTGGCTATAATAACCTCACCCGGTTTTTTCCCAGCTGCCTGCAGTCCTCTTGAAAGAGCTTTCTCTGAAGCTCCGTTACCATATATTTCTGCTGTATCAAACCAGTTAATCCCTCCTTCAAGGGAATGGGAAATGACCTTGTTAATGAGGTCATCTTCAAGTGCGGGCCAATATTTCCCTGCCATGTTTTTTTGTTTGCTGAATTGCCAACAACCAAGCCCTATTGGGGTCACCATGATACCGGTGCGTCCCAAATGTCTTAAACTATTCATATTCCCCATTTAATTAATTTTTGATGAATCCAATGTAGCTAAATAAAGAATTATACTTTCGTCAGAAACTGTATTTTTATTACAGATCTGGTTATTATAGTGGAAAAGCTAATGGCCTTAACCATAATAGGCCGAAAAAACTGACCGCCAATTGAAGGAGTTAAATGTTTGATGTTGAAATATACAAGCAAACAGATTTTTTCATCGGCCAAATGGGTTCAATATGCCTGGTCTCTGCTCATATGGAGAATAAAATCCCTGAGAGTAGGAGAAAGGGCTGAGATTATTATTCCATTTTGACATCTGCATAGTAACACCTATTGAAATATTTCCGAATTTATAAGTGGATCCAATGGCATAACTGCTTTTTGGGAGAAAATAATATGGAGAAGTACCTGTAAGTTGTTTTATCCTGGCACCATACAAAGTCAACTGAGAATTAATATGATAGGTGGCTGAACTGAAAACAGATAACTCGTTAAACTCTCCAGTTATCGCACCTTCATGATTAAAATCCCACAATGAAGAATAGCGTCCGGCAATAATTCCGCCTTCAACCGACAACTTTGGAGACAAGGGAATGGACAAAATAGGGGTCATTGTAAAACCTGCGACAGAACCCAAATGAGGAACAATCATAAAAGTACTTCCAAGAGAAAAATGCAGCTGAGGCTTTAAAAATACTTTTTGTGAATTATACACGTCAAGGCTATCACGGTTGTTGATTTGTTGCGAATTAACCGGAGCAGAAAATAGGGAAACCAGGACAATAATTAAGCTTATGTTACATTTAAATCCAGACATGGTAAAATGATAATCCCTGTTAAAAAATCATGTAAAATTAACGAGAATAATAATAGGATAGTATCTGTAATGAGGAAAGTTTATTCAAAATGTCAGCTTCCATATATCTTGATCTATTTTCAATTTGACAAATTATCTTGCCAGGTTTCTTGCCAGGTTTTGGAGGGATTTTAAGATAATTGGAGCAAAATTGTACATAAGTCGGTGGTAGTTACCACCCTGCTTTGGTTATTGAAACGATAATTTTAAAATGTTATATTTGTATTTCAACTATTTATGACATGAAAACTAATCAAAAAAAAGTAGTTTTAGTTCTGTCAATAGTTCTTAGTTTATTTATAATCATTGACTCTGTACAATCTAATCAAACAAACGCAATTCGTGAAAAATCGGATCTTTTATTGCCCGTAGAGATAAGCAGGTTTGTGCAGGAAAATCCAAAATACAATTATATTGGTATAGAAAAATGTGCTTCAGTCTGTCACAATAAAGATGAAATGGGGTTTCAGTATAATATCATGAAAAATGGTCCCCATTCACAAGCTTATAAAATCCTAACTTCAAAACAGGCCAGGAAATATGCAAAAAATGTCAAGGTAAAAGTGGATCCTGAGGAAAGTATGGTCTGTTTAAAATGTCATGTAACAGGAGGAGGTCTTGACTCCTCCTTCTTTGCAGTTACTTATAGAAAAGATGAGGGAGTGACTTGTGAAGCTTGCCACAAAGGACCATATATAACTAAAGCTTTCCTTCCGACAGAAATAGACTGCTTAAAATGCCATAACGATTCAGTTCATAAAATATCCGAATTTGACTTCAAGGATAAATCTGCAAAAATAGCCCATCCAAGACCAAAATCTGGAATGAAGAAAATCTGACCGGCTTAATGTGGTCAAGATTCCCGACTTCTACAGCGGAGCCAGCAATTTGAAAAACGCTTTTATTGTTTTTCTCATCAGATGATATTTTGAGAAGCTGCAATTACATTTAACGCTTTTGGCATAATTTTAACGCTTACAGGGGTTAAGCCTAATACCTCGCCATCAACCTGAATCTGCATATTATGATGAGAATAAATATCTGCTTCTTTTATTTGAGAGTATTCTTTTCTTAAAAATTTGTTTAATTTACCAGTTGTAAATGAGAAGAGTAACACAATTAAATCCCAGGGATTTTTTCTATTTATTATCACCAAATCCAGAAGGCCGTCTCTTATGTTTGCTTTATCAGCAATTTCATATTCCCCACCATAATATTTAATATTTGCTATGAGTACAAAGTATCCTATTGATTCTACTTTATGTTTGACATAAATCTTATGCCATTTATATCTAAAAAGAAGTTTAATCAACCCAAATGGATATGCAAATCTTCCCCATCTTTTTTTAAATTTTGGAGTCATCTCTTTTATAACCTGAGCAAAAGGACCAATATCTAACATCATTGAAAAATATTTGGACCCGTTACTTGTTTCTGCATAACCTAAATCCATTTTTATCTTTTTGCCTTTTGTAATTAATTCTGCTGCCTTTTGGGGATCGTCAGGTATACCCAGGGCGCAGGCTAAAACATTCGTACTGCCAAAAGGAATTATTACCAGGGTGGCTTTTGAATTAGCCATACCATTAATTACTTCATTTATTGTTCCATCTCCACCTGCCGCAATAATTAAATCGTATTTATCTCTTGCAACTTTTGCTAATTCTGTTGCATTTTTTGGATATTTTGTGAATTCAATATCTAATTCTATCTTCTCTTTATCACACTTCTTCTTTACTTCTTCTATAACGTCATCCTCTGTTATTTTAGGCTTGGATAATCCGGCTAATCTTCTTCCTAATTTAATTAAAGTCCATCTTAGCATAGGGGGCATTTTCCTTTTCATCTTGCCGGAAGAACGATTTATTATTAGAATGGCTTTCATATGTTAATAAAATGCTTTCATGGTTAAAGAAATATGCTGTTATTTCTTCTTCGCCATTGAGTACGCTATCGCTACAGCTTGTTTTTGGGCCTTTTTCATCGACTTTGGGCGGTTTGTTCCTATTGTACCATCCTCCTTGTAATTGTGAAGTAACTCCTCTATGTTTGAGTTGATCACTTTCTTTGATTTTCCCTTTTTTAGTGGCATCTTCTTACAGTTTTAATGATTTATATTTGGCTCCCCATTGTTTAAACCAGCATTAATAAACTACTAAAATTAACCTGCACCCTTATAAATTCCAACTATATAAAGATAATTCCTTTTGTACCCGAAATTTTTACACAATTCCTTATCTGATTTATATAATTCACACATATTATGATTTATGGTGACCGTTATTCCTACGCTGCCGGAAGAAGGTGTGGTCGAAAAACAAATCTGTCCAAATAATAGGGGGTAAATACAAGAAACAATATAAATGTCTATGAATAAGTAAGAGGCATTTTGTGTGTTATAAGTAATTGATTTACAGTTTTAATGAATTGTTCCGGGAAGGTGTGAATTTTGCAACCTATTTCTAAAGTTGTGTAACACTTTTCAGTATAAAGATGCCCACCTTTATAAACAATTAATAGACAGTTTTCTTTAATAATTTCCTCTTTTTGTATTATACCTGGATCTCTTTAAGGTTATCCAGCATAATTTTGGTAAAACTCTGAATGGAAATATTTTGACATTTTTCGTTTACTTCAAATTTATATCACTTAACGAGTAAAAACATTTTAAAATTAATTTATATGAAAACAAAAAGAATATTTATTGGATTATTATTATTGCTGGTGCTGTTTTTTATTACTTCCTGTGCTCCCGTTGGCATGACCAAGGAGGAATATGGTTTCCTATACGGTATTGTTCACGGGTTCATTTCCCCTTTCGTATTGATTGCTAAATTATTGGGGGCGAATATTGGTGTGTATGCTGAACATAATACAGGTTCGTTATATTGGTTGGGATTTATTTTGGGTGTTGTTCTTCTTCTTGGCGGTGGTAGTGGTAGTTATGCCACAAGAAGAAGATGGTATGAATAAAGCAGAAATGAGTCACGATGTATCGTGACGAGCTCGGCGCAGCCAAATTGTAAAAGACTATCCATAATTGGCCGGAATAAATTGACCACGGTTACCATAAAAACTTGCCAGGGTTAAGGGTTTTGAAATTGGCTATACCGTTCTTTATTTGTAAGTTTAAGATATTTATTGCCATTTTTTTATTATATTAATACCCAAAAGTATCTTTTTAAACTTAAATCTTTTTGAATATCTCCTTATTATGGACTTAAAACGACTTAGAGAGACAATTCAGAATACTGCTTCCTCTATTTTGTCACACCGGATCTTAATTGCTGTTCTGAAAGGTGTTGCAATATATATTGTTTTAACATTAGTGTTCGGGTTGCTATATTACTTTTTTGACTCGTTAGACTTTAAGTCGACATCAGGATTCAATACTTTTCACTTCCTTGATTACATTTATTTTAGTGCCGTAACATTCACAACAATCGGATACGGTGATATTGTTCCTAAAGCAGGAGCCGGACATTTGATTGTTTTTATTGAATCATGTTTTGAGTTGACCTTTTTTCCGGTTTTTGGAGGTTATATTGCGTACAAATTTCTGCAGAGGCCTAATGATATCCTGTTGACGGATAATTTTTTTATCCGTTACAGAAATGAACGGATATATCTTTCTTTCAGGGTTGGCAATAAAGGGAAAAACTTAATCGACTGCTCTGCAACTATTGAGTTTATTCAAATTGCGAACAATGTGAAACGGACTTTATACAGACGGGAAATTAATGCCCCTTTAGTAGAGATGACATGGTATCTGGAAATCCGCCTGGATGGAAATGAAAATATCACAGTTCTTCAGCAATTGAAAACACTATTTGCCAATCCTGACACCTCTATGATCCGTACAACTGTTTCAGGATATGATTCTAATTCAGGAAACCTGGTTCATGTTTTCAAGTATTATACAATGGACAAATTAATATATGGAGGAATTTTTGCAGACGTTTACAAATGGGAAGGAGTTAAACGAACAGATCCTGACTGGACACACTTTAACAAAATAGTCCCTTTAACTGCGACTGAACAAAAAATTATTGATAACCTTTTAAATGATAATTAAAGTATAAAGAAGATATGGAATTTTATGACCTTATCCGGTCCCGCGAGAGTGTTCGTAATTACGATCCGGACCGGCCCGTATCAAAAGAGATATTGGAAAGAATCCTCGATGCCGGCAGACTTGCTCCTTCAGCATGTAACATTCAACCATATAAATTCCTTGTAATCTCTTCATCTGAAAAACTTAAACAAGTAAGAGCTTGCTATAACCGTGACTGGTTTGAGGAGGCACCACATATACTGATAGTAATCGGACTGCAAAATCAGGCCTGGAATCGCAATTATGACGGTTATAATTCAATTGAATCCGATGTAGCAATTGCTTTGACTCACATTATTCTGGCTGCAGAAAATGAAGGTATCGGAACATGCTGGATTGCAGCTTATAACCCGGTGATCCTTAAGGAAGCTCTTAATATAAATAAAACCCAGCTGATTTTTGGAATCACACCATTGGGGTACCCGAAACCCGGATTTATTAAAACTTTAAATAAGAAAAGGAAATCTCTTGAAGATATAGTTGAGTTTCTTTAGAAATACAGAGCATCCTATGTTATAGATCCTCTGTTATTTCTTTTTCTTCTCTTTTGAAATAGTTTTTTCTCCTGAAACATTGGCATTATCATATTTCTCCTGGGCAGTATCAAGTGCCTTCCGGGAAATTTTAAGTGCATCCTGTGCACTTTTTTTGCCAGTCTTTCCTCTGGTTAAGTTTGCATTTCCTGTGGACATCTTTTTTGTTGCATCCTTTAAACGAATGCCAAGTGCTTTGGAGTCGGATTTATATTGCACATCAAGCGCTTTCAGATCAACCCTGGCCTGGTTGGCTTCATCCTTGTCTTTCGAGGTTGAAAGCTTAGTAAGAGATTTTTGCTTTGTAACATTGTCTTTATCAAGTTTCTTACGTTCTGCTTCAATGGCCTTAGTTTCTGTTTTTGATTCCGCTATCATTTGAGTCCCCAGAGTAACCAGAGAATCTGATATAGTTAACCGCCGTTCATTCAGAGCCACTTTAGCTTTGGCTGCGGCAAGGCTGGTTTCAAGTTTCTTCAATTCTGCCTGTCTTTTATCCGCTTGAGCGTTGGTTAGAACCGGAGCTAAAAGAAGAAAGGGCAACATAATTAAAATTCTAAAACTCTTTAAAGTGCTCATTATATTATTTTTAGTTTAAGAAAACGAATGTTTGATGTGAAATTCAGTCATGGATATCCAGGGAAATATGGTTGTACGTGTAAATTTGATATTTGTTTCGGTTTTGTTAATCAGATTTGCTAGCAATAGAGTATCGAGCCCAACCACCAATGCAAGAAAAAAAAGAAACATTCCGAAAAAATCAGTCTTTCTGACCGCTGCACTTGCAGATCTGTCTGTACCATTTTTTACTGTTTTATAAAGCTTTTCGGTTTCGCCCCGTTTTTTTCAGGTTTCTAGCTCCGGCATTATAACAATTTGAAATCGAATATGTTCGTGTGAAACTGAAACAATATAGTACACAGACCAATAGGATAGTCAGTGATAAAAGGTCAGATTTTTGAGAGATTATCAGTGGCCTCTGAATTGATGCATCACTATAAAACATTGACAGTCTTTATTTAAAACTGATTGTGAATGACTAACAATGATAACCTAGAGAAATTCATCCGTAAAAACAGATATAAATTTAATAGAGAACATCCATTTGACAATCACATGGATAAATTCCTGTCTAAATTACCGTTCATTAAGTGAATTAAGAAAATATCTCAAAGCAACGATTTTGTCAATGTAATCGCAGGAGTCGTTTTTATTATGTTTATTTTTATGAACTAATGAGGTTAAATTTTAAGTCTGAAAAGAATGAAAGAGATGTTGAATAGTTTAAAATTCTCCGCTTTGTTGCTAATGGGGATTTCAATTATTTCATGTAATCATAATCCAAAGGTAAAAGAGGTAAAAGAGGTAAAAAAAATATCAGATAGCACATCTGTAATTCCCGTAAATACAATAACTGATGATATGGCTTCATTCATTTCAGGAATGCCATATAATAAAAATGAATGTCTTTCTAAGCTCGATTCGATAGTAAAATGGGATCATTATGCCAGCGATATGGACAAAATGTTCTCTCATTCCACTTCTTTGCGGTTAAATAAAATGAAGATCTGGGCTAACAGTGAGTTAATAAGAAATCAAGGTATAAAAACCGTATTTTATCCATTTTCAGGTCCTGATTTTCTAAATGCTCATATCTTTTATCCCGATGCTGACCAATATATTATGATAGCCATGGAGCCGATAGGAACTTTACCTGATATCTGCAAGATGCCACACGACTCAGTTAAAAGCTATTTGAATAAGATCACTAATTCATTGAAAGATATTTTCAAACGCAGCTATTTTATTACAAAGGAAATGAATAATGACCTCAGGAAGACTAAAGTTAATGGTACACTTCCACTGATATCACTTTTCGTCAAACGAACTGGTCATCAGATAGTTTCTATTCAGCGGATAGGGGTAGATTCGCTGGGTAAGTGGCAATTTATCGACAGCTTAAAGAATAAAAAGAATATTGTGTCAGGAATTAAGCTTGATTTTCTCTCTCCATCAACGAAAAAAATGCAGTCGGTCTTTTATTTCAGAACTGATATTTCAGATAAGGGGTTGGCTAAAAACCAGGGCTTCAGAACTTACCTGTCTGAATTACCTCAATCATATTCATATTTAAAAGCAGCATCATACCTGATGCATTCTGATAACTTTAAAACAATCCGTTCTGTAATATTCGATATAAGTTCGACGATCCTCCAGGATGATTCAGGCATTGCTTACAAATATTTCGATAAAGATAAATGGGATGTTAGATTGTATGGAAAATATTTTAAACCAAAAGATGAATTCTCATATATCAGAGAACCAGGTCTGGAAAAGGCATACAAATCATCTGCGTACAGACCATTAACCTACACCCTGGGATATAACTGGAGAACCGGTCATTCAAACCTGCTGTATGCTAAAAAAAAATAATATGATTGTTAAAAATAAGATCGTTAAGTATCGGTAATTTTAAATTTTTAAATCAGTAGAAGATTCATTCTTCTTTTTAAAAATATAATACGCTGGAATTCCTGCAAGAACTGTTAATGAAGCTATTGAAGATTCGAGTGGTCGTTCGGCATAAGAGAGGCCGAGTATAAGAAGACCCGCTGCAATGAATATAAACTGTGTAACGGGATAACCAGGCATTCTGATAGCACCAGGATTATCTCTTCTCAGTTTTGTTACACCAAAAACCGTTAATATCGGAAATATTCCCAGTGCAAATCCCATATAGGTGAGAACCTGTTCAAATGTCCCTGATAGAACCATTACGATAGCAATTATGCACTGGAGAAGAATTGAATTTGACGGGACATTATATTTTTTGTGGATTCTGCCGGCTGATTTGAAAAACAATCCATCTTTAGCCATAGAATAATAGACCCTTGGTCCGATTATTATAAAAGCGCTCAGGGAGGAAAAAAGAGCAAATGCTATCAAAAGGGAAAAAAGAATATCTGCTGACCTTCCGAAAAGGTTGCCCATGGCAAGCCCCCCTACTGAAATTATGCCTTTCATTTTCTCCGGATTAATACCATAAACATACAAAATGTTTATCCCGAGGTACAGTATTATCACAATGCAGGTACCATAAAGAAGTGACCTTGGAAGTGTTTTTGAAGGATTCTTAATTTCTGCGCCCAGATAGGTTGAAGCATTCCAACCGCTGTATGCAAACATAATCCACATAAGCGAAAGTCCGATGGTCTTCCACCCGGCTATACCAGGAGCAATACTACCACCTTTACTGAAGTTACTCATATCTCCCTTCCCGGAAGTGAATCCGGCAATAAGTAGTATCATTATTAGCGCTATCTTAAGAACGGTAAGGACGTTTTGAATTCTTGCCCCATATTTAATTCCACGATAATGTATAAAAGTGAATATCAATATGATGCTGATTGCAAGTAATTTCCCTGTCAATGCAGCATTTATTATTCCAGCTTTATCCAGCGAGTCAGGTAATGCAGGAACCGCCCTGCAGAAATATTCACTGAAGCCGAGGGCTGAAGCTGCGATGGGGGCTGAGAACCCAACCATAAAGGATACCCAGCCGCTTAAAAATCCAAATAGAGGGTTATAAAGTTTTGATAGAAATAAATACTCTCCTCCTGCTTCAGGCATGGCCGCCCCCAGTTCGCCATACGAAAGTGCACCGCATATTGCAATGACTCCGCCCACTGCCCATAATACCATCATCAGGATCGGATTATGCAAGCCTGCTAAAAGAAGGCCTGAGGTGGTAAATATTCCGGCACCAATCATATTGGCCACAACAATATTTGTTGCAGGGAAGAGACCAAGTTGCCTCTTTAGTTTCTCGTTATTAATAGTCATACCCATCTATCAATCCTTTTATAAATTAGAAATACGTTGTCACGCAAGATGTTTGCTGAAGTCAGAAAACAGGTTAATTTTATTATGGGCAAGATAAAAAACATTATGATGTAATCGCTCTCAATCGAATAGTAAATTCTATGTCAATGATGGTAAATTCAGGTTATACATAAAATTTCCTGCCAAAAAAGGTTGTACAATTATTGAAGAATTCATATTAATTCCATCAATCTTTTTTTGTAAAAAGAAATAGTATCATCTTTGCCGTTAGAACAGGCATGAAAATAAAAGCGCCGGCATGAAAAGATTTTATTTACGCTCACTGATTGCTATATTCCTTATTATCTCCATAAACAGGTTACAGGCACAAACCGCTCCGACTCAACTGAAACAAGTTTACCTTGATAACACCGAACAATTTTCTATTAAATCAAAATATGTTAAAGAAGAAAATTATACCATTCAGGTTGGCTTGCCAATCGGCTATCACAACTCTGATAAATCTTACCCTGTCCTGTATGTTCTGGATGGAGATAAATCATTCGGAATGACAAAAGAAATTACCGACTGGCTGACCTGGGACAAGGAGATCAAGGATATTATTGTAGTAGGAATAAGCTACGGAAAAGGAACTAATACCTGGTGGGAAAAAAGGGCGAGAGATTATACACAATTCAAAGATACCGTATATTATTATTATCCAAATGCCGGTGGTGCTGACGACTTTCTCAGCTTTGTTAAAAATGAACTGTTTCCGATCGTTAATAAAAACTATCGGACAAATCAGGATTCAAACGCAATCATGGGATTATCATTCGGGGGCTTGCTAACCTCATATATTCTGTTCTCACAACCCGATATGTTTAAAGGTTACATAATTATCTCACCATCATTGTTTTGGAATGGCAACAGCATATTGAAAACCGAAGCTGATTATTTCAGTAAACATAAGGAATTAAATAAACTGGTCTATATGGCTTATGGCTCTCTGGATGATAATGACTGGGTTATAAATCCCACTAATGAATTTTTAAAAGCCATGCAGATGCGCAAATATGAAGGTCTTAAATTTATCCCGGAAGTATTTAAAGGAGAAACCCATATTTCTGTTTTTCCGGAAGCATTGACACATGGATTGAAGGCCGTATTTAAACGCTGAAATCAATCTGAAATAATATTATCAGCCTGTTTCGAAATCATAACAGGTTTCTGAATAGGATCAGATTTGACTATTTTTTTATACATCGAACCGATTCCCCGCGTTGCTTGGGGCTGCTGCTCCTGCCAAAAATGTTACTCTGAGCAAGGTAATGGTCAATGGCGCTAAGCGACTTGTTTTCTGTCGTACTCCACCATGTACCAATACTGCCAAAGTTGAGAAATGTTCCATTCTCAACACGGTAACCTCCCGGGAAACCCATAAAACCTGTTTCATTGGTTCCAATGTTACCATCAATCCATTCACCGGTGCTTTTCAATTTTCGTCCGGCAACTTCTTGTCCTCCTAAAAAATAAGACAACTTTGCCCAATCAGCATCACCCGACAAAGTCCAGCCGGCCGGAGCTAACCCTCTCGGGTCGTTAACTGCATACCAATTGTATAGTTTACCGTATTTTGAACCGCTTGCCGGGTCGTTATTATAGTAACACCATGCAGGTTTTCCCAACTCCCCGGCTGTTTGCCATTCTTTGTTAGTTCTTGCTTCAGGAATTGAATCGCCGTTTCGAAAAGTGCTCACATTCAGGTTTGCCACAGCCCAGGTCTGGGTACCGATTGTGACAGTTCCCAAATCTTTTTTCTTAGTAACTGGTTCAGATTTGGAACTCTTCAGGTGGGATTTTGATTTCGTCTGTGTAGTTTTTGAGCCGGTTTGTGCAGACTTTGTTTTTGTCTGAACAGACTTAGTTCCCGTTTGTGTAGATTTTGCTTTTGTCTGAACAGTTTTTGGATCTGTTTGTGTGGATTTTGTTTCTATATTACCTGATATACTTTCATAAGAAAACAAAAGAGTAAAAACTACGGCTATCGTGATAATCGTTTTTGCTTTTCCCATATCAGTATTCATTTAATTATCTGTACTTTCTGAACATCAGATATTAAACGTGCCAGGGAAGACTTTATTATACAAGTTAAGAGAAGATAACTCCGGTGCCGGACAATTTCTTATTTTTCACATTGAGTAATTATACTTTTGAAAGCTTCGGCAATGTTTTTGGCTATCTCAACATCGTTAGCATTTATTTTTACTTCGGTTCCCCAGGCTTGTTGTGCCCCGTTTTTATATACTTTCACAAGTTTTTCCTTATTTTTACAGGTAAGAGTCACTTCCACATTTTTACCGCTCACTTTTAAATCAACCGTCAATTTGTTCATATCAGTAAGGCCAAATTCATAGATCTCATCTGTTGTTTTGCCTTTATCGTCAGCAATGGAAACGGTAAATGAAATTTTACAAGGGTCATTATTGGTGAGCTCTATCTTTTGTTTTACCTCTTTCCCTTCGCTTTTCAGGTCGCCAACATTTTCCGTTATGAATTTTACAGCAGATTGCTTATCGCCCCATACCTTGTCTTTAGGCTTGCTATTGCCTGCCAGGTACTTAATGGCTCCGGCGATCTCCTGTGCCTGTCTGGCATCAAAAGCCATGATTTCTATAATATCATCAAATGCCTGTTGTTTGCCTTCTTTAAATACTTTTACGAACGACTTTTTGCTGCTAACGGATACTTCTACAACCAGATACTTACCCGATGACCCGATTTTTACCGTTGCGGGATCTAACATATATGGGTAAAACTCTGTTGATTGTTCCACAGTTATACCTTTGGCATCGGTTTTACTCTGCACATATTTGATATTCAGGGGATCAGTGGAAATTGAGCTGAAATTAAGCTTGTACATGTCGGGCCCGATGGTTTCTCCCTTTACAGCATTGCTCAAAAAAGTAAGGGCCTCGCCAATGTTTTTCCAGGTAGCGGGCTGAGTATCGGAGCTTTTTATGGCTGCCTTAAAAGCTTCCACCATTTCACGGGAAGTCTCTATATCAGTAGTCAGGATACCTATCTCATTTTGAAAATCCTGCACCGCATTATCCTTATAATACTTGATGAACTTTGTTTTGTTCTTTGAAGTTGAAAGGATTGTTATCTTTTTGCCGCTTACTTTAAAGTTTATGCTGTTTGCATCAATGTCATTAAGATAAAACTCGTACCGTTCCTCAATGGGTTTTCCTTTCGAATCGGGCTCAGTATATATAAATATCGATTTTGTTCCGTTTCCCGGGATGAAATTGATTTTTTGACTAAGTGCTTTTTTATCCAGAGTCAGGTCTGTGGTGTTTTTCGTAATAAAATCGACTGCTTTCTGCAAGCTACCAAAATCAGGGATCATTAATTTACTTTTTTCAATAGCGGCTGTAAACGCAGCAATGATATTACGGGCCTGGTCGATATCTTCCGTAATAATTTCAAAATCTTTGGCAAAGCCCTGCAGTTCATTGTTTTTTGTATATTTAATATAAGGGTCGCTCCCTTTGGTTTCAACCAACACTGAAAGCTGTGTCCCACTCACCTTAACGGTTAAATTTTTTACGTTGATATCCAGGATACTGAATTCATATTTTTGTTCTGTGGAAACACTTTTCTGATCAGTCTTTTTCACGGTAAAAATAGCCAGGTAGTCCTTTCGTTCACCATATGAAAAGGATTGTTCGAAAGTTGCAGCACCTGAATTTATTTTGGAAATGTTGCTTTTAAGCCAGCTCAGCGCGTCTGCATTTGTATTCCATTCCTTTTCAGCGGATTTGACTAATGGAATGGTGTTTTTGAAAAGATCTGACAACTCCTGGGCTGCATCGGCACTGGATAATATAATTTCAAAAGCATTGGCATAACTGTCAAGCTGATCTTCTTTGAAATGTTTTATGAACTTTTGACCGTTATTGACTGATAGGTTTATATAAAGTTTTTTTCCTGACGTTTTACGGACAATTGTATTTTTGTCAATGTCAGACACATAGAATTCAAATTTTTCTTTGGTTGTTTTGCCTTTTTCATCAACCAGCTCAGAAACAAAACTAAGCTTTCCTTTGCTTTCGTTCAGAATATCGATGGATTGCTTATAGGTGGTTTTGTCAATCTGAATATCCTGTACCTTCTCCTTTATTGAGGCAAGGGACTGGCTTAGCTTGTCCTGGGATTTTGCGTCGGGAATAGAAACTACGAAGAGACCAACTATACAAAAGATTTGAAGAAGACTCGTTTTCATAGCGTTTTCGTTTAATGGTTTGAATAAAGATACAATATTTTATGGTTTTTAGAATCTAACCGGCTAAAGGCTTGTCTAAATCTTCCAGCAATTCAGGGTTTAATATGCCTTCGGCAATTGCGCGTACTTCCCCTGTCATACGGATATTCCAGTCGCTGTCAATTTGTATCTTTAAAATACCCCCCTGCATGTGGATAGTCAGATCGCCTGTTACCAATCCTCTTTTTACAAGAACACTCGATACAGCACATGATGAGCTTCCTGAGGCCAGAGTATATCCGGCCCCTCGCTCCCATATCAGTATTCTTGCATCCCTGTCAGAAAGCACCTTGGCAAACTGGACATTTATCCGGTTTGGAAATAACGAGTGATTTTCAATAAGGGGTCCATACTTACGTATTTCATCCTCATTTAACTCTTGTTTTATAATCACACAATGGGGATTTCCGACAGACACACAATTAACTTCAAATTCTTTATCACCAACCTTTATCTTTTGCCCGATGAATTCAGGAATATCTGAATCAACAGGTATGTCATGTGAGTTAAAGATTGCTTTCCCCATATCCACCCTTATTAATGAGGCTTTCCCATTCATTTCTTCAACGACTTCAGCATAAACCATATCGCTGAGGGTTTCTATTGAAAACTTCCGGCTCTTTGCATATCCGTAGTCATAAAGATATTTGCAGAGTATCCTTAGTCCATTTCCGCTTTTTTCTGCCTCAGATCCATCGGGATTATATACCCTGAATCCGAAATCGGCTTTTGATGACGGAACATACATGACGATACCATCGGATCCTATTCCGAAATGTATGTTGCATAATCGCTTTATTGCCTGCTCAGTGAGCTTAAAATCGATATTTGTGCTGTCAAGAACAATATACTCGTTGCCTAATCCGTGCATTTTTACAAAACTGTTTCTTTCCATGATTGATGATTTAATGAATTCCTCAAAGAATGAAATATCGTACAAGATCTTCAAACGTGTCTCTCCTCCGTATCAGTCTGGTATTTCCACCAGATTCTATTAAAACCTCAGCCGGTTTTAACCGGTTATTATAATTTGAACTCATAGAATAGCCATAGGCGCCGCTATCTAAAATACCAAGTAAATCATTTTCAAAAATTTCAGGTAAAATCCTGTTTTTAGCAATAATATCTCCGGTTTCACAAATATTGCCGACAATAGTTACCATTTCTTCCTTAAGGGACTGTAAACCATCCTTACGGTATATCTCTACATCATGATGAGAATCGTACATTGCCGGGCGGATAAGTACATTAAATCCCAGATCAGTGCCAACATATTTTATTTTATAATTTGTTTTAACCGCATTTACCTGTCCTAACAGAATACCCGATTCAGCTATAATATAACGACCGGGTTCAATTTTAATCTCTATAGCTTTCCCGTATTCTGCTACCCATGAATTGATGAGCTCAGAGAGCTTGTTTCCGAGATCGTTCAGATCGAGCCTTGACTGGTTGGCCTGTTTATGATAAGGAATTCCAAATCCGCCCCCAAGATCAATAAATTCGAGATCGCTGAATTGTCGTGCCACCGACAATGTGTTTTCAGCACTATGCATAAATGCATCGCTATCCATAAACAATGAACCAATATGTTGATTGATGCCTGTTAACTTTAGGTCATATTTATTGACAATTCTTTTTACATCCGGAATAAAGCCCATCTCAATCCCGAATTTGGTATTTTTCCCGGCAGTTCTGACTTTCTCATGATGCCCGGCTCCAAACCCAGGATTTAACCTGATTGCCACTTTTCCTCCGGGATTAATACTTCCATACAGCTCAAGCTGAGAAATGGAATCAACTGAAATTGTAACCCCTGCGTGAATTGCGTAAAGAAATTCATCTTTACTGACATTATTGCTGATAAAGAAAATTTGATCGGGGTTATACCCGGCCAGAAGGTTAACATAAATTTCTCCGGGAGACATGGCGTCGACGTGTAATCCTTCGCTCCTGACAATTTTCAGTATTTCCAGGTTGCTGTTTGCTTTTGCTGAGTAATTTACTGTGAAATTACTATAGGAAATCAGGCCCTTTAGATCGCAACACCGCTTACGCAGTAGATCTTCGTTATATACATAAAGTGGAGATCCAAATTTTTCCAGCAGTTCAAAGGGATTTGTTTTGCTATAGAAATTCTTTTCGCTGCTGACCCTCGAATAATTATAATACATTTCCTTTTAGTAAGTATGTTCAATATATTTGTGGCAAAAATATATAAATGATTCATATAAACGAAAACTACTTCAAGCTCCAGGCCGGATATCTTTTCCCGGAAATAGGAAGACGGGTTCGTGAGTTCCAAAAAGCCAATCCCCAGGCCGATATAATTAAAATGGGAATCGGCGATGTTACACAACCTCTTGCACCATCCGTCATCCGTGCATTTCATGAAGGGGTCGATGAGATGTCAAAAGCTGAAACTTTTAAAGGTTACAGTCCGGAACAGGGATATTATTTTTTACGTGAAGCCATCGCAAATAATGAATATCTGAGCCGTGGTGCCGATATTCATCCTGATGAAATCTTCATTTCGGATGGATCAAAATGTGATACAGGAAATATACTTGAGATCTTTGGAAACAATAATATTATAGCTGTTCAGGATCCGGTATACCCGGTGTATGTTGACACCTGTGTAATGGCTGGCCGTACAGGCAATTACCAGGAAAACGGTTATTATGACGGACTCGTTTATCTACCCTGCACATCCGAAAATGGATTTATTCCTGAGATCCCGAAAGAAAGAGTGGACATAATATTCCTTTGTTATCCTAACAATCCTACCGGGACTGTAGCCAGTAAAACAGAACTTAAAAAATGGGTCGATTATGCATTAAAAAATAAATCCGTTATCCTTTTTGATGCCGCTTATGAAGCATATATTTCTGATCATGATATTCCACATACGATTTATGAAATTGAAGGAGCCAGAGAAGTGGCAATTGAATTCCGGAGTTTTTCAAAAACCGCTGGTTTTACAGGAACCCGATGTGCTTATACTATCATTCCCAAAAACCTGGTTGCAACTACTTCAAATGGAGTTGAAGAAGCTGTACATCCCCTCTGGTTCAGAAGACAAGCAACAAAATTCAATGGCGTTTCGTATCCTGTGCAAAAAGCCGCAGCCGCGATCTTTACCCCGGAAGGAAAAAACGAAGTAAAGTCGACCATCAGTTATTATATGAATAATGCTGGAATTTTGCGTGAAAAACTTACAAAACTGGGTTTCCAGGTTTTTGGAGGGAAAGATGCCCCTTATGTATGGGTGAATTCCAACCGGGGCATCAGGTCATGGGATCTGTTTGATAAATTGCTGAAGGAAGCCAATCTGGTCGGAACTCCCGGATCAGGTTTTGGCCCTTCAGGGGAAGGTTATTTCCGCTTTTCTTCATTTGCAACACATGAGAATGTGCTGAATGCAATGGACAGGCTCAACAATCTCAAATGGTAGTAGTTTTAGGGTAGTAAGTATTATTTACTTGTTAAATGCCAAAATCCACATATGGTACATTTATATGCAGATAAATCTTTTGCACCTTTATTCTCCTGAAGATAGACTATTGATTCTTTTGCATCAATTAAGGAATTATATATCGTCTTTTTACATGGCGACTCAATAGGATCTATCTTTCTTATGTGAAAAGGTTTAGATTTCATAGGGAAAGTATCACTTCACTGTGCAAGAGGCAACCCGGCATAAATTTCTATTCAAATTTAAGCTAATATAAAAATAAAATCAGTATGAAATACATTGCTACCAATGTATTAACATACTGATTTCCTGAACCTAAATAAACAATCAATTCCTGATTATTAAATATTCCTTATTCCGGACATATAATTATCAGTATACTGTCACTTTATCTCTTTCTTTATCAGTTAGCGCCCTGAAAATTAAAAGAGATACTTCTTTTTACATTATCTTTTTGAACTGTAAGACGGAAGTGTTGTTCAACGCTATTATTATTATGATCATGATAAAATCTTATGATCTCTTTATCTCCGACAATTGCCCAGTCTTTATATTGACTTTTTGAGAGGGCTGCCAGAACGTTGGCAGGCGGAGTAACGTTGTTAGTTGTCTCTCTGGTTTCAACAAGCTCACCTTTTGAAGTATAAACGGCCCAAAGCTCATCACCTTTTTTGGTTTTCATTGTAACTTCATACCGATCTAGCGCAATATCCGATGCCCCAACATCATAAACCCATCCATATTCCTTTAGTGCGTATGGGAACTTTGACCATGTAGCTGAATTGTTCAGATCAAACTTGGTTTGAACTGCTTTTACAACTTCTGGAGGAACCTGATCCTTCGTAATTAAAGTACTCCTGACTGGTTCACGATCATTGGCATTATAGTCATGATCAACCTGTGCAAGCAATGGGAATAAAAAGCCCAAAAATGCTAGAAGTGAAAACAATAACTTTTTCATAGTAATTAATAATTTAATTTATTCTAATTTGAACGACTTGAATGAATAAACATTAAAGATCAAAATATGTTCAAAACAAAAAAGATTTTTAATTTATCCCTTTAATTTCATCCTGAAGTAAAGCTTAAAACAGATAATTTATAAAGAAGGAGTAATTTTGCGGTAGTGTCATGCAATAGCATGGTCAGGATTTCCGATAATAAAAAATAAATTTTGATAATTAAATCTATTGACATAAATTTGACCTGCTGTTCTGAATTTGTAATAACTAGAAAATATAAAGATTCTCCAGGCGACACTTACCTTTCACAAAAAGTAGACTCTAGATACTTTGTCTTTCATACATATGACTTACACACCAAGTGTCGCCTTCTTTTTAAACTATGCTATACCAGAATATTCAAAAACTCCATCCTTTCGGGCTTCTCAATACATCATTCCCGTGGATGGACCTTGTAAAAAAAAATTGCATTAAGCTAAACTAAAGTTTAATTTTGAAATAAAAAATCAGGATAAGATGACACAAAAAGAAAAATCAAATCATGAATCGTTTAAAGTTTCCGGAGATGAGATTTTAACTAAGGTTAAAGAGATCATTAAAGAAGGAAATGCCAGAAGAATAATTATCAAAAACGATAAAGACGAGACTATTATGGAATTTCCCCTTACAATTGGTGCGATCGGAGTTGTTTTGGCCCCGATATTTGCAGCCGTCGGTACATTAACAGCTCTGGCAACAAATTGCACAATCATTGTTGAAAAAAGAAATAATGAGGACGCAAAATGATCCATAATCTTAGCCTATCATTTCATAGCATTCTTTCAGGTTTAAAGTGCCTTTACAATACTGAAATAACAATCTTTTAATATAAATAATTGATATATGTCTGATAAACATAAAACAATAATTTAAATTAAACTTTTGAAAAAATGAAAACTACAAAATCGAATGCAGTCAGCAAACCAAAAAAAACTTCTGATGCCGGCAACGCAATAAAGAAAAAGAAAATAACTACAGGGAAATATGTAGTGAGCGAAGAAAAGATTCGTGAAAAAGCAATGGAAATCTATTATGAGCGAATTGCCCGTGGTGAACACGGAACTCCGGAAGGCGACTGGCATGAAGCTGAGGAAATCTTAAAGGGCTCATGAGATTTCAGAGGAAAATTTTTTGCTATATATTGCTACCAGTGATCGAAAGACTTACTTAGTTGTAATAGAAAGTAGAATTATAAGTGTATCCGTTTTCCCGTAACCACCATCGAAATGCTTTGGCGATTTTTCTTTTTCTTAGTAAGACAACGCCAATCTCGTTTGAAGTGATGCGGTAAATCATTTTCATAGTCGTATTTTTCAACTTAACGTTAATTACTCCAGATCATAATATCTGAATTTCTTCAGATAATCATATATTGATGTCCCAAGTACATCTTTCTTATTAATCTTTCCGTCCGAATCAAGGAATTTCTGTAATGAGCCTGCACCACCCAGATGCGATGCAGCTATAATTCCCGATTTTGTTATTACCACACCTCTTATAGAATCCCCTATAAAATGTTCATAATCAAGTAAAATAATAAGATTTACTCTTATTAAATTCTTTAATGCTTTCAATTGCAATTCCCTCGGAAAAATTTCGGGATTTGCTTTGAACTTTTTAAGCGTTATTTTTTTGTATCCAAGATACTTCAAAGTAGATTCCTCGAATTGCCATTCGCCGAAACAACCTATCCGGTTAATAGATAACCAGTTGTTTCCTGATTCCTTGTAACCAAGATCATGAATAAACCTGGAAAATTCCGATTCATGATGCTTCGTGAAAACTGACTCCGTTAACAATCTGAAATTGAGCATTTCCTCTCTAAAATCAATTTTCGGAGCGCTGCAGATGTGAGAAATACAAAGTAAAAGAAATGTCAGAAATACTATTCTCATAATAATAAAAATTAAGAAATCTATTCCCTCAATATGTGTTAAATTTCTATTGTAAAATTAGAGCTTATATGTCCTCAAGTCAAGTGTTTAAAACCCGGCTGATGGCAAAATGAGTAGTGAATATTTATTCTTTATCGTAGAAATCCAGACGAATAATTATAGGAATTAACTGCTCATAAACAAACTTGGCCAGTTCGTCAAAAGGATGCTAAAATTTATATATGATCTATGATTAATCGGGGTATTCAGTTATACCGTGATTATCTAAAGCAATGATAATGAGTATAATACGAATACCTAATCATCTGATATTTAGAATTATTTCTAAAAATGATATTTTGACTAACGACAAGATAAAATTGATAAGAAATCACTTCCTTTTCATGGATTCCCAGTGCAGATTTGAACCTTCATAATGTTCCAGACATGCTTTGCACCGGAAATGTAATTGATTCGACAAATTACAGGGCTTTCTTTACAGGTATTCTTTTATCCTTTTCCAGTAATTGACAGTCAGCCGACCATTCCCATTCCATTTCCTGGCTATAAGTTCAAAATCATAAGGACCAATCTTATCAGCGTAGAATAAGAATATCTTTTCAGATATTTCATAATTGAACAAGTCAATCAATGTATAGTTACTTCCTGTCCGATTGTTATAATCAAGAAGTCTGATCGGACGTATCTGAAAATATCCTGCAGCTTCTTCAACAGGATTGTAGGCAATTGTGTCGCTTTTGGTTTCTACAATTCCTATTGCAAGCACAAGCTGCTTATAAGGTTCAATTGGAGGGAAATCAAAAATTGTCATAAAATTCGTGCCGGGAGCTGATACCCGAAGTGTAAATGATAAGAATAGAAATATAAGAAAAACTATCTTTCTAAGATTTTCTTGCAGGGCAAATCCATAAATCATGATGGCCGGATGCAAATTGTCTGATTAAACTGTTTATATACGATTCAATGATAAACTACTTCCAGCTAACAAAGTTACATCATAACCTGTTGTAAATAAATGAAATTCATTTTCTTTTATAAACAATATTTCAACTATATAGGTTTTGTTTTTTTAAAAGGATCTGGCTGTCTAAACGGCTATGATGATTGTTAATCACCTCTGCATTCATTCCTGTCAGTGATATTTTTGCATTGATCAAAATTGATGAAAGTTTGTCGGATTATTCTTACCGGCTATGAATAACATATTAACTTTGAATAATAATATTTGGAAAAGTTAGGACCTATGCTGGAGAAGAAAATATTATCAACAGAAAGTACACCTGAGATAAGCCTCAATCCTGAGGGAATGATTAAAATCAAAGGCCGATCAATGAATGGAAATGTAACAGAATTCTTTGCGCAGATTGAGAATTGTCGATATCTCTCTTGAATATTTTAACAAGATCAATCTTAAATTCTATTTTGCTCTGCTCAGAAAGATCGAATCTGTTAAGCTGAAAAACAAAAAGTATATTATCAACTGGTATTATGAATAAGGGGATGAAGATATGCTTGAGAAAGGAGAAAATATTTCTTCAGTCATGGATATACCATTTAACTTTATAATGATCTGTGATCCTATGATATCTGAGCACGATCAATTGAAATGGAAAACTGTATTAATATGATTGAAAGGGTATTTAATATCTAAAAAGGCAGATAATAGATTTTTATACTGCTGTTCTATAATTTTGGGTCCGGAAATATGTTAATCCATCAATCTCTGTCATATCAATGATTTTGAATCCGTGCGATTCAAGTAATCTTGATAT
>Ga0209226_10000444_pt1 | contig 23002 bp, 20 predicted proteins | sample BarGraNGADG00212_2_FD_184497 | JGI IMG/M metagenome (GOLD analysis project Ga0209226, IMG submission 184497) | Arctic peat soil microbial communities from Barrow, Alaska, USA - Barrow Graham LP Ref core NGADG0011-212 (SPAdes) (version 2) | ecosystem: Environmental > Terrestrial > Soil >...
GGGGGCAGGGCACGAGCCTACGCCGAGACCGGCGACTACCTCGACGAAGAACCCTACTGCGTCTACGAACCACGGTAGGGGCGAAGCATTTGCACGCTAGCCTTGTGATCCACGAAGCACCTACCTGCAAATGCTTCGCCCCTACAGCTTAGCGATAAGCAGCGCCACGTCGATGAACTGCCCGCCGGTGTCCTGGTGGCAGTGGATCGCGAGCACGTTTTGGCCCGGTTTGATGGCATTCTTGACGCCTTTGGTGACCGCAAACCCGTCGTATTGGTCGTTCCACCCCTGTCCGGTCCACACAGGCATTCCGTTGAGGTAGACCTCGGTCTCGTTGTCGTAGTGAGCCACCAACAGCGCCTGGTTGAACGAACCGCCATCATAAGCGAACTCCTGCCGAAGCCATATATCGCTTGTGTTCCACGGCGTCCGAATAGCCCAACTCCAGCCACCCTTGTCGCCAAAACCCGCCAATCCGACATTCCATGAGCTGTCATCGTAGTCCGGTTTCGCCCACTCGCCCATCGGAGGGTCAGTGGTATACCTCCACTCGCGGGCGAGTTGGTTGTCGGGAACCGCGCCCACAAGAACCTTCCATGAAGCGCTCACGGGCTTGGGCGGCTCGAACGGCGGATTCCTCTCACACTCCGCCTGTCGGGAGTTGATCTTGCGAATCCGCTTCGCATCGAACTTGAGCTTTCGGTCATAGGTGTACATGCCGTTCTGCTCCTGCTCCACATCGTAGAGCTGGGTGTAGCAGGATCCGAACATATACCGGCTGTCGAGAAGCGCGTCCGTAAGACCGGCGTAGCGAGTATAGAAGGCCTCCATGTCCTTTGGAGTGACCCCATAACCAAATCCACCGGTCTTGCCCCAAAATGTCCCGCCGTACTCGCTTACCATGAACGGAACGCCCGCATAGTTCGCGCCGGCCTGGTACCTCGCGGGAATAGCGGATGCAGGCCCGAACGAGTCGCACCAGCGCGCGCGGAACATGGCGGGGTTCTGGTCGTAGTCGTGCGCATCGAGAACGTCAGGGTTAGGAATGCTGTGAACATATCCGCTGGTGTCGATGACGGGTCGAGAAGGATCGACGAGCCAGGTGAGCCGCACAATCGTGTTCTGCAGCTCGGCGGGGTCGGCGTTGGTCTCGTTAAACGGGCACCAGCCGATGATCGATGGGTGATTGCGGTCACGCCGCAGAATCTCGACCCATTCGTTCATGACCGGCAGGTTGATCGCGGGATTGGTGTAGCTCATGCCCCAGTTGGGAAACTCGCCCCACAGCAGGTATCCGAGCTTGTCCGCCCAGTAGAAGAAACGCGGATCGAAGACCTTCTGGTGCAGGCGCGCGCCGTTGAACCCCAATAGCTTGGATCGCTCGATGTCCCGGCGAAGCTCTGCGTCGGTCGGAGCGGTCCACACTCCGTCCGGGTAGAAGCCTTGATCGAGTACCAGCCGCTGGAACACCGGCTTGCCGTTGATGAGGATCGCCGCCCCGCGAATCGACACGCTTCTCAGCCCGAAGTACGAGTCAACAGAGTCGATCACCTTGCCCGCCTTGACCAGGCTCAAACGAAGATCATACAAAAACGGATCGGCCACCGACCACAGGCGCTTTTTCGATAGATTCAGCACGGCGCGCGTGTCGCGCCAACTGGCGGGGACAGTCGCTTGCCCGACGATCTTGCCCCCGGCGCGCGCCGTAACCACGAGTTGCACTCCCTGATCGGGGCCATCCACCTCGGCTTGCAGCAGGACCCTTGAGCCGGCGGGATCGGGTTCCACGCGGAGATCGCGGATATACGAACGCCCTGCGCCCTCCAGCCACACTGTCTGCCAGATACCCGTCGTGCGCGTATACAGGCATCCAAAACTCTCCAACTGCGGCGATTGCTTGCCTCCTGCCTGCAAACCTGTGCGAACGTCATCATACGCGCCGACAATGACAGTGTTCTCTCCCGGCTTCAGATGATTGGTGATCTCGAATGAGATAGGCGCGCTGCCGCCGATGTGCTCGCCCAGCAGCGTTCCATTGAGCCAAACGCGGGTCGTGTAGTCGCATGCGCCGATGTGCAGGATCGTTCGCGGTGAACGCCAGCTCTTGGGCAACTCAAACGTCCTGCGATACCACACGTTCTTCACGAACCCTGTCCGCGCAAGCCCTGACAGCTTGCTCTCGCGGCAGTAGGGCACGATGATCTTGTCGGGGTATGGCTTATCACTGAGGTATGCCGCGTCGGCGGACTCGTCGGTCTCGGCAAATTCCCATGTCCCATTGAGATTCAGCCATTGGGCCCGCCGCATTTGCGGAAATGGGTGCTCGGGCCTCGGAACAGAGATGGCGCTGACCTGCAAACCGAACAACACCAGCGCGGCAATCAGCGGCAGATAACGAAGAACGAATCTCACGGGTGCAACCTCACTCAAGCAACGCAGTATAGCATATGAGTTAGTTGCGGGGTTAGCGTTGTCCTGCGAAGAGCGTTGCTGGGGCGGGATTTCAAATCCCGCCCCAGCAACGCTAAGGCTTGTCCTTCTCAGGCTCCTTTGTGGAGTCGTACTTCCGGCCATCATCGATCGCCACCGAGTCCCAGCGCAGCACCGGCGGAACAGTGACCTTCACCTTCCCAGTCGTGCTCGCGCCGAGAGGATCGGTTGCCTTGAAGCTCACCGTGTAGACACGCCCGTTGCCGGGCTTTTCCGGTGTGCCGGGGTCGCGCTCGGCTCGAAGTTTGACCTCGCTTGTGCCGACACCGGCGGCATCAGGAGCCTTGTCGCCGGGCCACAGGCCTGATACGGGTTCGTCCTGCGTGACGCCGGTGATGGTTATGGTGACCGGGTCGGCTTCGGGGTCACTGACGCCCGCTATGCCCACGGCCTCGAAGCTGTGATCGAGCTTGAGGATTCTGGCTGTCGTCGGAGTCGCGCGCGACACGTCCGGGGGCAGGTTTCTTCCCTGAACCGACAGGCCGCGCAGAATAGGCGTGGTATTGTTGCCGCCCCTAAATGACACCTTGACTTCCAGGTACTCACCATTCGGGACCGCGAACTGCTGTCCGTTGCTGATTTCGGTGAACTGCTGGTTGGCAATGGCGGTGGGTTGATCCGCGCCGCGGACCTCCACCTTAACACTCCCGCCCCCGGCCGAGCTCTCCCAACGGACAGTGCCCCATACCGCGCAAGCTCGGCTCCGGATCGGGCGTCGATCTTGGATACCACTCCCTGCTTTGCGCTCGGAACCCACAGGAATGGCACGCAGTTGATCGAATGGCACAGTGTTATGCCTCCGATCGCTTGGCTGACCTCCGTACGGTCGAAAATCCCCGCTGAGAAATCGCTGGGTGTTAAGAGTTCGCGCGAGTAAACGCCCGCCGTGGCGCTGCTCCACATCGCGCAGCAAAGTAGCGCTGTGGCTATCCGTGCCAACAGCTTGATAATGCTCAAAACTATCGCCTCCCGTCGGCTTGCTTCGTGTTTCACGGTAGTTATGCCACCCCTCTGTCTGAACTACCGGCTGACACAAATACCTGAAAACGCACCGGACTGTTGGGTTTCAACACCTAACATCCCCAGCACATACGTTAGGTCAAGATATGGCAAACGGGCAGGTTGTGTGGTATACTCTGTTTGAGGGTGAACGCAGTATTACTGAGGAGTGTTGAGTTCATGATTCGCAGTCTCAGGGCTTGGGCGCACGCAGCGTTATTCTTCTCCCTGCTTTTGCCTGTGTCGGGTCTCGCATCTAACCCGCCGCTCTGCCCGCACGTCATAGTGACCTGGGCCTGCTCGGCAAAGCCACGGGCAGAGTGACACAGTCTAGCGCGGGCTTTTTCTACTTGGATGATGGTTCAGGCTGGGATGACTTCGAGAGTCCAAATGCTGCAAATGGGATGCCTTCGGGCCTCAGAGTAGCTCTGGGTGAGGGCGTCTCAGGGCCGCTGGTCGGCTCCTGCGTCGTGGTCACCGGCATTAGCTCCTGCTACAATTCAGGAACCGCGGCGTTTCGCCTGCTGCGCGTGTGGCGAGCCGAGGATATCGTGACAGTTGTACCCTGAATCAAGTGGGGGTCAGCACTGAAGTATGGCGGAGAGGGTGGGAGTCGAACCCACGAAGCCTTGCAGCTTACTTGTTTTCGAGACAAGCGCGATCAACCACTCTGCCACCTCTCCGCGCACTGGTGGCCGATGAGGGAATCGAACCCCCAACGCCCGCCTTAGGACGGCGGCGCTCTATCCATTGAGCTAATCGGCCAAAGAAGTGGCGCGCTTGGAGGGAATCGAACCCCCGACCTAATGGTCCGCAACCATTCGCTCTATCCCCTGAGCTACAAGCGCGCGTCAAATGCAGGCTAAGTATAGCATGGCCGCCCTCGGAGTGTCAATCACGAGGGCGGCTTAAGGCTTGGAGACTGTTCCGTTCTCCGGGAATCTCGAACCCGCTAATTATCAGCAGCGCAACTCCGTGCTGTTATTGCCGCGCTTGTTCCCGCGCGGCAAACAGTGAGCCATCATCCTCCATCGCAGGCTGGATGCGCGCGACCTGTAGAGCGCTCGCATTGCTCTCACCGCGTGAGTGTCCTGCGGACCGCCTCCTGCCAGCCCTTATACAAAGCGGCTGCTTCATCGCGACCCATATCAGGCGAGAAGACTCTGTCCTCGCGCCAGCAACTCCTCATCCCATTCGAGTGTCTCGATATTGAAGAGCATCGTGCGCGAGGCGTTGGTGAAGTCAGTGGCGTGAACCTTGCCCCCGGTCAGGTTCCAGAGAATCCACGTGTCCATTGTCCCGAAAAGAAGCTTACCGTCTCTTGCCTTCTCGAAAGCGCCGGGGACATTGGCGAGGATCCATTCGATCTTTGTTGCCGAAAAGTAGGCATCGATCGGCAGTCCGGTCTTGTCCCGGAAGAACTCGCTCTCACGTTCGATGCTGTTTAGCTCGTCACATCGCTGGGCCGTCCTGCGGCATTGCCAGACGATGGCGTTGTAGACGGGTTGGCCGGTATCTTTGTCCCAGATGACGGTGGTCTCGCGCTGGTTTGTGATGCCTATGCCCGCGATTGAGCCCGAAGGAATCTGCTGCAGAACCTCCTGCAGGGAAGCATTCACGCTCTGCCATATCTCATGCGGATCGTGTTCCACCCAGCCGGGACGGGGAAAATACTGCCCGAACTCCCGGTATGCGCCGGCGATTGTCGCGCCGTGCTTGTCATAGACACAGACCCGCGTACCGGTTGTGCCTTGATCGATTGCCAGAATGTAGTCCACCCAAAGGTCCTCCGATGTGCCGCCTTACCATGTAGTGTCGCACTAATGCCGGGTTGGGGTCAACTGCCTGTAGGGGCGAAGCATTTGCACATCAGGCTTATGATTACCGACAGGCTAGCGAGCAAATGCTTCGCCCCTACAGTTCGTGCTCACGAGCCAAGGAGGGTAATCCCGCGCTGTATTGAAGTCTATAGCAGCAGACTGATCGGTTGGGGGGTTGCGCTTGAACAACACTGGGTTATCGGCTTCCGATATCGCTGTTCTGGTCGGGTATATGATCTTGCTGTTCGGCGTGGGGGTCTACTTCATGCGCCAGCAGAAGAGCATCAAGGCCTACCTGCTCGCCGAGCAGAACGTCCACTGGGTCATAGTTGGTGTCTCGGTGCTCGCGGCGCTCTTCAGCGGGATAACCTACCTTGGGGCGCCCGCCGAGGTGTTTTTCAACGGACCCGGCTATATTCTGGTCTCGGCCACGCTTATCATAGCCACGCCGATCACGATCATCGTGTTCGTGCCATTTTTTCGTAAGCTGAAGCTCTACACCGCCTACGAATATCTCGAGAGGCGGTTCGATAGACGCCTGCAGCTTATCGCCTCGGGTTTCTTCATTGCCCGTGTCATCTGCTATGTCGGACTCGCGATCTATGCTCCCGCGCTGGCGATTGCCGCGATCACGGGGATACCGTTTTGGATGTCCGCGCTAATAGCCGGCACGATGGCGACGATATACACCACACTCGGCGGCATGAAGGCCGTCATCTGGACGGACACGATCCAGTTCGTCGTGCTCTGCGGCGGGATCGTGCTGATATTCATCCTGTGCGCGAACAAGGTGCCCGGCGGAGTGCCTGCGGCCTGGGAACTGGCTCGCGCCGACGACAAGACTCGGTTCTTCGACTTCTCGGCAAGCCCGTTTGTTAGGATTACATTCTGGGGCGCGATGCTGGGCGGGCTGTGCAACACGCTGGTGCAGATGGTAACCGATCAGATCTCCGTGCAGCGCTACCTGACGGCGGTTTCGCTGCACGAGTGCAAGAAGGCGCTGTGGTTGAAGCTCGCCCTGCTGCTTCCGGTCCTCTTGCTCATCTACCTGTCCGGAACGATGATCTATGGTTACTACAAGGCGATGCCGGGGCGGGTCCCGGCGTTCGAGACTGCGGCGTCGGTTCCGGGGCTCTATGCGCGGAACCCGAAGATGCTCGCGGACATCGCTGCCCGCGTTAAGGACAACACGCCTCCCGATATGACCGCAAAACCCGGAACCATTTCCCGCCCGCTCAAGGGCGATCAGCTTCTGCCTTTCTTTGTCCTGCACAATCTGCCGAAGCCGCTGCCGGGGCTTATCATCGCGGCCATTCTCGGGGCCACCATGGCCGTGGTGTCGGCGGGGATCAACTCGCTTGCGACTACCGCGCTCATGGACTTCCGAAAGCGAAGCGCTTCCCCGCCGACTGTGCTTATGGCGAAGGCGCTTACGGTTGCGTTCGGGTTCATCGCGACGATCCTGGCGCTGTTTGTGCTCGCAAGGCTCGGATCGATCATCAAGGCTGTCAACGTCATTATGTCGGTTTTGGGCGGTCCACTGCTCGGCTTGTTCCTGCTTGGCGCGTTCTCACGGCGAGCCAACAGCCAGGGCGCGATGCTGGGAACTGGGTTCGGACTGGCGGCCGCGCTGGTCGTGTTCTACGCAAAGCCGCTTTTCAATCTGCCGGCTGACATCTCATTTCTGTGGATCGGCTTCGCGGCGACGGTGGTAACGTGTGTCGTGGGGTGGATCGCCAGCCTGTTCTTCGCGCATCCCGGAGATGGTATCTTCACGCTCACGTTCTATGGCGCGAAGCAGCTTCCGCTGCCCGAGGAGGAGGGCGGGCCTCAAGTTCCGGTACATCCATAGCGTGGCAGCCATTGGCGCGAGCTCAGCGCGCGGCTACCCTTTGTCCACGCTGCCATAGATCACTAAGCGACGCATTATCTCGTTTTTGATACGGATCTTCGCCTGCTCGAGGAAATCGGCCGGCTTGTGGGATCCCACGAGCTCCTGGAAGTTTGGTTTGTCGATCAGCGAGAGCATGGCCTCACGCACGCTGTCAAGATACAAGCGCTTCATCACCGACCCGACGTTGAACTTAGCCACGCCAAGCTCTATCGCGCGAGGCACGTCGGCATCCGCGAACCCTGTTCCGCCGTGGATCACCAGCGGCACCGGCACGGCGTCGTGTATGCGGGCAAGCAACTCGAAGTCGGTGCCGGACGCGCCCTCGATCTTGATGTGCTCATTACCCACGGCAATGGAAAGCGCGCAGACTCCCGTCTCGGCCACGTATCTCGCGGCATCCTCGGGGTCAGTAAGCCTGGCGCCGGTGTGGCCACCCATTGAGCGGGAGGCGTCCGGCAGCGGATCGCTTTCTCCCTCGACGTCCGCGCCGAAACCGGAGGCAGTGTCCACTACCAGCTTCGTCGCGCGGATGTTGTCCTCGATGGGCAAGTGGGAAGTGTCGAGCATCACGGCGTTGAAACCCGATGCCAGGCCCTGCTCGATGTGATCGAAGCTCTCGACCTCATTGAGCAGATACGAAACCGGCACCCTTGCGCCCTCGGCAACGACTCTGCCCATAGCCGCGAGAGCCCTAAGGCCGCCGCCGCCGAACCACTCCTGGTTCATCATCACCCCGCCAAAACCCAGGATAATCGGCGACTTCATCTCCTCGGCTGCTTCCTTTACGGCCTCCAGGGAATAGAGGTCCCACGCCTCGAAGTATCCAACCCCATACCCGCGCTTGACGGCGTCCGCCAACAACTCACGCATCGGAACCAGCGGCATTGTCTATTCACACTCCAGTGTCTTCATGAACTCCACTGTCTTATCCCAATTGCCCAGACCCGCGGTCGTGCCGATTTCCCGGCAGCATAGTGCACCCATGGCACTGCCGAGTCTGGCGCACCGCTCAAGATCCCAGCCCTTTGCTACTCCGGCCAGGAATCCCGCAACCCAGGAATCTCCCGCGCCACTGGTGTCCACCACATTAGTTTTGAACGCCGGAATGTGCTTTTCGAAGTCCCTGGTCTTGATGTAGCTTCCTTGGGGACCCATCTTGAGTCCCACGACCCCAACACCCTGGTCGAGCAGGAAAGCAGCCACATCGTGTGGTTCAACCTGGTCGGTCAAGAGCCGTGCCTCGTCAATGGAGGGGAGGAAGAAGTCCAGGTAAGGTAAAGAAGGCCTTAGAGTGCCAAGTGCATCGATCTCGGCATTGTAGACGGTATCCAGGCAGGTCATAACACCCATCTCCCTGGCTCTGTTCAGAACTTCGGCGGTGGGCTCGCCATCAAGACCCGGCATAATGAACGAACCGGCAACGTGAAGGATTCGGCTTTGGGCGACGAGGCCGAAATCCACATCGTCGATGCCAAGAGCGCCATTTGCTCCAATGTAGTGGAAGAATGCGCGCTCGCCATCGGGGGCGATCATAACAAACGTAAACGATGTGCCGACGCCGGCATCGCGTTTCATACCGCGGATATCGATCCCCTCACTAGTGAGGTTCTTCAGTATGAACTCGCCGAAACCGTCATTTCCTACCTTGCCCATGCAGCCGACTTTGAAGCCCAGGCGCGCAAGGCCTATGCCTGTGTTATTGGCGCAGCCCCCGGTGTGAAGCTGTACCTGATCCACAAGCTCCAACTGCCGCCAATCCGGTATGCGCTTTATCGGTTTGGCAAGAGCATCGGCCACGAAAATCCCAAGACACATCACGTCGATAGTCTTGTCAGGTTGGTTCATGTCAGTCTCCCGGTCACCTGGATTCTGCGTCAGGCGCCTGGTCAGCGGCGCCGTCCTTGAGCTTGAGCCGCCGGAAGATCGTCTTGAACTCCTGGATGGGCACGACTATCCAGATGCAGAGAATCAGTATGCCAACGCCTTCGATACTCCAGGTCATCCAGTCAAACATACAGCTACCTCCCGGTTTTGGCCGGTCGCTCCTTTGTTATCATATCAGCCCGACCAGATCACACACCAGAAATACGCCCGATGCGATCAGGACGGAGTAGACGACTTTCCTGAATGCCCCGTCGTTGATGCTGTAGTGAGCCTTGTTGCCGAAGAACCAGCCCAGCACCGTGAACGGCAGACAGCACAGGGCGACCCGAAGAGTGTGTCCGCGCAGGGTCCCGGTAACTATGTGCTGCCCCACGACGATCGCGTTCAACACGACCCAGAGCATGCATATCGTGACGCGGAACAGCGTCTTGTCCGCTATCGCCCGCGAGGCGTAGATCACGACCAGCGGCCCGCCCGCGCCGAACGCACCCTGGAAGAGTCCGCCCAGTGGCACAAACACGCTCATGAGCAGCCTCTTGCGTGCCGACATCTTGGTGTGTTCCTTGCCGATGAGCTGGTGGATCAGGCCCTGCGTGCCGATCACCAGCATGAACCCTGCCAGAATCCACTTTAGTTGTTCGGGTGGGCGTGACAGCCTGAGCCAGATCCCGAAAGGCAGCCCCAACCCGGCAAGGATAGCGATGTGGTTGAACTCGCGCCACACTATGTGCTGCTTACTTTCCAGCACGATCAATATCGCCAGTAGAAGTGCCTGGGTCATTAGTATTGGTACAGCGGTGTGTATGCCCAGCAGCAGCGTCACAATCGGCAGCGAGAGCACCGTGCAGCCAAAACCCGTGATGCCCTGCTGATATGTGGCCACGAGGACGATGAAACATACCAATCCGTATCTAACGACGTCAGACATTACTACTCCAATGTCTCGATCTCGCGGTCGGCGGCTTCGGGTCCCCTGGCGCTGATCTCGTCGCGGGCCTCGGCCCAGAAATCGCGGATCTTGTCGGGCACGGCGGGCGCGTCCTGGAACTTGGTGTTGAGGAACACCTCAACGATCCTCGCCGCCAGATCAGGCGTCACCAGGCTCTCGCCCATGCACAACACGTTCGCATCGTTGACCTTGCGACCGAACTCCGCCGCAAGCGGACTCTCCGCCGAGATCGCGCATATCCCGGTGAACTTGCCCGCGCCCAACGCCATTCCGGTCCCGCTGCCGCAGCACAGAATGCCCATATCCGCTTCGCCTTTTTGCAGCACGCGCGCCGCCCGCTCGGCTATACTTGGGAACTTCGCGAACACGGACATATCATGGCAGCCCACATCGATCACCTCGTGGCCGTTCTGCTCCAGATACTGCTTTATGGCTGTCTTCAACGCGAAGCCTTTGACTACGGACCCAATAACGACTCTCATCACTTGCCATCCTTGCAGGCTTGCTTTATCTCATCCAAGCCGAAACCGTGCTTTTTAAACAGATAAGCCTCGGTTGCGACTTCACCGAACCTGTCGGGGACGCCCAGGCGCTTGACCGGCGTGGGGCGCGATTCGCAAAGCGTCTCGCACACGGCCCCGCCCAACCCGCCGATGATGCTCTGGTTCTCGACCGTGACGACCCTGCCGGTTTTGGCTGCCGACGCGATCAGGGTCTCGGCGTCGAAGGGCTTTATGCACGGATAGTGCAGCAGTTCGACTTCCACTCCCTCGGCGCGCAGTTCGTTGGCGGCCCGCAGAGCAAACGAGGTCATGTAGCCCGTGCTTACCAGAGTCACGTCCGATCCCTCGCAAATCCGCGCCGCTTTGTGCGGATCGAATTTGTAGGAATCGTCGAACACCTGCGGCTGCTTCATCCGAATGAGCTGCATATAGACCGGGCCTTCGTGCTTGGCCATCCAAAGCAGGCACTCCCGCAGCTCGTAGCAATCGCACGGCGACAGCACCACCATGTTGGGCATCGCGCGCATGATGGCAAGGTCCTGGAAGCACATATGGGTGCCGCCGTTTGGGCCGGCGGTTATGCCCGGAGCGGTGCCGACGATCTTCACGTTGGTGTTGGCATACGCGACCGAGATCGTCACCTGGTCGTAGACCCGGCGCGTGGCAAACGGAGTGAATGTCGCGCAGAACGGGATTTTTCCCTCGACCGCCAGCCCGGCGGCAATACAGATCATGTTCGCCTCGGCGACCCCGCAGTTGATGAACCTGTCTGGATGCGCCTTGGCGAATGTCGGGTTGGTGCCGGACGCCTTCGACAGGTCGGCCTCCAACACCAGCACATTCGGGTCGGCGTCGGCAAGCGCGATGAGGGTTGTCGCGTAGACGTTTCGCATTTCCAGTTCGTGCAGATTTCCTTGCATTACCGGCATATTCAACTCCTTAAAGATGGAGGTCCGAAGTCAGAGGTCTGAAGTCAGACTCCCTGACCTTCGCGGACTGCATTTCCAGTCCACGCAGGTGGACTTCGTAGCATGTTGCCTCGAATTCATTCGAAGGGCACAGACTCAGTAAGGCAGACAGTAGTCTTTGCACTTGAGCGCGTCCAAGAACTTCCGATGGGCCTCGGCGTCGTCAACCTTTATGTTGTGACTCTCCGGCTTGTTCTCCACGAGCGAGCAGTCCTTGGCTTTGATCGTATGGGCAAGGATCATCACCGGCTTGCCATTGAGCTGCTTTGCCTTGTTGATGGTGGCATAGATATCGTCCCAATCATGGCCGTCCATCTCGAGCACCTCCCAGTTGAACGCGCGCCACTTGTCGGCCAGAGGCTCAAGGGTCAACACGTCATCCGTAAACCCATCGATCTGGAGCTTGTTGTAGTCACAGATCGCGATTAGATTGTCCAGCTTCCGGTGACCGGCGAACATGGCGGCTTCCCATATCTGCCCTTCATCGCTTTCCCCGTCGCCGATGATACAGAAGACCTTGTGGGGCTTGCCGTCGAGTTTGGCGGCCAGCGCCATGCCACAGGCAGCCGAAAGCCCCTGGCCAAGCGAGCCGGCGGTCATGTCGATGCCCGGAGTCCTGAGCCTGTCGGCGTGGCTGGGCAGATTGGTGCCATCGCAGTTGAGGGTGCACAGCGTTTCTTTCGGGAAGAAGCCCCGATAAGCAAGCGCCACATACCACACAGGGCCCGCGTGACCCTTGGACAGAACAAGCCTGTCGCGGCCATCCCAAGCCGGGTTGGCGGGGTCATAATTCATGACTCGCCAATAGAGCGTGATCAGTATCTCAACCAGGCTCAGCGCCCCACCGATATGTCCCGAACCGGCCCTACAGATCATGTCGGTGATGACATACCTGAACTCGCCGGCAAGCCGGTCCATTTCCTCGTGAGATAATTGCTGTTTGTCCATCTATAACATCTCCTCATAAAGTGACCGCAACTCGGAGGCGGTCACGTCCCTTGGGTTGTTTTTCATCATAGGCACAAAACTGGACTGCACCAGCTCATCCAACGATTCCGCCGTAACGCCGATCTCCGATAGAGTGGTCGGCAAGCCGGCCTGCCGTTTGAGGCCCGCCACAATGCCGCTCAGCGCGATCATGTCGTTCACCCCCGCGGCCCGCGCCAGCGCCTTCCCGCGCTCGCCCATTACCTCGGCGTTGAACTTCATGAAATGGTCGAGAGTCAGCGCGCAGCCGGCTCCGTGGGGCAGGTGGTAGATGATACAAAGCGGATACGAGCACGCATGCACTGCCGCGTTCTTGGGCAACTGGAACGCGAGACCTCCAAGCAGAGCTCCCTGGGACATGCCTGTTCTGGCATCTAGATTCGCGCCGTCCTCAAGGACAACCGGCAAGTGTTTGACTATGAGCCTTACTGCTTCCAGCGCCATAAGGTCGCATATCGGCTGGTGGTTCTTCGACCAGTAGCCCTCCACCGCGTGCGCGAGCGCATCCAGACCGGTGCAGGCCGTCACATATCGCGGCATCGTCACCGTAAGCTCGGGATCGACCAGCGCGACACTAGGAAAGAGGCTGTCGTGGACGAGTGGGGCTTTGACGCCGCTTTCGGGGTCATCGAGCACGGCTATCGGCGTGACCTCGCTGCCGGTGCCGGCGGTTGTGGGCATGGCGATCATGGGCAGCCTATTGTCGCTCAACTGCCTGCCGCCGGAGTGGTATTCTCTCGCCGATCCGCCCTGGGCCGCAACGGCTGCGGCGGCCTTTGCGCAGTCGAGCGAGCTTCCGCCACCGATTGCCACGACCACGTCGCAGCGGTTCTTGGTGATCTCGTCCGCCGCCCGATCGACCGAGGTCACCGTCGGGTTTGGCTCGACCTCGGAGAACAATCGCGCGTTCGGGCCGAGGCTTGCGAGCGCATCTTTGACCATTGCGGTATCGCGCAGCGCGGAGTCGGTGATCAGCATGGGCCTGCTTCCGAACCGGGCAGCCAGTTCGTCAAGCGTCTTGCGCGCGCCAACGCCGAATCGTATCTGGGTAGGCTGTTTGTAGGTCCACATTCTAGCGCGCCTTGCCCTCCGACCCCAGCGCTCGGATGATCTGCTTCATGTCTTCTTTGAGCCTGTCCTTGACGGCCTGCGCGATTTTCCAGGCGTGATCGGCGTGATCCAGCGTTTCGGAGTACTCCTTGAAGTACTTTATATAGTTGGCCCTGAACGGCTCGCCGAAGTTGAACTTCGCCATACCGGCTTTTGCTAACTCGGAGATCAAGGGCAGTGGTATTCCGCAGGTGCCGTGCTGTACGAGCGGCACGTCGAGGCGGCTCTTGAGGGTCCTCACAAGATCAAGGTCCACCTGATCTTGAAGCTCGATGACCCCGTGGCGGGTGCCGTTGGCAATCGCCAGCATATCGACGCCCGTTTCGTCAACCAGCCGTAAGGCGTCATCGACATTCGTCGTCGATCCGCCCTGCGATTTTGAATGCACGCCGCCGGTGACGTGCCCGACCTCGGCCTCCACGGAAATGCCAAGCGGCTGCAGAGCGTCCACGACCTGCTTTGTGACCCGGATGTTTTCCTCCAAGGGCAGGTGGGAGCCATCTATCATGACCGAAGAGAAGCCGGCCTTGAGCGCGGCCAGCGCGGATGCGAAGCTGCAGCCGTGATCCAGGTGCAGCGCAATGGGTATGTTGGCGCACTCAGCCAGGCAGGCGGTCTGCATGTGGAGATACTCAAAGCCCCGGTATGCGAGGTTTGGCTCATAGCACCCGATTATGAGCGGGGAAGCGAGTTCATCCGCCGCCTCTATCGCCGCTCGCGCGATCTCATAGGTCGCGCCGTTAGAGTTGAACGCCGGAACGGCGTAGCCTCCCTCGCGGGCGCGCTGGGCCAGTGATGATGCCGTACAGAATCTCATTTTGCCCCTCCGGAATTAGTGTATCTAATAAGAGTGTTAGTGTCAAGGCAGAACTGTAGGGGCGAAGCATTCGCACGAAAGCTTGTCGAAATTCGCCAGCTTGTATGCGAATGCTTCGCCCCTACGCCCGAGTCGCGCTAACCAGTTGCGTCAAAACTTCATCCACGATATGATCCCGCGCCACCAGCGCCGCCCCCCGCGCGCCCATAAGATCGTCACCCACAAACAGTCCTATCGACGGAACGCCAAGCCCCACTGTTTCGAGTTCATCCGTGACGATTCTGATGATGCTGGCGCGGATGTGCTCGGGAAGATTGGTGAAGATCCCCTCGATGACCACGCGGTCGGGAGCGAACATCACGATGCCGCAGTAGACTGCCTGCGCGAAAGCCGGCGTTGCGGCAATCAACCACTCCGCTACAAGCGGATCGTCAGGCGACGAGACAATGACGTGGAGGTCGCGGTAGTCGCCGCGTGCGCGCGCAAAGCGCAGCAGCGAGGCTCCGGTGCAGACATCTCGATAGTGGCTTGCAGCCGCGCCCTGACCAAAGGGCAGAAGGCCGAGTTCGCCCGAAAATCTCTCGTGTCGCCTCAGAACGCATACCCCCAACCCGAAGCGGTTCAGAACCACCATGTCCGTGTCTTGCCGGCGCGGGTGGCGAAACCTGCGGTGGCCTACCGCGAAGCACAAAGTGTTTGCGGCGGAGAAGGTCGGCAGTCCCGATGCTTTGGCGGCGGCGGGGACGAATTCGGCCTCACATAGGCCGGTCTGTATCTGGGTATGCGCTCTGCCGGTCGATTCGTCGATCACCGGGCCTGGAAGCCCCAGGCCGACCGCGTGAACCTCAAGCATTTCCTTCTTCGCGAGACCGACCATGCCTCTCGCCATTCCGGCCACCAACCCGACCAGATCCTCGGCGGATGCGGCATAAGGGACAGGCTCTCGAAGCACGGCGACGACCTCGTTTGCATAGTCAAGCGCAACGGCGCGCAAATGGGTCGCCTCAAGGTCGATGCCGATCGTGCAGCCGATCTTGTTGCGCAGCGACAGCGTTCTCGACCTCGGGCCGCGCTTTCCGATCTGCTTCAGCTCGTCCACGGTCACGGTGTCGTTGTCCTGAAAACCGGCTATGATCCTGCAGACGTTGGGGAAGCTGAGCGCCAGATCTTCCGCGACAGTCCGGCGCGTTGCTGACGGATGATCCATGATGTAACGCAGAATGTTGACGCTTGTTCGTTGGGCTGCGTGCTGCCGCTGTCGTGACTTGCTTTTTGTCTCCATTGGTCCCCGTTTTCGCTCGGCTCAAATGGGCGCATGAAAGAGGAATAGTGCCGAAGATCGGAGTCGAACCGATATGAGGCTGCCCACGGTGGTTTTCGAGACCACTGCGTTACCAGATGCTCCGGGTTGCCCCATTTTGAGATCAGAAGCCAGGTCTAATGGCTCGGCCGTTTGCGCCTGGGTCCCGGACCAGGAGCAGTGCAAAGTTGAGCTTCTGGCGATCCACGGACGACACGTAGCGGAGCTCCGCTCCATAGGCATTCCTGTCACCCAGGCTGACCGTCCTCACGATCTGTGCAACACAGTCTACATTCGTATCAGCATCCAGACTGATGCGCAAGACCACGAGATCGCTCTCCCCGAACGCGCAGTCCGTCACAAACAGCGCGCCACTCAGGCTGATATTGATTAAACTGCCCTCTCCTCGTCCTGAGATCGCTGCGATACGCAAGGGCCAGGGTACATCTATACGTGCTTCTCGTTGCTTCTCAGACATGTGCGTTGTCCTCGATTCGTCAGTGTGGCTGTGCAGCCATCTCGGAATCCCGCCCGCTTCGACTAGTCTTGTCACTGCTTTGTTCTTCTCGAAGCATGGCCCAATCCTCCTCCCGAAATAGCGAAAAATGCCTTGACTATTGCAGGGTCGAGCTGCAAGCCGGCCACGTGACGCGTTTGCCGCGAGATCATTCAATCCAGTTGTCCCGAGATACCCGCTTCGCTCTTACTTTGGAAGTCAACACCTCGGCAAGCTTGAACCTCCAGCCACCCAGCGTCTTCACCCATACGTCCCGATATGTTTCCACACAGGTCTGGCGCTCCAACATTCCGTCCGGGTTGCGCACCGTTGCCACCAATCGCTCTCTGATGTGGACGACGGCTTCTTCGTCCAGCAGCGTGAACCGCTCGATTGTGACACTCATATCGCGGACGGATCTTGTAGCGGCGATTTGTTCAGCAACTGCAGCCTCGGTTTCCGCACGATCGAGTGATTCTCCGTCGGCGAGTTTCCACTCGAAGTTCGGCGTAAACAGCTCCACTATGGCGTCCAGGTCTTTGTTCTTGAAAGCTGCAATATACTGCTCATACGCTGCCTGTATAAGGCTGCGCGGTTCCGGCGCTGGATCCGAGTTCATCGCGGCAGCGGTCTGGTTGCTGCTCATATCATTCACCCCCAACCTTTCAGTGCATACGACGCTAACGGATGCGGCCCCCGCATCAACTATGCTTTTGAATCACCAAAGCACCAATAAACCTGATAAATGGCTGTTCTGCATCTACCGGGAAATCGTCTTCTCCCATGTCCAGTGTAACTGGAGCCAGGAAACAGCCTTGCCGGATGTTGTGGCAATAGCGGCCTCTATCCCAAGCTTGGGAGACGCCTGATAGTCCACTCCGCACAGAGTGCTTTTGAAAGATCCGAATCCTCCGCTGTGGTCGTCCCACGAGTATGCCGCCACAAATGGTTTCCACACACCAAGCTTCTCATAGTAGAGCTTGCCGGAGATATAGTCAAAATCGTTGTACGACCCACGGGTGGAGAAATGGTTGTACTCGCCATACAAGCGCCATCCCGCGTAACCGATGTTTGTGTCTATCGCGACACCACGGTCATGGATGCTATCGAATGAAAAGCCGTTTCCGAGTCCAAACGACAAGCCGACTTCGGCATCACCAGCCACCTTGTAGCTGCCACGGACGTATCCGTTCGTCGAGTCGAGATTGGCGTTTCGGTTGACGGACATAGCCAGTGAGGAGCGTCCACCCGTCCACTGCGCCATCATTCCCAGCTTCGATTCATACTGCCATTCTTGTTGCGCGAACGGCACATAGAACTTGCCAAAAGTCAGTACGGTTTTGCCCGCGGGTTGCTGCCAATAGGCCTCAACCGGCTGATCCAGGGTGCTCGCTGAGTCCGTGTACATTTCGCCTGTGCCGAATGACAGCTTGCAGGTCCGACCTCCCAGGCCATTCCACTTCAGATAAGATGCCGAAGGCAACGCAGGGCCGGACGCCGCCCACATGGCGTCGGAGCAGAAACGCTTTCCGCACATGTTTGTGGTGCCCATATAGGAGTCCGTCCCCATCACGAGTGATGCTGTTCCCGTGCTGCCAATGTCCTGGCTGTGAGACCCTGTTGCCGCACTTAATAATGCTGATAATACTATTAATGCAATAAGTCCTCGTAACAGTGATCCCATGAGTTTCTTTTTGGCCTCCATCAGCTTTAGATCGTTCTATGCTGCCAGTTCTTCCAACAAGAGTGGTGTCTCTTCCACATGGCCCACGCGCAGCTCCAGCATGTATTCCAGCGCCTGCAGGTAGTCCAACGACATGAGAAACAAGAGCCGTGACGCTGGAAGTCCCTGTTTTTTGTCCAAGTATCGCGCGCAGGCGGACCATGATCTCGTGTTTGTTCTCTCCCAGAGACTCAATGAGCTGCTTCGCCGGCTCACAGAACTCCTCATAGGAGTCCCCATGATGTTCGCGCAGCCGAAGCACATCAACCATCAATCGATGCATCTCGCTCAGTGTGATGGGGTGGATATCCTGCATGGATGCGCGAGACGGCAGCCGAAGCGCCACTTGGTGATCCAGGAAATCTTCCGCGAACCTGATCCCACGTGCCGTGAGATCACGCTGGCGATCTGTTAACGAATGCTGCCGCAAGAGCCACATCGGCACAAGTTGCTTGACACACTCCAGGTATGACAGGCCGCAATCGACCTGGCTCCGTGACGCAATGTTCATGACATAGTCCGGTGTGATTCTGAGGTATGCCGTTGCACGGTCCGTGAACATGTTGCACAGCACGTCTTCAGGCAGGGAGGGCAGCAGCCGATAGCTCACGGATTTGTCGATCTGCACCAGTCCGTAGCGCAGCGGCAGCACGTCATGCCCGCCGAAGTAAGTCTTGCTGATCTCCTGGGCCACAACGAAGCTGCCGGACTGCGGCTCCAGATAGGACTTGTTGAACGGTTCGGCATCGATGTTGAGCAGCACCCAGCGCACGGCGCAGTCCAGCTTCCAGTTGAGCTTTCCCTTGACCTCGTTCAGAGATACCGAGCCGGACTTTTCACATCGCCGACAGCGATACTTTACGTCCTTTTTGTCGACTCCCTCGATCTGCGTCTCGTCGATATAGCCGCACCAACCGGACCACTTTTCGACAAGGAACTCGCTCTTGTCGACGGCAACTCGCAGTTGCCGTTCATTGAGTGGGTCCAGGCTGTCGTTTACCAGCAGTGATATGACCGCATGCCCTGCTTCGCGGAGCCGTCGGGTTGTTTCGTCGGCGACCAGAAACTCGCGCAGATTCCGCTCGTCGCCCAGGCAGGCGCAAGTTTCGCCGCAGCCAACCGTGACTATCGTCTGGTTCGCAAACCGCTCCAGAGCATCTGAATACGGTGATTCTCGGCCCACGCATATCTCCTTAGAGTGTTGTCATGCTGAACTGGTTTCAGCATCCAGGGCGCGAAGGGATAGGTTCTGAATCAAGTTCAGAATGACGAGCGCGCCCACAGAGTGTTGTCATGCCGCATCGCGTTGCTCGGCCCCGTCGTGGTCGTGCAATTTGAACGGTCGCCGCTGCTGTGCCACGCGCAAGAAAGCGTCTACGACGGCTGGATCGAACTGCGTATTCCTGTTGGCAAGAATCTCTTCCAGCGCAGTCTCCCAGCTCAGCGCCCGGCGATAGGACCGATCAGTTGTCATCGCGCTGAATGCATCCGCGACGGCCATGATGCGGCCAAGCAGGGGGATTTGCTCGTGGCTGAGTTGTCCCGAGTATCCCTGGCCATCCCAGCGTTCATGATGGTGGCGCACGGCATCGACCGCCCCTTCCATCCTGGGAATTGACCCGACGATAAGCGCTCCAAGCCAAGAATGTCTTTGGAGGATCTCATATTCCTCGGGAGTCAAGCGAGAGGGCTTGCGCAATATCTCATCGGGGACGCCGATCTTGCCGATGTCGTGCAAAAGTCCACCGATTCTGACGTGCTTCTGTGTCTCTTCAGACAGCCCCATTTCCTCCGCGATCCACAGCGCATACTCCGTGACAGTTTCCGAGTGACGACGGGTATATCGGTCTTTGTTGTCTACCGCTGTGATTAAGGCGTCGAGTATGCCGAATGAGTCTTGCCCGCGCAGCCTTCGGTTTGACCTTTGCGTTTCCGTGGTCGCGGCGATGCGTTCATCAGACTGCTTTGCGGCATAGAGATTCGAGTCAGCTATAGTCAACAGCTCGTGTCTGTTGGTGCTGTCCAACGGAAAAGTCGATATGCCAAAACTCAAAGTCACCGGAACGACTCGTTCCTCGTTTGCCTGCTGGAAGCCCGCCAAGTCCATGCTCTCGCGAAGTCTTTGAGCAATCTGGAGCGCTGTCTCCGAGTCTGTGCCCGGCAGAACCGCAATGAACTCGTCGCCGCCGTAGCGCGCCAGGATATCGCGTTGTCGACAGACCTTGCGCAGCGATGTTCCTACTTGTTTCAGCACTTGGTCGCCGACCGGATGGCCATAGGTGTCGTTGAAGAGTTTGAAGTTGTCCATGTCCATCATGATGATGGACAATGGCTGTTCCTGTTTGGCGGCCTGCTGCAGAGCCCGGTCCATACGCTGGTGGATGGCGCGGTGGTTCAGAAGCCCCGTCACGGAATCGATATCGGCGGCCTCCACAGCCGCGCTATACAATCGTGCGTTCTCAAGGGCGGTGCCGACTTCAAGCCCGATGCTCTCCAGCAACTGCCCCTCCGTCGCTCCGAAATCACCATTCCATCGAACCACTCCGATCATCCCGGTCACGCCCTGCTGGGAGCGTAGCGGCGCCCGCAAGCATGACCCCTGCGCAGTGTTGTCCGATTCCGGTGACGTGACCAAGGATATCAAGTCCACGACCTTCCGCATAGGTTGCTCGGCGAGGAACGCGAACATATCCGGCTGTTCTTCAAAACCTTCATGGAGTTTAACGGAGGGTTTCTTTTTCTCATCGTACGAGTTATCCGTTAGCCAGACGATGATCGCGTTTGCACAGAGAGCATCTCTTGTCTGCGCGACAGCGGTTGCCAATACTTCGTCCGGACGCATCGTCGTGTTTACCGCTTTCGTCAGATTGTGCAGAGCGCTCAACTGCTCGGTTCGTTGGGCAACGAGTTTCTCCAGGTTGTCGCTGAATGCCTTGAGCTTCACGGTCAGGGTTCTATTCTCAACAAGCGTTAGTACCTGTCTGAAGACAACAAGTGAAAGTAGGAACACTCCTGCTGTAAGGGTCGAGTAGCCGACCTTTCCGTCCTGGGCGTAGTCGTAAATACCAACCACTGAAGATGCAACCGTGACGGCAAGATACGGCACCGCAATCTGCTGCAAGCCTTGCAGAGTCATCGCCCCCGGATCTTCGATAGAGGTGGCGCTCCGTTCTTCCTCGGAAATCCACCAGATTCTGCTCAGAAAAGCGTAGGCGATCATCAGATAACCGAACGCCACCGTCCAGTCACTCCAGCTCCCTGTCTGGTAGGTGCCGTTGAAGGACATCCAGGTGAACGAGGTGTCGAAGAATGCGATCAGAAGAATTCCGGTCGCAAGGAAGTACAGAGAACGGCGAAGAAGCCGGTTGGATCCTGCGCTTGAAAGTAGGACTACAGCGCCGAACAATGCCGCAATATCGCCCAGGGGATAGGATATGCTGATACACTTCCCCAGAAGCGAGACACCCGATTGGTGCCAGATGCGCTGCACGATGAAGTACCAGCTCAAAAAGCCGACGCTGCTCGCCGCGATGAAATTGTCGAGCAACTGACGAGCGCGTCCCGCCACGGGCATACTACCAAACAGCATCAACACGCCCGCGATCAGCAGAGGGTAAGCCCCCAGGTATCCCGCATCAGCCCAGCTCGGAAATGGAGTCTCGACGTGCAGTAAGGTTTCATAGTAGGTCCAGGTGCACTGTCCCGCCGCGAAAGACAGACAAGCCAGCGAGATCATGAACCACCCAATGCGCCGGATAGGGTTTATATGAAAACCGCGTCGATAACACAACAGGCCACAGATGCCCGCAAAGAGAGGCGGTAGGATCTGGTAGATGTTGTTGAAAGAGACGTAGAGCTCTTTGGGGAATGGCTTGAATATGAGCACATACAGGAACACGACGGCATATACGAGCGTGAATAGAACGGTCGCCTTTTGAATACGCGTCCACGATCTCATGGTCGGCTTCACCTATTCTCTTTATTGTGGGGCCCATGACTTGCGACATGGACTCCTTAAGGGCCTTTCCACGTGTCGCCGACAGAAATCACCTGAAAACTACCAGGGCAAGCCGACTACAGCCACGCACGTGAAGATGCAGACCATTCCCGCTGACAATCTGTAGGCAGACAGTGGTGGATCAGATGAGTGATGGAGGAGTTACATGTCGCACAATGCCGCGGACTTGGGCTATGCACCGTGGAATGATTGGCGCGCCGCGGACTATCTCGATAAATACTATGCCGAGATAATGCCCGATGAGCAGCATGCGCTGTCTTTCCTTTGTGAGTGGGTCGAGCGGCTGGGGCAGGTGACAGTGGCTCTGGATTACGGATGTGGGCCGACGATCCACCATGCGGTTGCGCTTGTGCCGAAAGCGCGGGAGATCTATTTGGCTGACTATCTGCAGGGGAATCTGGACGAAGCGCGGACGTGGCTCGATGGCGCTGAAGATGCTCATGACTGGAGTGCATTCACGCGCCATATCCTGCAGCTTGAAGGCAACACCACGCACTACTGCGCCGAGGGCGCAACCAATTGCAAGGAGACGTGGCGTCTGTATATGCCCAACCTCGCGCGTCTAGTCGTCAACGGTGATCCAAGCGTGGAGTATATGTACGAGCCGTGGGGCGGCTACCCCGCCACCGGCGCCAACACAGTCAGCCACTGGCATCGGAAGTACCTTCGCTCGGTTCAAGTGGTGTCCCCCGCATAAACTTCGTCTGCACGATTTCTGGGGCTGCGGAGTCGCGATTGAAATGGTTTTCACAGCGGACTGAACGCGACACCTCGGTCTGATCGATTATCTCACAGTCGTAGACAGCTTTCATACTGCATGGAGAGTTGTGCAGGGGGGCGGAAAGCCCTGCGGGGGGTTCCCCATCGCGAAAGCGCGAAAGGGGCGAAAGCGCGAAGGGAGATCACGGAGATACGGAAGGGGAGGAGGCGCGGAGTATGGTATAATCGGGTCGCGATCTGGGAGGCATAATCATGCGGATAACCTATGACACTAAGGCCGATGCGCTCTACATAAGTCTGCAAGAAGGGGTTTTCGCCAAGAAC
>Ga0209226_10000445_pt1 | contig 22994 bp, 27 predicted proteins | sample BarGraNGADG00212_2_FD_184497 | JGI IMG/M metagenome (GOLD analysis project Ga0209226, IMG submission 184497) | Arctic peat soil microbial communities from Barrow, Alaska, USA - Barrow Graham LP Ref core NGADG0011-212 (SPAdes) (version 2) | ecosystem: Environmental > Terrestrial > Soil >...
ATTTGAAATCGCGCCCCAGCCTGACAGTTGCACCTCATCGAGAGGGTTGCTACATCATGCCGCCCATTCCACCCATGCCACCCATGCCACCCATGCCGCCCGGCGGCATCGCCGGGGCCGGTTGAGGCTTCTGGGGCTTCTCAGTCACGACCGCTTCAGTCGTGAGCAGCATTGCGGCGATACTTGCGGCGTTTTCAAGCGCGCTGCGGACCACCTTTGTCGGATCGAGCACACCCGCGGCCACCATATCCGTGTATTCGCCTGTGACCGCGTCAAACCCCTCGTTCTTCGTGAGGGCTTTAATCCTCCCGATAACCACCGAGCCTTCAGCGCCCGCATTCTCCGCGATCTTGCGCGTCGGCGCCTCCAATGCCTTGGCGATGATCCTCGCGCCGACCATCTCATCCCCATCGAGCTTGAGCTTGAGGACGTGCGGTATTGCGCGGATCAGCGCCACGCCTCCGCCCGGCACGATCCCCTCCTCCACCGCCGCGCGAGTCGCGTGCATGGCGTCTTCTATGCGCGACTTGCGCTCTTTCATCGCCGTCTCCGTAGCCGCGCCCACCTGGATAACGGCCACTCCGCCTGAGAGCTTGGCAAGTCTTTCCTGCAGCTTCTCGCGGTCGTAGTTCGAGTCGGTCGTTTCGATCTCTCTCTTGATCTGGGCGATCCTGCCCGCAACGGCCTCGGAGCTGCCCTTGCCCTCGACTATGGTCGTGTTATCCTTGGTGATGACGACCTTCTTCGCCGAGCCCAGCATAGACGCGTCCACGTTCTCAAGCTTGATGCCGAGGTCCTCCGTGACAAAAGTCCCGCCGGTGACGATAGCGATGTCCTGCATCATGGCCTTGCGACGGTCACCGAACCCGGGAGCCTTAACCGCCACGACGTTGAGCGATCCGCGAAGCTTGTTCACGACTACCACCGCCAGCGCCTCGCCCTCAAGGTCCTCGGCCACTATCACGAGCGGCTTGCCCATCTGCATGATCTTCTCGAGCAAGGGCACCAGGTCGGCGATTACGGAGATCTTCTTCTCATAGAGCAGGATAAACGGGTCTTCGTAGACCGTCTCCATCCGCTCCATATCCGTGGCCATGTAGGGCGACATATACCCCTTGTCGAACTGCAGGCCCTCGACCCACTTCATGCTGGTGTCGGTTCCCTTCGACTCTTCAACGGTGATCACGCCATCCTTGCCGACCTTATCCATCGCATCGGCCACCAACTCCCCTATCTGAGCATCATTGGCCGATATGATCGCGACTTTGGCAATGTCACTGCGCTCATGGACCGACACGCTCATCTTCTTGATCGCGCCGACCGCCGACTCGACAGCTTTCTCGATCCCTCGCTTCAGGGCCATCGGGTTTGCGCCGGCGGCAACATTCTGCAGCCCTTCGCGGATGATCGCCTGCGCGAGCACTGTCGCGGTGGTAGTGCCGTCGCCGGCGACATCGTTCGTCTTGGAGGCGACCTCGCGCACGAGCTGCGCGCCCACGTTCTCGAAGCGGTCCTCCAGCTCGATCTCCTTGGCGATGGTCACGCCGTCACTGATGACCATCGGGCTGCCGAACTTCTTCTGGATGACCGCGTTGCGGCCCCGAGGCCCCAACGTGCCGCCCACGGTGTCCGCCAATATGTTGACGCCTCGCTCCAGAGCGCGCCGGGCTTCCTCATCAAATCTGATATCCTTACCTGCCACGGTATTCGCCGCTCCTTTCTATCGGAAAACACGAAAGGGAACCCTTTTCTGATTTCGTGCTTTCCCCCTTTCGTGTTTTCGTGATGAGAGTTCTTTCCGCCTTGAACGAATTGGATACTACTTCTCGATAATGGCGAGCACGTCTTCCTGGCGAAGAATAATATACTCCTCCGCGCCTACCTTCACTTCCGTTCCCGCATACTTGCCGTAGATGATCTTGTCGCCGGGCTTCACATCCATCGGCCTGATCTTGCCCGAATCCAACTGCGCGCCGGGTCCGACCGCGATTACCTCGCCCTCCAGCGGCTTCTCCTGCGCGGAGTCCGGAAGAACTATCCCGCCCGGGGTCACTTCCTTGGCCGAAAGGGCCTTCGCTACGATTCTGTCTCCTATTGGCTTAAGCATATACGCACCTCCTGCGATAGCTGTTAGCACTCTGCATTAGTGAGTGCCAGCGCAGGTATTCTACAGGCTTTTGGGGGACATCGTCAAGTAGGGGCGAAGCATTCGCACGAAAGGCTATCAAGATCAGTCAGCCCGCCTGCGAATGCTTCGCCCCTACGGGCAGGCGGTATCCCGCAAGTCCCGTAATAAGCGAAAAGGGACGCCATTCGACGCCCCTTCACAATACTCACTTCAGTCCAGCCCGGCTATCGCGCGGCTTTGATGATCGCCGCGAAATCGCCGGCCTTCAGCGCCGCGCCACCCACCAGCGCGCCGTCGATGTTCGGCTTGCCCATAAGCTCGGCCGCGTTGTCGGGCTTCACGCTGCCGCCATACTGAATCCGAACGGCATCCGCCACATCCGCCCCATACATCTTCGACACAATGCCGCGTATCAGCCCGCACACTCGGTCGGCCTCGTCGGAGTCGCAGACCTCGCCCGTCCCGATGGCCCACACGGGCTCATACGCGATGACCATCTTCATCGCCTGCTCTTTGGCAAAGCCGTCGAGATCGACCTTCATCTGCGCGGTTATGACAGCATCCGCCTTCCCCGCCTCGCGCTCGGAAAGAAGCTCCCCGCAGGCGATGATCGGTGTCAGCCCCGACGCAAACGCATACTTGGCCTTCATGTTGACCGTCGCGTCGCACTCGCCGAAATACGAAAGCACCTTGCCGAGTTGGTCATCCACGGTGCCGAACCGCCCGCGGGTCTCGGAGTGTCCGACGATAACCCACCGGCAGCCGACATCCAGCAGCATTTGCGGCGAAACCTGCCCTGTCCACGCGCCGGACTCCTTCCAGAACGTGTTCTGGCCGCCCAGCGATATATTGCTGTCCTTGATGGCCTCTCCGACCACCGCAAGCGACACAAACGTCGGACAGATAGCTATGTCCACGTCGTCAATGCCGGCGACCATCCCTTTCAGCTCATCCGCAAGAGCCACGCTCTCGTGGATGGTCTTGTTCATCTTCCAGTTACCGGCTATGAATGGTTTTCTGCTCATCATTGCTCCTCTAACAGCTTGTTAAGCTCGTCTGAAACGCCTTGTCTTACCGACCATTGTCGCAGGTAGTCGTAGTCGAGTTGCGCCTTGCACGTCTTCAGGATATTGCGAACGTCTGTCAACTGGCGATCTGAGGGCGATATACGATTCCACAGCAGTTTCGAAAGAACGGTGTCCTCGGGAGTCTCAACAAATGTGGGTATGCCCCACACACTATCCGAGCGTCTACGAGAGAACTGCGTCTCCGCAAACTCGTCGCCTTTGAGCATCCAAAAGTCTATCTTCACGCTGCTGCCGTAGTGGATGATGTTGAACATATCAGCGTCGCTGACAGCCTGCTCAGCACCCTCTGTGTCGAAGTAGAACTCATCCTGGAGTCTGTCGGCCAACTGACGCACTGACTCTGTGTCCATCACCACGACCAGATCCAGATCATGCGTGTCACGCATATAACCGTGTGCGGACGCGGCGATCGAGCCGACGATCATATAGTCGATCCCAGCCGCGTTTAGCTCAGACAACACCTTCTGGAACACTTCCGTCTGGCTCAGCATTTCGCTCCCTACGATCCGTAGACTCTGCGCCGAATGTCCTCGGGCAGAATTCGCTTTCTGAACTCGGCCAGGATGAAGTCCTCTGACGCACTTGGATTCTCCGAGCGAATCACATCCATAACGAGCTGCCGAACCGTATCGCAGAAATCGACAGCGATCTCGATTCTTCGGCCAGGAGGAATGGCCTGAATGATCTCCAGATACTTCTCCCGCACCTTCGGCGACATCCTATCCAGCTCTTCAATGCCCATCCGCCCACCTGACGACTAACGACTAATGACCAACGACTTCCCTACTCACTTGTCCTGCAAACACACCACGCCCGGCAGTTCCTTGCCCTCCAAGAACTCCAGCGATGCGCCGCCGCCGGTTGAAACATGGCTCATTTTGTCCGCGAACCCCATCTGCTCCACCGCCGCGGCCGAATCGCCGCCGCCGATGATCGTGGTAGCGCCCGAATTCGCAAGCGCCTGCGCAATCGCCCTTGTGCCAACCGCGAAGCTCGGCATCTCGAAAACGCCCATCGGCCCGTTCCAGATAATGGTCTTCGATGACGCGATGATCTGCTTGAAAGCCTCGACGGACTTAGGCCCGATGTCCAGCCCCATCCAATCAGCCGGGATGGCATCGACGCCAACGATTTTGCTCTCCGTATCGTTCGCGAACTCCTTGCCCACGACCACGTCCACGGGCAGCACGAGGTTCACGCCAAGCGCTTTGGCCTTCGCCATCGCGCTCTTCGCAAGCTCCAGGCCGTCGGCGTCGAGAAGCGACTTGCCGATCTCATAGCCCTGAGACTTGAAGAACGTATACGCCATCCCGCCGCCGATGATCAGGCTGTTGACTTTTGTGAGCAGGTTGTCGATGACGGGAATCTTGTCCGCGACCTTCGCCCCGCCAAGAATTGCCAAAAACGGCCTATCGGGGTTGCCTATCGCCTTGCCCAGGTAGTCCAGTTCCTTCTGCATCAGGAAACCGGCCACCCCCGGCAGGAACTTCGTCACGCCCTCGGTGGAGGCGTGCGCTCTGTGCGCGGTGCCGAACGCGTCGTTGACGTAGAGCTCGGCGAGGCTCGCAAGCTGCTCGGCGAAGCCCGGATCGTTCTTGGATTCCTTCTTGTAGAACCGCACGTTCTCAAGGAGAACCACATCCCCGTCCTTCATGCCCATGACGGTTTTCTTCACGTCGTCGCCGATGCAGTCATCCAGCTTCTTCACGGGCTTGCCCAGAAGCTCGGAGAGCCGCTTCGCCACGGGATCGAGGTTGAACTGCTTCACCGACTCAGGCGTCGCCTTGCCGTTTTCGTCGGTTTCAGGGCGGCCAAGATGACTCACCAGAATCACCCTGGCCCCGTTATCTATTAAGTACTTGATGGTCGGAAGCGCCGCAACGATACGGCGATCATCGGTAATCCCGCGATCGGCATCAAGCGGGACGTTGAAGTCCACCCGGACCAGCACGCGTTTCCCGCGAACGTCGATATCCTTGACGGTCTTCTTATTCATCCTACAGACCTTTCTGTAGGGGCGAAGCATTCGCTTGCCAGGCTGTTGGCATTCATCAGCATGATGTGCGAATGCTTCGCCCCTACACCGCATACGTTATCGAACTCACAAACCCTTCTTGACCATGAAGTCGATGAGGTCCCCTACTCTCTCGGAATAGGCCCACTCATTGTCATACCAGGAGAGGACCTTGAAGAACTTGTCGGTGAGCGCCATCGTAGAGAGCGCATCGAAGATCGAGCTGTGCGTGTCGCCCCTGAAATCGGACGAGACGACCGGGTCCTCGGTGTAGCCGAGAATGCCCTTCATCGGGCCCTCGGACGCCTTCTTCATCGCGGCGTTGATCTCTTCGACGGTCGCGGGTCTGGCCAGATTCACGGTAAGGTCTACGAGCGAGACCGTTGCTACGGGCACCCGCAGCGAAATGCCATTCATCTTACCCTTAAGCTCCGGTATGACCAGCGCGATGGCCTTGGCGGCGCCGGTGGTGGTCGGAATGACGTTCATGGCGGCGGCGCGAGCTCTGCGCAGGTCCTTGTGGGCCTGGTCGGCGGTCTTCTGATCGTTGGTGTAAGCGTGTACCGTGGTCATGAAACCGGCTTCGATGCCCCAGTTATCCTGAAGAACCTTCGCAAACGGCGCGAGGCAGTTCGTGGTGCAGCTTGCGTTGGAGATGATATTGTGCTTGGCCGGGTCGTAATCGCCGTCATTGACGCCCAAAACGATCGTGACGTCCTCATTCTTCGCGGGCGCGGAGATGATGACTTTCTTCACGGTGTCGTGTATGTGCGCATTTGCGCCCGGCTTGCCCTTTGCGGGATCGCCGAGGGCGTCGGTGAAGATGCCGGTGGCCTCCACAACCACCTCAACGCCATGAGCCTGCCACGGGATGGCGGCGGGGTTTTTCTCGGCATAGACCGCGATTCTCTTGCCGTCGATGACGATTGCGCCCTCTTCGGCTTTTACTTCACCCGGCCACGGGCCGTAGTTGGTGTCATACTTAAAGAGGTGAGCATTGGTCTTGGAATCGAACAGGTCATTGATCGCAACGACCTCGATGTCCTTTGGGTACTTCTGCAGCATGGAGCGCAGGGAAAGGCGACCGATTCTTCCGAATCCATTGATACCGACTTTTACTGGCATTTGTGTGACGTTCCTCCTCAATCGAAAACAGCAAAATAGCTCGGCGCATAGCCCCCGAGCTGCTCAAAACCACTATATTCTATCGGGCCTCGGTCACGCTGTCAAACCAGGATGATCAAGCCCGCCAATCGCCTGCCGCTGCAGCGCCGAAACATAGGAATACCCCCGGTCGGTGTTTCGGGAAGCTTGTTCCCGAAACGGGCACCACCTAACATAGGCGCAATACCGGGCCACCGCCCCGCCTACCCATCAAGCTCCACCGGCTTGCCGGTCTTCGCCGACTGATACGCCGCCAGCGCGACCGCGACCGCTTTCGCGCCGTCATCGCCGCTGATCTCCACGGGCCTGTCCTCGCCGATGCTCCTCGCGAACGCAGCCACCAGGGCAAGATCGATGTTGTCGCCCCAATACTCGTGTTTGTAGGACATCGTCTTGTCGTAGAACGCGTCGATCTTCTGCGCAAACATATCCATGTCGGCGATGCCTTCCGTGCCTGTGACTTCCATCTTCACATTGCCCCAGAACGGGAAGCTCTTGGGCCGCGACCAACTCGCGTCAATCGTAGCATACATGCCGTTGGAGAAGTCGATGGTGAGAACCCCGGTGTCGTCAAAGTCCTTGCCGAACATGCGATTGTCGATCTCCGCATAGACCTTCACCGGCTCCGCGCCGGTCATGCACCGAATAAGATCGACCATATGTACCGTATGATCGATGACCGCCCCTCCGCCGGAGAGCTTCATGTCCACGAACCAGCCGAACGGGCACTGGCCTTGATTGGTCGCCTTGATCGCAAGCAGCTTGCCCAGTTGGCCGGCCTTGACCGCACTTTTCAACTGTATGAACGCCGGATGGTAACGGCAGGGAAACGCCGTCTGCAGTTTCACATTGGCGCGCCTGCACACCTCGATCATTGCCTCCGCGTCCTCGTTGGTGCCGGCCAGCGGTTTCTCGCACATCACGTGCTTCCCGTGCTGCGCCGCAACGACCACATGCCGCCGGTGGTTCACATTCTCGCTGCACACTATGATCCCCTGCACGTCGCTTGCCAGCAGTTCCTCATAATTGGCGAACGTTTTGACCTTGAGATCCTTGCCGACTTTCGCCGCGCGAGAAGCGTCATCATCGGCGATGCCCACGAACTCAACGTCCGAAAGCTGCTTCAGGCACGCGGCGTAGCTGTGCGCATGCATGTGAGCGAAGCTCATCATCCCAATCTTCACAGGCTTCATATATCGTCTCCTATTGGGGCAAGTTAAAAGTTCAAAGTTAAAAGTTCAAAGTGGGGAAAGGGAAACCTAACACCCAACACCCGACACCCATCACCTTTTCTCCCCTATGCGAGCGTCACCGGCTCGCCGGTCGTGATCGATCTGAGGGCCGCCTCGCTGATTCTCACCGCCTCGACGCCGTCTTCCGCCGTCACGTCGGGAGTCTTCCCCTGCTCCAGGCAGCCGATAAAGTGCTCGAGTTCGAGGTAGTATGGGTCTTTGACAGCAAGGATGTCCGGCACGGAGTTGTCGGTGACAATCCCATCGGTCGATTGGCGCTTGATCACAAGCGGCACGGACTCCGTGTTGCTGAAGCTCAGCAGGCCCTGCGTCCCCGCGACCTCGACGCTGGTAACGAACCTGTCCGGCCTTGCCCAGTTGCCCTCCACGTGGGCGATAACGCCGCTGTCGAACCGAAGTGTGACCAGCGCGTGGTCCTTGCCGGGCACGCGCGCGTTATACAGGCCCCTCGCGTAGACGCGGCGCACGTTGCCGTAACACCATCGCAGCCAGTCGAAATCGTGTATTATGAGATCGAGAACGGCTCCCCCGCTCATTTGCCAGTTCGTGAACCAGTTGTCCGTCCCCCCGTGGAGCATGCCGCCTCTGCTTGTTCGGACTTCCACCGTCTCCCCAATCGCGCCGCTCTTGATGATCTCTCTGAGCCGCCGATATTCGGGGAACCACCTCAACACGTGAGCAACAAACAGGGTAACCCCGGCCTCCTCGCACACCCTCGCCGCCTCCATCGCCTGGCTGATGCTTCTCGCCAGCGGCTTCTCGCAAGAAATGTGCTTGCCCGCAGCGGCGGCGGCCTTGATATGTTCCAGGTGGGTAGGCGTCGGCGTGCAGATATCCACCACATCGACTACCGCCTCCTGGAGAGCGTGCTCGATGTCGGCGAACGCGCGGGCGGAGTGCGACTTTGCCAACTCCTCCGCCGCGTCAAGCCGTGTGTCGCATACCGCGACCACCTCGGCGTTCGGGATCGCGGCGTAGGCATTCGCATGAGTGCGTCCCATCGTACCCGCGCCTATGACAGCCACTCTTTGCATTTGCAGTGTGCCTCCTCGTCAGAGTAGAACCAAACTCGGCGATTGGAGTATGTCGCGCAGCCGCGCCAAAAACTCCGCCGCCGGCGCCCCGTCCATAATCCTGTGATCGAAGGAAAGACAGAGGTTCATCATCGAGCGTATCAGGATCTGTCCATTGACCACTACGGGCTTGTCCGCTATCCGGCAGACGGCCAATATCGCGCTCTGGCCGGGGGTGATGATAGGCGTGAAGCTATCCACCCCGTAGACCCCGAGATTGGTGATGGTAAAAGTCCCGCCGGAAAGGTCATCGGGCGTGGCCTTACCCGACCGCGCGCGCTCCGCCAGAGCCTTGATCTCCTTAGAGATCGCAATCACCGATTTGCTCTGAACGTTCTTGACCACTGGCACCAGCAGCCCGCCCTCTATCGCGGTCGCGATGCCGATGTTGATCGAGTCTGATATGACGATCACATCGCCCTGCAGGGACGCGTTGACTATCGGCTTATCGAGTATCGCCTTCGCGGCAGCCTTGGCAATGAAGTCCGTATAGGACAATCTGACGCCGTATTCGCGCTCAATTTCCGCGAGCAATTGCCCCCTCAGACTTACACATTCCGTCATGTCCACTTCGGTTACCAGCGTCACGTGGACCGCTGTTTGCGCGCTCGCGGTCACGCCCTTCGCGACCATCTTGCGCATACCCGTAAACGGGATTGTCGCCCCAATGCCGGCCGGCGTCACGGCGGCGCGCCCGAGGTCATCCCTGGTGATCCTCCCGCCGACTCCGGTCCCGGTGACCGCGCCGAGTTGAATTCCCATGTCAGCCGCGACTTTCTCGGCAAGCGGAGTAGCCCTCACTGAAGCGGCGAACCCCAGCACGTCCTTTTCCACTATGCGTCCGTTCGGCCCGGTGCCTCTGCCCGCGAGCGCCTCAATTTCGATTCCACGCTCCCTGGCAACACGTCGAGCGGCGGGCGACGCAAAGACCTTCTCCCCCGCCACCGGCACGGCAGGCGACTCAGTCTTCGCCGCCGCTGTCGGAGCGGAAATGGGCGCTGCCGCCGGCGCGGGAGCCTCAGCCGGAGCCTTGGGAGCCGGGGCGTCGGCAAGCAGATCGTCTATGGGCTCGTCCGCGGTCCCTATGATCGCGATAGCGTCCTGCACGGGCACTATGTCATCGGGCTGCGCGAGAATTTTCCGCAGCACGCCCGATTCCGGCGCCTCGACCTCCATATTGACCTTGTCCGTCATCACCTCGAGCAGCGGCTCGCCTTCTTTGATGGAGTCGCCCTCGTTGTTGAACCACTTGATTATCGTCCCCTCTTCCATGGTCTGTCCTAGAAGAGGCATGAGCATCTTGATAGCCATAAGATCCCTTGCTGCCTTTCCGAGTCTACGCGCACACAATACTTCTGATACTCCATTAGCCTACCCGTTTCCTTCACGCCTTGTAGGAAAGGGTTGCAGGAAAGGGTGTTTCGGGATTTGAGGGTTGGATCACGGGGTGATGGACTTACGAACCGGCGCTTGACCCAACCCGGAAATCCCGAAACCAACCAGCCCGGTTGAAGATTCCGTTCGCGCGCTGGTATAATACCCGCTGGAAAGGAAGTGCTGCATGGGACACTGCGTTGCTTGGAAGATACTCGCCGATCACCTCATGGAGGGGACCCTGACCCCCGGCAGCGAGATTGGCATTCGCATAGATTCGACGCTCACCCAGGACGCCACCGGCACGATGGCGTATCTCCAGTTCGAGGCGCTCGATGTTGCGAGAGTTCGGACTAAGCGGTCCGTGAGCTACATCGACCACAATACGCTCCAAACGGGTTTCGAGAACGCCGATGACCACGCGTATCTTTGCAGCGTTGCGGCCAAGCACGGCATTTTCTTTTCGCGGCCAGGCAACGGCATCTGTCACCAGGTCCAGCTCGAGCGCTTCGACGTGCCGGGCGAGACGCTTCTTGGCTCGGACAGCCACACACCTACGGCGGGCGGGCTGGGTACGCTGGCGATGGGCGCGGGCGGGCTCGACGTAGCGGCCGCGATGGCCGGCCAGCCGTTCTATCTTCCCATGCCGCGCATATCCCTGGTCAAGCTGACCGGAGCGCTGCAGCCCTGGGTTTCGGCTAAGGATGTTATTCTTGAAGTCCTGCGCATCCTCGGGGTCAAGGGCGGAGTCGGCAAGATCATCGAATACGGCGGCGAAGGGATCAACAGCCTATCCGCCACCGACCGCGCCACGATCACCAACATGGGCGCGGAGCTTGGCGCGACCACCTCGGTTTTCCCCAGCGACGAGATCACCAGGCAGTTCCTCGCTTCTCAGGGCCGCGAAAGTGATTGGCGGGAAATCCTCCCCGACCCCGACGCGGAATATGACGAAGTAATCGAGATCGACCTTGCCAAACTCGAACCGATGATCGCGAAGCCGCACTCGCCGGACAATGTCGTCAAAGTGAGCGAGATCGCGGGGACCAAGGTGGATCAGGTCGCGATTGGAAGCTGCACGAACTCTTCGCTGCGGGACCTCATGCTCGTCGCGGGCGCGCTAAAGGGCAGGACCGTCCACCCCTCCGTAAGCCTGGTCATATCCCCCGGCTCGCGGCAGGTCTTCGAAATGATCGCTCGCAACGGCGCACTGGCCGATATGATCTCCGCAGGCGCACGGCTGCTGGAATCGGCCTGCGGGCCGTGCATAGGCATGGGTCAATCCCCGAGGACCAATGCCGTCTCGATACGCACGTTCAACCGCAACTTCGAGGGCCGCAGCGGCACCAGAAGCGCACAAGTCTACCTCGCGGGCCCGGAAGTCGCGGTCGCCGCCGCCATCTTCGGCGAGATCACCGACCCCCGTAAGCTCGGAGAACCCGTGACATTCACCGTCCCCGAGCATTACCTGACCGATGACCGCATGATCATAGCGCCGAGTGACAACCCCGCGTCACTAGAAATCGTGCGAGGCCCCAACATCAAGCCGCTGCCCAGAAACTCGGCTCTGCCTGAGATCATAACCGGCAAGATTCTGCTCAAGGTCGGCGACAACATCACCACCGACGACATCATGCCCGCCGGCTCCAAGGTGCTGCCGCTTCGCTCGAACATACCGGCCATCTCCGATTACGTTTTCACGCCGGTCGATCCCGACTTCCCCAAGCGCGCCCGCGAGTTCGGAGGCGGGTTAATACTGGGCGGTGAGAACTACGGCCAGGGCTCTTCCAGGGAGCACGCCGCGCTCGCGCCGATGTATCTGGGCGTCAAAGCGGTGATTGCCAAGTCGTTCGCGCGCATCCATCGCCAGAACCTCATCAACTTCGGCATCCTGCCGCTGATGCTCGCCAACCCCGTGGACTATGATTCTTTGGGCCAGCTCGACGATGTGGAGATTCCCAACGCGGCGCGCATACTCCAAGACGGCGGCGCGGCGTTTACTCTCGTTGACAAGACTTCCGACAACTCGGTCGAGCTCACCACGGACCTCTCCGGTCGCGAACAGGAGATGGTCCTCGCCGGCGGCCGGCTCAACTTCATCAAGTCCAGTATCTGAGGTATCAGCTGTAGGGGCGAAGCATTTGCAGTTACACCTATAGGTGCCCAACGGCCTATATGCAAATGCTTCGCCCCTACGCGCAAGGAAGCGATCACGAGGCCTTGCGGCGTGCCAGCGATGCGGTCTTGCGCCTGCGGAGTTCCTTGCCACGTCGCGCCCAATATGCTACCTGCTCGTCAAGTATCATGCTCTCGAGTCTTGCTTGCACCTTCTCTGCGCCACGGTGTTTCATTTCCACGCAATCAAATGTCTTCTTCATACTCGATCACCTCCGCGGGTGTGAGAATATCAATGTGGCCGTATCCTCGAAGAGTGTTCACGGCATTGTACTTTCGCTTCTTGTCATAATGGACGATATGCTTGAAGTTCCAACTGACGATCATGTCACATTCAGACACAGTGGCTGTTGCCACGTGCAGCGCATCATCTGTCCATTTCTGAGTGACAATACCGGCATCCAGATAGGCCTGCTGGAGCAAGATTGCCTGGCGAGATGGAGCGATCGTCTCCGCATACTCGAAAACCTCGTCGTAGAGATCACGCACGGCTTGGGGAGCATCAGCAATCTCATCTTCTACAAGGGCAGACAAGACAACATCGAAATTGCCGCTGCGCGCTTGCTCGAAGAATGCGGTCGTTGCCTCTTTGAACTCTTCATCAAACACGGCTCCCAGAACGCATGTGTCGATGTAGACCCTCAGTTTGCGCACGGTGTCCTCCATACGCATTATACCTGGATTGCCGCTTCTCGGCAAACAACCGTTACTATGCTTCGGGAGCCCTTTCGCCCCGAAGCATAACCACCAGCACAACGGAAGATTGCACGTGATTGTCGTTTGAGAACAGCTTCCCAACGGGCAAATATGCACCACGATGAAGACGCTGTTCCTGAACCCCCCTTCGTTTCAAGGCTTCGACGGCGGCGCGGGCTCGCGCTGGCAGGCCAAACGCGAAGTTAGGTCGTTCTGGTATCCGACCTGGCTCGCGCAGGCTTGTGCGCTGCTCGACAACAGCAGGCTCCTGGACGCCGGAGCTGACGGTCTGAGCGTAGACGAAGTGCTCGACATCGCCCGCGGCTACCAGTTGGTGATCGTCTTCACAAGCACGCCTTCGTTCCCCAATGATTCGGCTATCGCCGCCCGCATCAAGCAGCAAACCCCGGAGACGATGGTCGGGTTCGTTGGTCCCCATGTAAGCGTGCTGGCCGAGGAATCCCTTCGGAGCGCCCCGTCCGTGGACTTCGTCATCCGCCGCGAGTTCGATTACCCCGTCAAGCAAATCGCCGAGGGCGCGCGCCTGGCCGAGGTTCGCGGCGCAAGCTGGCGCGACGGCCAACGAATCGTCCACAACCCGGACTCCGAGATAATCGAAGACCTCGACCGACTGCCATTCGTTACCGATGTCTACAAGCGCGATCTGACCATCGAAAACTACTACATCGGCTATCTATTGCACCCATATCTCTCGCTCTACACCGGTCGCGGATGCTCTGGGCGCTGCACTTACTGCCTGTGGCCGCAGACCTTTTCCGGTCATCGCTACAGGGTTCGCGGCGTGGAATCGGTCTATCGTGAACTCGAAGTTGCCCGTGACCAGTTCCCACAGGTCAAGGAGTTCTTCATCGACGACGACTCATTCACGGCAAATCCCAAACGAGCCGAGGAAATCGCGTCCAAGCTTGCCCGCTTGGGCATTACCTGGTCGACCAGCAGTCGGGCCAACGTCTCCTACGGTACACTGAAGATGCTCAAGGAATCGGGGCTGCGGCTGCTGATGGTGGGATATGAGTCGGGAAGCGACGCGATACTCGGCAACGTGCGCAAGGGGGTTTCGACCGAGATCGCGCGCAGGTTCACGGACGACTGCCGGCGCCTGGGCATCGCTCTTCACGGGTGTTTCGTCGTTGGCCTGCCCGGCGAGTCGCGCGAGACCATAGAGCAGACCCTGCGCTTCGCGCGCGAGATCGACCCCGATACGATTCAAGTGTCCGTCGCGGCCCCATATCCGGGCACCGAGTTCTACCGGCAGGCGATAGAGAACGACTGGCTGATCCCCGAGGCGCTCGTTGCATCGGACGGCACCCAGGCGTGCCCAATCACCTATACAGGGTTTACGAGCAAGGACATACTGGCCGCTCGGGATATGATCTACAAGAGGTTCTATTTCAGGCCAAAGGTGATGATTCGCATTGGCGCACAGATGCTCAAAGACCGCAATGTGCGGAGCAGACGCCTGCGAGAGGGAAGGGAGTTTCTGGACTTCCTGAAGCACCGCAGCCCGTCCGTTGCCCGATGATGAGACCCAATCGCCGGAACAAGATAAAGGTTCTCGTGGCCATGTTCTTCGGCGTGATCTTCGGCGCGCTCGGCAATATCTCTCTGAGCCGAGGGATGAGATGCGTCGGGAACTCCGGCTACGAGTGCGCGCGCGACGCCGTGACCGGGGCCGTCACCCAGCCCTACATTGTCACCGGGGTCTTGCTGCTTGCCGCGTTCCTGCTGCTCTACCTGGCGAGCCTGTCGTGGGAGGATCTCAGCTATGTCCTGCCGCTTACCGCGGGCGACTACGTGCTGGTCACGCTGCTCGCATTCTTCATCCTGCACGAGGCAGTCACCCCTCTGCGATGGGCTGGCAGCGTGCTTGTGGCAACGGGAATTGTGCTGGTAGCCAGGAGTTAGCAATTGGAAGTCGCGATAGCCCTCGGGTTCGCCATATTGTTCGGAGCCATTGGAGACATTCTGCTCAGCAAGGGAATGCGCTCGAATGGTGAAGTCGAGATTCGGCGTCTTGCCGACCTGCCCAAGAACATCCGGCTCGTGTTCCGAACGCCCATCATCCTTGCCGGAATCGTCTTCATGACCTTCTACTTCTTCTCCTACATCGCCGCGCTTGCGTATACGGACGTGAGCGTCGCCAACCCGCTCACGGCGCTGAGCTACGTTCTGGTCACCATCTACGCGGCGGCCGCGATGCGCGAGCGCGTGAACCCTCTGCGTTGGGCGGGAGTAGCGCTCGTGACCCTGGGCGCAATCTTCGTGGGGCTTAGCTCCTAATCTGGTGTCGGGTATCAGGTGACGGGTGACGGGGTTGGGCGACTGACACCCGACACCCGATACCTGACACCTTTTTTGACTAACCCAGCAAATCCTCATAGAACAGGAACTGCTGAGCCCATCCCGCGTATCGCCCGTAGCGCTCGCGAAACGCCTCCACGATTTGCCGGTAGACCCCATCCGTAATGGACTTCGCGTGTATATGCGGCAGAAACAGCCTATGAGCAAGCTGCCGCACGTGAGTGTCCACCGGCACGGACTCGTCTTTGTTCAGCGAGAAAAGGCAGACGCAATCCGCTATCTTCGCGCCGACGCCGCGAATCGACAGCAGTTGGGCTCGCGCCTGGTCATAAGGAGCATCCCGCAGGCCCGCAAGCCAACCTTCCCCGCGCTCGAGGGTCTGGTTCGCGACGCTCCTCAGGTTCTCGCCTCGGAATCCGAGCGAGGCTACGCTTCGCGGCTCGGCGGCAAGTCGTTGGGCGGTCGGAAAGGCATAGTAGCACGAACTGCCCCTCTCGCACACCAACTCGCCATAAGTCAGCGCCAGTTCCTCGATAGCGGCGCTGATTCTCGGAATGCTGTTCGCGGCGGAGCAGATGAAAGATAACAGGGTCTCGGTGGGGTCCTGGCGCAGAAGCCTCAGGCCGTGGAACCTGCGTATAAGCGACTTCATGTGACCATCGCAGTCCGCCAGCCACGCGTATATGGAGTTCACATCGTCCGACAGCCGCAGGTAGTCCTCCACAAGCGCGCGGCCACCATCGGGGTAGGTCCTCCAGTAGAGAACCCCCCCGTCCATGCGCAGTTCGATCAGCCTGTCTCGAACCACCCCATACCACAGGCCGTCCTCCGTTTTTCGCCAACGGAACGCCTGCCCGCACGCAAGGGTCATATCAAGATCGAGAGGCTGCCCTTGGAGGTCTATCGTTTGCATAGCAGGTCCATGATAGCATAGCCCAGAGCTTGTTAGTTTCCCGACCTCAACCCGCCGGGTAATACTATACTGGGGCCAGTCCGACCTCGGACATCTGACCTCCGACATCCGCATTTACGGGGGTGACCCAAAATGGAAGACAAGATCGGCAGAATAACCCACTACTACACCAAACTCGGCGTAGCCGCTGTGGAGATAAAACACGGTGTCCTGCACAAGGGCGACAAGATACACATCCACGGCCACACAACCGATATCGAGCAGGTCGTGGACTCGATGGAGCTTGAGCACCAGCAGATCATCGAGGCCGGAGAGGGCAAGAACATCGGCATACACGTAATCGACCACGTCAGAGAGCACGACGACGTGTATAAGACGTATATCTAGCAGGACCATACTTCGAGGCTCAGCCCGGGGGCATGGTCCATGGTCTGACGTATAACCCAACCGCCGATCTGTCCGGCAACCAGTGCCCGTAGACAATCCAGGTCAGGCGCCGCCGTCTGACCGTAGTATATCCGCCACAGCAGTATAGTCGCGTCCCATGCAGTCTACCAAGTGTTGGGAGTCGGCATCAGCCCCGCATTCATCAAGAACGACGGCCAGAGGTGTGTGACCATTGTCGTCACGCACCTTGCGATCCGCACCCCGGGCCATGAGCAACTGCAACACTCCAAGTTGGCGGTTCCTGGCTGCGTAGTGAAGCGGCGTCCACCCAAACATTTCATCGAGCGCGTTGACATCCGCGCCAGCCGAGATGAGATACGCAGCCATTTCGACTCGCCCGTCCATAGCAGCGCGATGCAGTGGTTGCATGCCAATTCCGCGCGCTCGAGCCATTGATGGGTCGCCAGCGATCATCTTCTGGACAGTCGCTAGATCACCCCTTGCAACAGCATAATGCAAGGACCGTTCTTGCTCGCTAGAATAAGCAGAACGGGCGAGTGGCGACTCGAATTCGCCGCGCAGAATCTCTGAGACGGGATCAACCGAGTCACGCCCGCCGACAAGGGATAGCAGGAATTTCTTTATGCCCATACGGCCCTCCTCTTACCTGTCTCGCCACCGGCGCACCAATGGCTCCAGCACTGCATGGCGGATGAACCCCGCGAGTCTGCCCCTACGGGCCAACCTGCGAGCGAGGCAGGGCGAAACCGCATAGTATGACCACACGAATAATCTACCGGGCACCGATGCCATAAGCTGCTCATCGCGGAATCGACGCAAGACAAGGACGTCAGGATGCTCGTAACTTCCATAGCAAGCTGTGGCCACGTAACAACCGCCGCTCTTTCCTTTTGTCTGCTCAAGTTTTGCTAAAGCCTTGCTGGCGTCAAGCCCAACAGAATCGCCTTCGCCGGCGGTTTCTTCGGCCTTCTTGAGAGCCGAGACAGCTTCCTGATTTCTGTTCAGGTTGACATAGGCCATCCCAAGATTGTAATAAGCAAGCGGGGTTGGGAAGCATCCTATTGCCTTCTCGTAGGATTCTGCGGCGTTCTTCATCATTGAGTTGAATGTGCCCCGGTTAGGGGAACCATCACCCATAGCGAAGATCACATTGCCGCGTGTGTAGTGCAGCCGGGAATATTCGAGAGAAACGTCTTCCCCTTGAGCCTTCGCTTTGTCAAGTTCCTTCTCTGCCAGACTCAACGCCTCATGCAGGGGTTCTACTGGCCTGTCAAGCCATTCGTAGTTGCCTAACTGCGGTATTCTCGCTACGACATCATCGATGAATGACATCGCGACTGCAACGCTCTTGGTGGCATCTGCCATTTTCTTCCTCCTAGAAAGCCCAGATCGGGCAACGATCAGTAGATAATATCAACGTCGTTGTAGTACTTCTCGCGCACTTGCCTGGATACCTTAGATACAGCCTCGCTCTCCGACTTCCCGTAGGCATAGGCCATCCGGTAGCCGTCCTTGCTTATCGCCTCGCAGTACCAGTCCGGATTGCCAAGGAACGGACTCGTAACTTTCAAACGAACCTGATATGTTGCCATGTTTCCTCTCCTCTTCGCTTCTTTGCCATCCACATGCTTACATAGTAGTTATCAAGGCGAACAAACTGAACATTGGCAAAATTATACACTAACACGCCTGCCTGCTGCAAATTCCCGTGCACTGGTGCCCCGCGCCTGCAGAATCGCTTGACCCTGTCCACGCCGCAACCTATAATCAAGCCAATGAAGCCGCTGCTTAGCACTGTGGACTCGGTTCTGTTCGACCTCGACGGCACCCTGGTCGAGACCAACATCGACTTCCCGCTGATGAAGCGGGAGATGTTCCGTCTCGCGGTCGACGCGGGAATGTCCGCTGACGATCTTGCTGGCCTGGACATCCTCGGCGTGGTTGACAGCGCCGCGCGTTTTCTGACAGACGCCCGCAAGCCCGCCGACGCCGCCCGATTGCGCGAAGAGGCCATGCGCATTCTCGAAGAGATCGAGCTTCGCCATGCCGGCGAGACTCGTGAGATACCGTTCGCCAAAGAACTGGTGTCGCGCATCCGAGAGCGCGGCATCCCAATCGGCATAGTGACCCGCAACTGCCGCCCGGCAAGCGAGCTTTCCCTGCGCATCGCGGACATCCAGGCGGACGTTCTCATCTGCCGCGAGGACTCGGATAACCATAAGCCCCACCCCGAGCCGGTTCTCCTCGCGTTGAGCCGTTTGCACGCCGACCCCCGGAACTCGGTGATGGTCGGGGATCATATAATGGATGTGCAGTGCGGAAAGGCGGCCGGGACCAAAACCATCGGTTTCCTGAGGCCCGACAGGGCCGACGACTTCTTCGACGACGTCGCCCCCGACTTCGTAACGCGTGACCTGAGGGAGGTGCTGGATGCGATTATCCATCGCGATAGTTAACTGGAATACCAGCGCCCTCCTTGCCGACTGCCTGCGCTCGATTCTCGCCTTTCCTCCGAAAGGCAGTTACGAGATCATAGTCGTTGACAACGCGTCCGATGACTTCGACGAGGCCGCATTCCGCTCGGAGTTCCCTGAAGTCAAGCTCATTCGCAATTCCGAAAACGCCGGTTACGCGCGCGGCAACAACCAGGCATTCGAGATCGCCACCGGAGACTACATCCTGCTGCTCAACCCCGACACCCAGGTAACCGAGAACGCGATAGAGGCCCTGGTCACCTTCATGGAAGACCACAAGCGCGCCGCCGCCGCGGGAGCCAAGCTGATCCGTCCGGACGGCGCAATCGACCGCTCGATCCGAGGCTTTCCCTACCCCGGCCCCATCGCCTGGGAGTTCCTGGGGCTTTCCAGGCTGTTTCCGAGAAACCCGCGCCTCGGCGCTTACCGTATGACGTGTTTCACCTACGACAGAGTCGCCCAGGTCGATCAGCCGATGGGCTCGGCTCTGATTCTGAACAAAGAGGCTATCCGAGACGTCGGAGAGATGGACGAGGCATTTCCCATCTTCTTCAACGAGGTCGATTGGCTGTATCGGGCGAAGCAGAAGGGTTGGGAGGCGTATTTCGTGCCCTACGCGGTAGTTATCCATCACGGCGCGGCGAGCACCGGCCAGGTCAAGCGGCGCAAGATGGCGAAAGAGTCTCACAAGTCCCTGCTGCGCTTCTACGCAAAGCATTTTAAGGGGCGCATTTTCGCGCCGGTCTACTTCTTCACCGTTGCGTGCATCAGGATCAGCATGCTCCTAAGGGGATAGATATGTATACCTCCAGGTATCTTACCTGGAGGTGAAGAGGTTAGACGTGAGCTTCGATGTGACGGTAAGCATAGTCAACTGGAACACGCGCGATGAGCTTCGCGATTGCCTGAACTCGGTGTTCTCGCTGGACGGCTCGGTCAGCCTGGAAGTGTTCGTGGTAGACAATGCCTCATCCGACGGCAGCCAGGATATGATCGCCGCCGACTTCGCGGACAGGGTAACCCTCATCGCCAACACCGACAATCGCGGCTTCGGCGCGGCGCACAACCAGGCCATCGCGAGTTCCACCGGACGCTATGTCTTGCTGCTCAACCCCGACAGCCGAGTCCTGGACGCCAACGTCCTGCCCCGCATGGTCGCCTACATGGACGCCAACCCCGACATCGGGATGCTCGGTCCCAAGATACTCAACCCCGACGGTTCGCTGCAATTCTCCGCCAGGCGGTTCCCGCCGATGTTCGCGGGCATCTTCCGTCACACGCTGCTCGGCAAGCTCTTCCCGAACAACCGATTTGTGCGCGGCTATCTAATGACCGACAACCCTCACGACCGCGTAATGGAAGTGGACTGGCTTTCTGGCTCCGCTCTAATGGCGCGGCGGGAAATGCTCGACCAGATCGGCCTTTTCGACGAGCGGTTCTTCATGTATTGCGAGGACGTGGACCTCTGCAAGCGCGCTCACGACGCCCTTCGATACGGCCCACAAACCGGGCCTATTCAGGGCTGGCGGGTGGTCTACTACCCGGAGGTAGAGGTCTCACACCGCATCGGCGCCGCGAGCGACAAGAACCCGATTGCGATGATCAAACAGCACCACCACAGCATGCTGCTCTACTTCCTGAAGCACAACAGCCGCAGCCCGAAGGTCCTGCTGACTCCGCTGGTAATGATAGCGCTGTGGATGCGCACGCGGGCAAGGGTCAGCCTAGTCAAGCTGGGATAGAGCCTGTCGATCCAGCTTCTATCACGGAAGTGCGGAAACACGAAAGGAAACCTTCGTCCGATTTCGTGCTTTCCCCATTTCGTGTTTTCGTGATGAGAATTGCGAACCACTACGCGGCGCGATCGAGGTCCGTTTCGGTGGTCGCGGAGGCAGGACTGGTCACCCAGTTATCGCAGTCGAGCCTGGAGCAGTAGAACATCTTCTTGCGGTCGCCATCGCGCATCACGACGTCGGCAATGTAGGCGCTCTCGCATCTCACGCACAAAAGCGGGTCTATTATCTTGATAACCTTGAGTTTGCTGTCAGTCGGATTAGTCATTGTTGCTCCAGCTTGTGGTTGATACCCCGACGGCTGGTTTTCTAACCTGCCCGCGCGGCTCTCTGCCTGATTATCGGACTACCCAAGTCTCTTTATTAGGTATTCCACATACCGGATCGAACATGTTACAATCCTTGGGACATGGAAGAGCATTTGGATTTCTTCATCGACCACATGCGCCTGGCAAGACGCGCAAGCGAGCATACACTGCGCGCCTACTCGTCTGATGTGAACGGGCTCCTCGCATTCGCTCGCCAGGCGGGCAGCGACGTCGATCAATTGCTCATCCGGCGTTACGTCGTGCACCTCCAGAAAACCGGCCACGCAAAATGCTCGGTCGCCCGCGGGATCGCCGCGTTCAGGGCGTTCTTCAAGTATCTGGTGAAGCGAGGAATAGTGGACATTGATCCCACCGAGGGCCTTCGCGGGCCAAAGCAATCGCGCAGGCTGCCGAAGGTGGTCTCCGAGGACGTAATAGGGCATCTCATGACCGCGCCCGACGAGCGCGCGCCCATCGGCCTTCGCGACCGAGCGATATTGGAGACCCTCTACGCCACCGGCCTGCGCGTGAGCGAGTTGCTCAGCCTCCAGACAAATGACATAACCCAGGGCGTGGACGAGATCAGCGTGATCGGCAAGCGCGACAAGCAGCGCATAGTTCTGATCGGCTCGAAGGCAATGGAGTCTCTGTCGGCGTATATTTCCATCGCCCGCCCACAGCTTGCCGCCAAGAACCCCACCCCACCCGACGCGCTCTTTCTGGGCTACAGAGGAACAGCGCTTGTGGCAAGCTCCGTACGCAGGATACTGGACAGATACGTCGAACAAGTAAGCGACACGCTCAAGATCAGCCCGCACACGTTGCGGCACTCGTTTGCGACTCACCTGATGAACCACGGCGCTGACCTGAGAAGCGTGCAGGAGCTTCTAGGCCACGAGAGCGTGGTCACGACGCAGATTTACACCCACGTTTCGCGGGAAAGGTTGAAAGAGGTCTATGACCGCACTCATCCGAGAGCATCGGCGGATGACCAAAGGCTACAAAGGTGAAACTATGGAAATGCATGCAACCACGATCTGCGCGGTCAAGAAGGACGGCAAGATCGCAATCGCCGGTGACGGCCAGGTTACGCTGGAAAACACTATCATGAAGGCCACCGCTCGCAAGGTGCGCCGGATCTACGACGACAAGATCCTAATGGGCTTTGCGGGGTCGGTCGCCGACGCGCAGGCCCTCAGCGACAAGTTCGAGTCCAAGGTCAAGGAAGCGCACGGCAACCTCAAGCGCGCCGTGATCGAGTTTGCAAAAGAATGGCGAACCGACCGCATATTGCGCCGCCTCGAAGCGCTTATGATCGTCGGTAACGAGGAATATCTACTGGTGCTCTCCGGCAACGGCGAGGTGATTGAGCCCGACGAGGGCATCGCGGCCATCGGCTCGGGCGGAGCTTATGCGGCAGCCGCCGCAAAGGCTCTCCTGCGCAACACCGATCTGTCGCCGAGAGAGATCGTCGAAAAGGCCCTCAACATCGCCGCCGACATTTGCGTATATACGAACCATCATATTACGGTGGACGAGCTTTAGGGGTGCAATTTGAAAGACAAGCAAGAACTGACTCCAAAACAGATCGTCGAGGAACTCGACAAATACATAGTCGGCCAGGACAAGGCGAAGAAGGCCGTTGCCGTCGCTCTGCGCAATCGCTACCGCCGCCGGATGCTTTCCGATGACTTGCGCGACGAGGTCATCCCAAAAAACATACTCATGATCGGCCCTACCGGCGTCGGCAAGACCGAGATCGCGCGACGGCTTGCCAACCTGGCAAACGCGCCGTTCACCAAGGTCGAGGC
>Ga0209226_10000446_pt1 | contig 22915 bp, 22 predicted proteins | sample BarGraNGADG00212_2_FD_184497 | JGI IMG/M metagenome (GOLD analysis project Ga0209226, IMG submission 184497) | Arctic peat soil microbial communities from Barrow, Alaska, USA - Barrow Graham LP Ref core NGADG0011-212 (SPAdes) (version 2) | ecosystem: Environmental > Terrestrial > Soil >...
AAGGGGGGCCCCACCCTAAGCCCGCAGGGCTTAGGACGTGGGGGGAAACCGACGGGACTGGTTCCCCCTGAGGGCCGGGGCCGACCCCCTTGCCGGAGGGGAGAGGACTTGACGGCGGCCTTCTGTTATAATTTCCGCATGGACCCTGGCGAAAAACACGTTCCCCTGGCCGAGCGGATGCGGCCCCGGACTTTCGACGAGCTCTACGGCCAGGACCATCTGCTCGGCAAGGGCAAGATCCTGTCCCAGCTCGTCGAGGCCGACCGCCTGGTGTCGATCATCTTCTGGGGCCCGCCGGGGTCGGGCAAGACGACCCTGGCTCTGATGCTCGCCCGGCATTTCGATCTGCCCTATTCCTCCTTCAGCGCGGTGCTCTCCGGCATCAAAGAGGTCAAGGAGGTCATGGCCCGGGCCGAGAGCCACCGGAAGATGTACGGCAAGCCGATGATCATCTTCATCGACGAGATCCACCGCTTCAATAAAGCCCAACAGGGGGCCTTCCTGCCTTACGTCGAAAAGGGCGATATCCTCCTCTTCGGCTCGACGACCGAGAACCCCTCGTTCGAAGTGATCGCTCCGCTCCTCTCGCGGACCAAGGTCCTCGTCCTGAATCCCCTGTCCGAGGAGGCCCTGGGACGGATCCTCGAAGCCGCCCTGGCCGACACGAAGCGCGGCCTTGGGGACCGCGGCCTCCGGATCGAAGACACGGCCCGGAAGATGATCGTCGATTTCGCCAACGGCGACGCCCGCCGCGCCCTGAACACCCTCGAGATCGCGGCCAATCTCATTTCGACGGAAATGATCGGCCCGGGCGAGGTGCAGGAGGCGCTCCAGAGGCGCACGCTCCTCTACGACAAGAACGGCGAGGAGCACTTCAACCTGATCTCCGCCCTCCACAAGAGTCTCCGCAACAGCGACGTGGACGCCGCCCTCTACTGGCTCGCCCGGATGCTCGCCGCCGGCGAAGACCCGCTCTACATCGCCCGGCGGCTGGTGCGGTTCGCGTCGGAGGACGTCGGGCTGGCCGATCCGCAGGCGCTGGCGATCACCCTCCGCGCCAAGGAGGCGTACGACTTCCTCGGGACGCCGGAAGGGGAGCTGGCCCTGGCCGAGGCCGTGATCTACCTGGGGTCGGCCCCCAAGAGCAACCGGGCCTACACGGCGTTCCAGAAGGTGATGAAGGAGGTCGAGCGGAGTCCGTACGAGCCCGTGCCGCTCCAGATCCGGAACGCCGTCACCAAGCTGATGAAGGACATCGGCTACGGCAAGGACTATGCTTACGCCCACGATTTCAACTTCGGGACCACGGACATGGAAACGCTGCCCGACCGGCTCCGGGGACGGATCTACTACGAACCCGGGGCGGCCGGCTTCGAAAAAGATATCCGCAAGCGGATCGAATGGTGGGCGTCGGTCAAGGCCAGGATCCGAGGGGACAAAAAGGAGGCCGGGTCCTGATCAGGACTCGTCCTTTTCCTTCATCAGGTAATAGATCTCCCAACTGATGTCGGTCGCCAGGCAGTCCAGGCAGGAGCTGGGGGTGGTCGCGATCTCGCCCATGCCGATCCTGTCCTTCAGCATGGTCTTGACCTTTTTCTTGATCTTGTAGAGAAGAATGTAGTTAACCATCGCAATTCGATGGAAAAGATAGCATTTTTGGCCGCCGGTGTAAAGATTGAAGCCGATTTTCAAAACATGGTATCATGGACGCCACGGAAGCCATGAAGACGATCGTCCGGCGGCTGGGGAGCGGGGCGGGGGCCCTGGTCCTGGCCGTCTGCGCGCTGGCGGCCGCCAAGACCCCGGCCACGCCGCTCCGCTTCCCTTTGTCCGAAGCTGCGCAGCTCGGCTATGACGGGGACATCCGCCGGGCTGTGGTCACGTCCGGCGGGGCGCTTTTCTTTTCGACCGACAAAGGCTTCGTTTATGGACTAACGGGCTGGCCGCCGGCGGCTATCGCCTGGCGTTTCGAGGCCAAGGCTCCGATCGTCGGCCCTCCGGCGCTCGGCCCGGAGGGGCTTCTCGTCGCTGACGATCAAAACCATGTCTATGCTTTGGACTTCGGGGGACGCCTGCGTTGGGAGGTCGCCGTTTCCGGCCGGATCACGGCCGGACCGGTGTGGGGCGGCGGCCTCGCCTTCTTCGTCGTCGACGAGGCGTTTCTCGTTGCTCTGAACGCCGAGGGCGACGAATCATGGCGGTATACGAACGGGAGCGCCCTCTGCGTGGGTCCGGCGTTTTGGTACGGGGCCGTCCTGTTGGGGAGCGGCGACGGGCGCTTGCTGCTCCTGGGCCCGGGCGGACGGCTGTTGCGCGCGATCGATTTAGGCGGGCCGCCGGCGGGCACGCTGTTCGTGGACCCAAGCCGGATCTATGTCACCCTGGCTGAGGGGACCATGCTTTGTTTCGATCCCGCATCGGGGAAGCGCCTCTGGAAGATCAAATTGGGCGGGTCCATGACGGCCCTTCCGGCCGTGGACGCGGGCCGGCTGTATTTCCCGGCGTCCAACGGCGTCCTCTTCTGCCTGGACAAGCGGCGGGGCGATCTGGCCTGGTGGCATTCGCTGCCGGCCAAGAGCTCATTCAGCCCCTGGGTCGGAGAGGGCCAGGTGTTCGCCGCCTCGTTCTCCCCGGTCCTGGCCGCGTTCAAGGCGGATAACGGCGAGAAGGTGGGGACGTTCGAGGCCGGAGGGGAATTGCGCGCGGGAGCGGTCCGCGTCGGCGACATGCTCTTGATCAATCTCTATGACCCGGACACGGGCCGGGGGACACTGGTCTTTCTCAAAGGCGTAGCCCCGAACGGTCCGGACCCCCCAAAAAAATAAATCGAAATGAACCGAAAGGAGATCTCTCTATGACACGTGACGAAGCGCTGGCGCTCCTCACCACGCACCTGAAGAACAAGAACCTGGTCAAGCACTGCCTGTCCGTCGAGGCGTGCATGAAGGCCCTGGCCGTCAGGCTGGGACACGATCCCGAGCCCTGGGGGCTGGCCGGCCTGATCCACGACCTGGATTATGAGCTGACCGAAAAGAGCCCCGAGACACACACCGTTGAAACGGTGAAGATCCTGACGGAGAAAGGCTTCGATCCGGCCGTCATCCACGCCGTCCAGGCGCACGCCGGGAAGGTCCCCTGCGAGAACCCGATGGATTGGGCGATCTATTCCGTCGATCCTTTGACGGGGCTGATCATCGCCGCGGCGCTCATGCATCCGGAAAAGAAGCTGGGCAAGATCGACCTGGACTTCATCAAGCGCCGCTACAAGGAAAAGAGCTTCGCCCGGGGGGCCCGACGGGAAGAGATCGAACAGTGCGTCCACCTCGGACTGAGCCTGGACGATTTCATCTCGACCGCGCTCGCGGCCATGCAGGGCATCGATCAAGCGCTCGGACTTTAAGCCTTAGAAGACTTTCACGCTCGCGCACGCTTCGAAAAACCGGGCCCGCCAGGGAAAGATCGGCTCCGCGTATCGGTTCTTTTCCTCAAGTCAAGAATAGGGAGGGCGGATTGAAGAAGGCCCCGATTTCCGTTAATATTCCCCTCGTAAGGTCCTTAAAGAAGCATTATGCATAGGAAAGGAACGATGGGGCTCGGGATTGGCGTGTTGCTGACCGCCGCGCTTTGGGCCGCCGTCGTCCAGGACGTTCCGTCCTCGCGGGCCTATGTCGGCCACGCGAAGGACGCGGACATGAAGGTCTTCATCCGCCGATACCCCGGAGCGGCCGGTTCCCGGTTGGACGATTGCCAGACATGCCACCGGGGCGGCGCGCGGGGAACGGACGCGGAGCGGGAGTTCAGCCCCTGCGGATACTGTCATCTCCTGCAATACCCAAATCCCAGATACAGGACGGGCGTCCCCGAGTCCACCGCCGATACATTGAACGTTTTCGGCCGGGACTATGCCCAGTCCGGCCGAAATATAGAAGCCCTGGCCGCGATCGCCGACAAGGATTCCGACGGCGACGGATCGACTAACGCGGCAGAAATCGCCGCCCTCCGCTATCCCGGCGATCCGGCCAGCCGTCCCGGACAGCCCCTGGCGCCGGCCGTGGTTCTCTCTTGGGACGATCTGGTGAAGCTTCCCGTCCACCGGCAGTTCATGCTGATGAACGCGACCAAAGAGTCGACGGACGATTACGTGAATTATGCGGGCGTGCGGGCGGCCGCTGTGCTGCAGGCGGCGGGCGTGGATCTGCGAGGGGCGGAGGGCATCACCGTCTTTGCGCCCGACGGCTACAGCATCGATTATACGATCGACGACGTCACCCGGGCGTTTCCCGAGGGATATTACTATGAAGGCCCTCGGGCAATCAAAGACCTCGAACGGGCTTTCGTCAAGTACCCGATGCTCGTGCCGGCGGGCGTCCAGGACGGCCGGAAAATCCCGTCGGCGCCCTGGCTCCTCCTGGCTTACGAGCGCGACGGGAAACCCCTCGACGGATCGTATTACGAGAAGGGGACGGGCCGTCTGGCCGGAGAGGGCCCCTTCCGCCTGGTCAAACCCCAAAAGGGCCTGCTTGGGGATCCGTCCAAGCCCGGGCGTCCGGACCGTTCCCTCCGGGCCAAGGTCTTCGCCGACGGCTGGGATTTTAATCCCGCCATCGACCACAACGCGGGGGCCTGCGTTCGCGGGGCATGCGTCATCCGGGTTAACCCGATGCCCGCCGGCTTCGAGGAATTCGACTGGAAGAACGGCTGGCCGCTCATTCAAATGAAGCAGCTCGCGATTTTCGGCCGCGGTGTCGCGACGAAACGGCGATGAGAAAAGCTCCCCGTCCCATGAAAATCATAGCTTTCGTCGGTTCCTCCGGATGCGGGAAGACGCGGCTCATCGCCCTCCTCATCCCCGAGCTGAAGCGGCGGGGGCTGGCCGTGGCCGTCGTCAAGCACTGCGGCCACGGATTCGATCTCAATGGACCGGACAAGGACTCCTCGAAGTTCCTGGCGGCGGGCGCGGACGGCGTGGCACTGGCGGGGCCCGATCGGACGGCGGTTCTCTGCGACAACCAGGCCGGCTCTGCCGGCCGAGTTGTCTGCGACGACCAGGTCGGCCGTGCCGACCGAGTCGTCCGCGACAACCGGGTTGTCCGCGACGGCCATGTCATTGACCTCGGCGCGCTGGCCCGGAGGGAATTCGCCGGGGCCGACATCGTGCTCGTCGAGGGCGGGAAAAGCGATCCCGCGCTGCGCAAGATCGAAGTGCTGAGGCCGGGAGTTTCGAAGGGCCTCATGATACCGCCGGAAGAGCTGGCGGCGATCGTCGCCGACCGGCCCATCGGCGGCGCAGGCGTACCCCATTTCTCTCCCGACCAAGTAGTCGAGATAGCCGACTGGCTGGCGGGGGCGAGGGCCAAGAGAGGACGCCGTCCGTAAGGAGGCCGCGAGGACGATGAGCGATTTCGAGAAGGAATTCTTCCTGAAGCGGGACCTGGCGGTTCTCGCCGCCTTGAGCCGGAGTACGGTCGGTATCGCGGGCGCAGGCGGCCTGGGATCGAACGTCGCCGCGGCGCTCGCCCGGGCGGGCGTCGGCAAGCTGATCGTCGCTGATTTCGACGTCCTGGAGCCGCCGGACCTCAACCGCCAGTATTATTTCATCGATCAGATCGGAAAACCCAAGGTCGAGGCCCTTGGGGAAACCCTGACCCGGATGAACCCATTTTCCGACTACGAGATGCGCAACGTCAGGATCGACCGGGGGAATGTCCGCGAGGTCTTCGCCGGGGCGGACCTCCTGGTCGAGGCCTTCGACCTGGCCGATCAGAAGCAAATGCTGATCGAGGCCTGGCTGGAGCTGTTTCCGGCGAAACCCATTATCGCCGCTTCGGGCCTGGCGGGTTTCGGCGGCAATAACAAGCTCCGGCAGAGAAAGCTCGGAAATTTGTATATTTGCGGAGACGAGGAGAGCGAGTGCGACGTCTGCAGCGCTCCCATGGCCCCGCGGGTGGCGGTCGTCGCGGCGATGCAGGCGAACCTGGCCGTCGAGCTGCTGGTCAAATTGAAGAAGCCGGACGTCCGTCGGGAAGAATAAACGGACGGGGAGAGCCGGCCCGATGGAACTTCGACCTTTCAAGCTCGAACGCTACTTCGCGGAATACGAATTCAAAGCCCGCTTCTGGGGTGCGGGACCATGGTCCGTTCCTAGATTTCTGGGACTCCGACGTCTCTCCGGGTCATCTCGCCGTCGATCAGGCGCCACATCGTTCCCGTCGGATTCCGGTCCTGGAGCTCGGGCGGAAGACGGTAGGGACGGACATGGTCGTAGGAATGCAGGGCGGCGAAGCGGACCAGGGCCGCGGGAAATCCCACGGCGGTGAACCCGGGGTGCCCGGTCGCGGGATAGGGGCCTCCGTGAACCATCGCCGGGGACACCGCCACCCCGGTCGGCACCTTGTCGTTCAGAAACCGGCCGCACTTGGCCCTCAGGATCGGGGCCAGTTCTTCATAGAGGCGCTCGTCGCCGTCCCCGCTGTGGCTGAAGACACCGGCGGTCAGGTTTCCGTCCAAGGCCGCGGCGATGCTTTGCATTTGATCGGCGTCCGCGGCGAGCACGGCCAGCGAGACCGGTCCGAACGCTTCCTGCTGGAGCGCTTGGGGCGACCCCAGGAACGCGCCGCCGGATACGCGCAAAAGCGTGTTCTCGAACCGGAATCCGGGTTGCGCGGGCGCGTTCCCGCCGACGACGATTTCAGCCCCGGCGCCGGTCATCGCCGCGAGCCCGGCGCGGATCCCGTCGAGAACAGATTTTCCCAGGAGAACCTGGGCGGGCGCGCCCTCGAACGCGGCCTTGATGGATTCGAAGAACCCCCGCCCGGCTTCGTCCCGGACGAGAACGATCAGTCCCGGCTTGGTGCAGAACTGGCCGGCGCCCGCCGTGCAGGAGCCGAAGAGCTCCGCGGCGATCCGGTCGCCCCGCTCGCGAAGCGCGCCGGGGAGAAGGAACACCGGATTGACGCTCGACATCTCGAGATAGATGGGCCGGCCGGCCCTGTCCGCCGCTTCCTTGAGCTTGAGTCCGCCCGGTCGGCTTCCGGTGAACGCCGAAGCGCCGAGGCGCCGGTCCGAAACCAAATGGAGGCCGTCCTCGGGCCGCATGTGGTAGAGCATCTGGACGGCCGCGGCGGGCAGGCCGCTTTTCTCCAGGCAGGCGAATGCGATCTCGGCGAAAAGGCGGGACGTGGTCGGGTGGCAGGGGTGGGCCTTGGCGATGACCGGGTTCCCCGCGGCCAGCGCCGAGGCGAAATCCGTCCCGGCCGCGGCATTGTAGGCGAGGGGGAAGTTGTTGGGGCCGAAGACCGCGACCGGCCCGCCCAAGGGGCCGTATTTGGAGCGGAGGTCCGCCTTGGTATCGATCGTCGCCCGGCACCAGGAGCGGTCGCGCGCTGCCTGCGCGGCCTGGCGGAGCTGGAAGACCGTGCGCGGGAGCTCCACGGAGCGCAGGCGCGGCTTTTCGGGCAGCCCGGTCTCGCGATGGGCGGTCGCGGCGAGCTCGGCGGACCGCGTTTCGATCGCGACGGCATACGAATCGAGGAATTCCGCGATGGCCGCGGGGCCGGTCCGGACCATCTCTTGAACGACGGCGGAGGCTGCGGCCAGGGCCTCTTCGATGTCGGATGCGTCCGAGAGGGGATAGAGGCCTTCGATTTCGTCGCCGGTCGAGGGATCCGTCGCCCGGAAAAATCCGGCGGGATTCCGGGCCGGCCGCCATCTGCCGCCGATCAGGACGTCACGGTTTTTTTCGTTCGGCACGGCGACTCCTGTCCCGCGGGCTGCTTCAGCCGCCCGAATAGATCGGCGATACCGCGATCTTGTCCCCATCCTCCAGGACCTCCTGGGGGGCGATGGCCCGGCCGTTGCGGGTCATGATCCGCGGCCGCTGGCGCGAAACGGCGATCAGGTCGAGGAGCGCCTCGGCGGTGGTGTCCGCGGGCACCTCGACCTCTTTTTCGCTGAAGCCGACCTCGTACATCAGCGGGCCGATCATTTTCACCCGGATCCTCACGATTTACTCCAGCTTGCCGAATTTCTCCGCGGCGGCCGCTTCGGCCTCCAGGCCGAGGATGCCGGTCAGCTTCCGGGTCGGGATGCCGCGCCGGTCCCAGTGCCGGAGGTCATAGAAATGCTGCAGGAGCGAGTCGTACTTGTCGCGCTCGAGGATCTTGCCGGCGATCGGGCCTTCGGTGTCGGCGTTCGCGGGGTCGAACCAGACGCCCGGCGGATAGTCGAACGTGCGGTCGATGGCCGGATTCTCCCGGAGCCAGAAGAGCTTGATCAGGGCGTAGATCCGGTCGCTCGTCTTCCAGAAATCGTCGAGGGTCCAGTTCAGGCCCGTGATTTTATTGAAGTAAACCGTGTAGTTTTCGAGGCCCCAGCCGAGCTCGACCCAGGGGAAGCGGCAGGCCGTCAGGAACTCGAACAGGCCGCCCCGGATGCGCTGAAGCTCCATGACTTTGGCCGCTTTCTCGGGCCCGTAGGACTCGCGCTTCGCTTGGTTCAACTCGTAGGTGATGACCCAGGCCTCCTTGTGCGTGCCGCCGATCGGGGCGGTGCCGAAGGACAGGGCCATGCCCGGGCAGAACTTGCAGTTGTAGGCCGCCATTTCCAGGCCCTTGACCTGCATGGCGTAATTCTCGGAGCCGCGACCGAAGCGACGGGCCATGCGGAGCGAGCCCTGGGCGATGAGGTTCCCGACGCCTTCCCGGCGCGAGGCGAGGGTCAGGAGCTCCTTGGCCCGCTCGGCGTCGCCGAACTTGAAGTCGCCCTGCGTGTCGCCGCGGTCGATAGCGTCCGCGTAAAAGGCCAGGGTCGCGCCGGCCGAAATGGTGTCGAACCCGTAGTCGTCGCACATGTAGTTGAGCGATCCGACCTGCTCGAGGTCGAAGATCTCCAGGTTGGGGCCGAGCATGCCGATGTTCTCGTAGTCGAGCTCGGACTCGCGCCCTTCGTGGTCGTGGATCGCGATCCCGCAGCGCATCGTGCAGTTCGGGCAGCCGTAAGTTGCGACGCGGGCGTTGTTGAGCCGTTCGCCGTCCACCTTCCAGGCGTCCGGATGGTGGGTCTTCCGCATGTTGCGGACGGGGAGGGCGGCCACCTCGTTGCACCAGGCGAGCACCCCGTTCGTGCTCTGCTTGGACCAGCCCGACTGCTTGTCTATGTCGCCGACCTTCTTCAGGTCGCCAGCGCCCAGGGACTTCATCCCCTGGGGATCGGCCTGCGGAATCGGCTTGTTGCCCTTGGCCACGATGGCCTTTAGGTTCTTCGAGCCCATGACCGCGCCCATGCCCGGACGGCCGCCGGCCCGGCCCTCCAGGCTGCGGACCACGGCGTAGAGCGACAGGGTCTCGCCGGCCTGGCCGATCGAGAGGATGCCGGCCGCCCGGCCGTATTTTTGGTAGAGCCAGTCGTGCGTGGCGTAGGTCCCTTTTCCCCAGATCTCGTTCGCGGGGAGGAGGCTGACCTCGTCGTCCTGGAGATAGATATAGGTCGGCGCGTCGGCCCGGCCTTCGACGATCAGGACGTCGTAGCCGCAGCGGCGGAGATGCTCGGTGATGCGGGTTCCCAGGTTGCCGTCGCCGTAGCCTCCGGTCAGGGGCGATTTCGCGGCGACGACCGTCTTGCCGGTGTTGGGCGCGGGGATGCCGGCGAGGGGGCCGACGGCGACGACGAACTTGTTGTCCGGGCCGAGCGGATCGATGCCGGGCTTGAGCTCGTCATAGAGGATCTTGACCGCGAAGCCGCGGCCGCCGACCCACGTGCGGGCGAATTCCTCGGAATACGTTTCCTTCTTGACGGTTTTTGTCGTCAGGTTGATGCGGAGAATATTGCCGGTCCAGCCGTACACGATGAGGCCTCCTCGAATCGACGATGATGACGGTATGTTGGCTTTCTAGGAATACCATACGGCCTTTTGTTAGTCAATCGAGGAGGGCGGGAGGAGGGGAGCCAGGGCGCGCACCCTCGCGGGAAGGGGGCGCAGCGTGTTTCGGAAAAACTCAGCCGGCTTTGGCCTTTTTGGGTTCCGAGGCGCTCTTGCGGTCGGCGATGTCCAGGATGTCCTGGAGCGTGTGCTTCTCGAAGTAGTCATGGATCAGGTCCGAGGCGCCCTTCCAGATCTCATAGAGGCCGCAGTCGCCGGTCCGCTCACAGAAGGTGGCGTCGTCCACGCATTCCACCAGGCCGCACGATCCCTCGAGGGCCTCCAGGATCCCGCACAGCTTGATCTCCGAGGGTTTCCGGGCCAGAATGTGCCCGCCCCTAGAGCCCCGGGTGCTCTTGATCAGGCCGTGGATTTGGAGGGGGATCGTCATCTGCTGGAGATATTGCATCGAGAGGCCTTCCTCCTCCGCGATCTCCTTGATGGGGACGGCGGTCTGTCTTTCCCCGTATTTGCGGGCCAGGTTGACCATCAGACGCATCCCGTAGTGGCCTTTGGTGGTGACCTTTCTCATGACCTCTTCCTTTCCGAAGGCTCCGGAGCCGTCCCAGTATGGGCCTATCTTATCCGAGTCGCTCCCGAATTTCAAATATATTCTATGGATTTTGTCGGAATTCGCCCGGACCGGCGGGGCGGGTTGAACCGCTCCCCGGAACATGGTATACACCCTTGCTCGGGGCGGGCCGGTCCGCTCCCCGAGAAGGACATCCCGATATGAATCCGATCCCCCCCGACCCGGTCGCCGCGACCGTGCTGGGACTCGCCGCGATCGCGGCCCTGGCCCTCGTCCTGCCGTTTCTGTCGAAGACGATCGAGGAGAACCTCGAGCCGTTCTTCCTGGGCCTGGGGGCGGCCGCCGTCACGGTGTCCGGCCTCTGGCGTCCGTCCCTGATCGTCGAAGCCCTCAAGGCCCCGGTCATGATCGGGGCGCTGCCCGTAGGGATCTTCCAGGTCGTGCTGGTCGTCGGACTCCTCATCCACTATTTCAATCGGCCGTTCTGCCGGGCCGTCCTGTCGTTCGTCCACAGGCTCGGCCCCCGGATGTTCGTCTTCGCCCTGATCGCCGTCTTCGGGCTTCTGTCCAGCGTGATGTCCGTGATTCTGGCCGCTTGCCTCCTTTCCGAAATCGTCGCCGGGCTTCCCATGGCCAAGGCCGACAAGGTCCGCCTGATCGTGGTCGCCTGCTTTGCCGCGGGCCTCGGCGCCTGCTTGACCCCGCTGGGCGAGCCGCTGTCGACAATTCTAGTCGCCAAGCTGGCCGGGGCTCCTTACCATGCCGGCTTTTTCTTCCCCTTCCGCCATTTCGGCCTCTATCTCGTTCCCGGCCTGTTCGCCTTCGCCCTGGCCGCGGCGGTCAAGCTCGGCCCGAGAATTTCGATGAACCGCGATGAGCACGTGGTGGAATACCCCGAGAGCCTCATGGCGGTCGTCTTTCGGGCGGTCAAGGTGTTCGCTTTCATCGCCGGACTCGTACTTCTGGGGGAGGGCTTCCGGCCTCTGATTGTCTGGTATTTCACCCGGATTTCCCCCGGGGCGCTCTATTGGCTCAATATGGTCTCGGCGGTCCTGGACAACGCCACCCTCACCGCGATCGAGATCGGGCCGGCGATGACCCTGCCCCAGATCACGGGGATCGTCATGGGGCTGTCGATCGCCGGCGGCATGCTCATCCCAGGCAACATTCCCAACATCGTGGCGGCCGGCCGGATGAAGATCGGCATGAAAGCTTGGGCCCGCGTCGGCATCCCCATCGGCCTGGCGGCCATGGCCGTTTATTTCATTGTCCTTTATATCCTTTAAGGACCCCTACGCCTTGCCTTGACAGGACGATTTTTGCTAAAATGTCGCTTTCCAAGAGGATTCAGGTTACCTGAGAAAGCGTCTTTCCCGCCTCGGATATATCCCGACGACGACGATTCGAGAAGTGCAGACGGAGTGGGAGCCATGAGAAAGGCAAGACATGAGCGATGACCATTCGCTGGGCGGCAAGATCCGGCAGACTCTGATCGGCAAGCCGCGGAACATCAAAGACCCCACTCTGTTCCATAAGCTGGCCCTGATCCCGATCCTGGCCTGGATCGGCCTGGGCGCGGACGGTCTGTCTTCGGCCTCGTACGGCCCGGAAGAAGCGTTCAAGACCCTCGGCCGGCACACCTACCTGGCCGTTTTCCTGGCCGTGGCCACGGCCCTGACCGTCTTCATCATTTCCTACGCCTATTCGCGGATCATCGAGTATTTCCCCTCGGGCGGCGGCGGCTACATCGTCGCCACCAAAACCCTGGGGGAGAAAGCGGGCGTCGTGTCCGGGGCGGCTCTCCTCGTGGACTATGTGCTAACGATCACGGTTTCGATCGTCGCCTGCGGCGACGCCGTCTTCAGCTTCCTTCCTCTTTCGTTCCAGCAGTTCAAGATCCCGTTTGAAATTTTCGCCATCATCTTCCTGGTGATCCTCAACCTCCGCGGCATCCGGGAATCGGTCACCTTCCTGGCCCCCATCTTCATCGTTTTCGTCCTGACCCACATCGTCCTGATCGGCTACGGGATCATCTCCCATATTCCCCAGATCGGTCCCGTGGTCCAGTCCGTCCAGACCGGATTCAAGGGCGGCCTGGTCACCCTGGGGGCGGGAGGCATGCTGCTCCTGTTCCTCCGGGCGTTCTCCATGGGCGGCGGGACGTTCACCGGGATCGAGGCCGTATCGAACGGCCTGCAGATCATGCGCGAGCCGCGGGTCCACAACGGCAAGCGGACGATGATCTACCTCTCCGTGTCCTTAGCCGTCACAGCGGGCGGCATCCTCATCTGTTACCTTCTCTTCAACGTCCGGCCGATCGAGGGCCGGACGCTGAACGCCGTCCTGGCCGGCGACCTCTTCGGGAAATGGAGCTTCGGCCCTATCCTGGCCGCGATCACCATCTTTTCCGAAGGCGCGCTCCTGCTGGTCGCGGCCCAGACGGGATTCGTGGACGGTCCCCGGGTCATGGCCAATATGGCCGTCGACTACTGGTTTCCCCACCGGTTCGCTTCGCTCTCCGCCCGGTTCACGATCCAAAACGGAGTGATGATGATGGGTGGGGCGGCGATCCTGCTCATCCTCTATTCCCGCGGCGCGATTATGACGCTCGTGGTCATGTACTCGATCAACGTCTTCCTGACTTTTTCCCTGTCCGAATTCGGCATGTCGCGGTTCTTCATCAAGAACCGGAAGACGGAGTCCCATTGGAAGAAGCACCTGCCCGTCCACCTCACGGGGTTGTTCGTCTGCTTCACCGTTCTGATCATCACCACGATCGAGAAGTTTCCCGTCGGCGGGTGGCTGACCCTGGTCATCACTTCGATCGTCATCGCCCTCTGCTATCTGACCAAGGCCCACTACAACAAGGTCCGGGGCGGGGTCCGGGAGCTCGACGAACTGCTCCTCACCATCCCGACCAAGGGCCCGGTCAACACCAATCCCCTGAATCCCAAGGAGATGACCGCCATTCAACTGGTCACCGGCTACAACGGATTCGGGATCCACACCTTCCTTTCGATCATCCGCAGTTTCCGCGGATTGTACAAGAACTTCATCTTCGTTTCCGTGGCCGAGGTCGACGTGGGCTCGTTCCGGGGGTCGGACGCGGTATCCTGCCTCGAAAGCGCGACCTGCGACGCCCTTCGGAAGTACGTGGAGCTCGCCCGCAAGCTCGGCTATCCCGCGGAATTCCAATACGACCTCGGGACGGACGTCGTCGAGACGGCGAGCCGGATGATCGAGGGAATCATCGTCAAGTATCCCAACTCCACGGTCTTCGCCGGCCAGTCCGTCTTCAGGCAGCCGAGCTTCATCCACCGCATCCTCCACAACGAGACCGCGTTCGCCATCCAGCAGGAGCTGCGCTGGAAGGGGATCACGACCGTGATCCTGCCGGTCCGGATCAACATCTGAGGCCCCGGGAGGCCGGGTCTTCCCGGCGCCCGTTGGAAGGGGTCTTCCCCTCCAAATTGACTTCAAAGGAGATATCCGTTATAAAAGAATCGATTCCGGCAGGACGCCATGCTTGACCCCATCGAACGGATTGACATCGAAGCGAAGCACATCGCCGTGGAGGGCGTGTTCAAGTCCGGCAAGACCAAGCTCGCCGGCCTGCTCTCCCAGAAGCTCGGGGGCAAGGTCGTCCTGGACAAGGGCGAGAACCCCTACCTCAAGGAGTTCTATGACGAGAAGGACGGGGCCGCCTTCCTCGCCCAGCTCGTCTTTCTCGTAAACCGCTACCACCAGCAGGCCCGGCTCGTCCAGCGGGACCTGTTCGAGGAGCGGATCCTCTGCGACTACATCTTCGAGAAGGACAAGGTCTACGCCTTCCAGACCCTGTCCGACGACGAGCTTGTAGTCTACGAGAAGATCTACGGCGTCTTCGTCGAGCGCGTTCCCAAGCCCGACCTTGTGATCTTCCTCCAGATCGGCCTGCCGACCCTGATGAAGCGGATCTCCAAGGACGGGACCCCGCTCGAGCGGAACATCTCGGAAAAGTACCTTCAGGACCTGATCGAGGCCTTCGATTACTTCTTCTTTAACTACCAGGCGTCGCCCCTGCTCGTGATCAAGTCCGACGACCTGGACCTCGCGAGCGAGGCCGACCTGGACGACGTGCTCGACCAGCTCCGGCACATGAAGAAGACGTCCCTGTTCTACGTCCCGCCGAGCTTCTCCGGGCGGGAGGGCCGAAGGAAATAGGCGGCGAGGGGCCACCCCTCCGGACATTGGACTTTACCCCAATCCCGTAGGCAAGGCGGGATGGGGAGAAAGGAATGCGACATGGCCGAAAACAAAAACCTCCGAGTGACCGTCCCGATGCTCCGCGCCAAAAAGGAGGCGGGGGAGAAGATCGTGGCCTTGACGGCCTACGACTTTCCCGTCGCCCGGATCCTGGACGACGCGGGCATCGACCTCATCCTGGTCGGCGATTCCCTGGGCATGGTCGTCCTCGGGTACGAGACCACGATCCCGGTGACCATGGACGAGATGATCCACCATACCAAGCCCGTCGTCCGGGCGGCGCGCCGGGCGCTCGTCGTGGGGGACATGCCCTATTTCTCGTTCCACCTCTCCGAGGAGGCGACGTTGGCCAACGCGTCCCGGTTCATCAAGGAGGCCGGGGCGCGGGGGGTGAAGGTCGAGGGGGCCTCGCCCCGGCGCCTGCGGATGATCGAGAGCCTGATCGAGGCCGAGATCCCGGTCATGGGCCACGTCGGCCTAACGCCCCAGTCGATCCACCATCTCGGCCGGTTCAAAGTCCAGGGTGTCGAGCTCGCGGAGGCGAAGAAGATCATCCGGGATGCCGAGAACCTGGAAAAGGCGGGCGTTTTCGCCGTCGTGCTGGAGAGCATGCCCCAGGAAGTCGCCCGGATCGTGACGGAACGGCTGGCGGTTCCGACGATCGGCATCGGGGCCGGCCCCCATTGCGACGGCCAGATCCTGGTCTTCCACGACATGGTCGGCTGCGAGGGCGGTTACCTGCCCAAGTTCGTCAAGAAATACGCCGACCTCGAGACGACGCTCCATAAGGCGGTCGGCGCCTACAAAGACGACGTCCGGTCGGGCGCCTTCCCGGGCGAAGAGCATTCCTATCATCTGAAACCCGAAGTGGCCCGGGCCCTGCGGTCCGGGAAGCGGGGCCGGTGAAGGCCGCACGGCGGGCGGCCGGCCGGGAATACTCGTCATGAAGATCCTCGCCACGATCGCCGAAATGAAGGCCGCCGTCCGGGCGGCGCGCGCCGAGGGGAAGACCGTCGGGTTCGTCCCCACGATGGGGTTCCTCCACGAGGGGCATCTGAGCCTGGTGCGCGCCTCGAAATCCACGTTCGGCCTGACCGTCGTCAGCGTTTTCGTCAATCCGACCCAATTCGGCCCCCAAGAAGACTTCAAGACCTATCCCCGGGACCTCGCCCGCGATGCCGCGATGCTCGAAAAGGAAGGCGTCGACATCTTGTTCAACCCGGAAGCCGGGGAGATGTATCCCCCGGGATACGGGACCTATGTCGAAGTCCAGGGGCTGCAGGACCGCCTGTGCGGCGCCTCGCGGCCGGGCCATTTCCGGGGCGTCTGCACCGTGGTCCTGAAGCTTTTCGAGATCATCCGGCCGGACGTTGCTTACTTCGGCCGCAAGGACGCCCAACAGGCGATCGTTCTGACCCGCATGGTCCAAGACCTGGACCTGGACGTCCGGATCGACGTCCGGCCCATCGTCCGGGAGGCGGACGGCCTGGCTATGAGCTCCCGCAATACCTACCTGAACCCGGCCGAGCGCCAAGCCGCCCTCGTGCTGATTCGCAGTCTCCGGGCCGCGAGGACGTGGATCGCGGCGGGCGAGCGCCGGGCGGCGGCCGTCGTGGCCGGAATACGGGAGATGATCGGCCGCGAGCCGCTGGCCCGGATCGATTATGCGGAGGCCGTCGACGCGGCCGACCTCGGGCCGGTGGAGACGATTGAGGACGGGACGCTTATCGCCCTGGCCGTCTTCATCGGCAAAACGCGCCTGATCGACAACGCCGTCGTCGGACCCGAAGGAAAAATCTGGTGACCGATTTCATTCCGTCGCCCGGGCGGCCATTTCCAGCAGGGCGGCGTCTTCCAGGACCTTCTTCAGATCGTTCATGAACCGCGCGGCCTCCGCGCCGTCGATCACCCGGTGGTCGAAGGACAGGCAGAGGGGCGGCGTCGGCTTCGTCGATGTGCGTGACGTGCGCCGCCGTGGAGACCGATTCGCGCATCTTCTTGGCCGTCACCCGGCGGATGCCCCGGAGCGGAATGCGCTCCAGCGTCCCGTAGAAATCGTATTTGGACTTGATCTTGGGGCCGGGCGAGCGCCTGGCTCACGGCCGCATAAACGGCCAGGATGTCGTTGCCGTCCACCTGCACCCCCGGGAAGCCGTAGGCCGACGCCTTCTGGGCGATCGTTTCGGACGCCGTCTGGCGCGAGCGCGGGGTCGAGATCGCCCACTGGTTGTTGTAGCAGACGAAGACGTTGGGCGTATGGAACACGCCCGCGAAGTTCAATCCCTCGTGGAAATCTCCCTCGGACGTCGCGCCGTCTCCGAAAGTGCAGACAACGGCGTTCTTTCGTTTCAGGCGCTGCGCAGCCATGGCCGCTCCGACTGATTGGGGGATCTGGGAGGCGACGGGGATGGCTAACGAGAAGATGTTGAGGCCGTCGGGCGTCCTCAGCCCTGCCTCGTTGCCCATCCAGTAATGTTAATAGGACGCCAGGGGATAGCCCAGGGTGAGATAGGTCCCCAGGTCGCGGAAGTAGGGGAAGACATAATCCTCCGGCCGGAGCGGGAAGGCCGTCCCGCTCTGGCAGGCCTCATGACCCAGGCTGGAGGCGTAGGTGCCCATTCGGCCCTGGCGCTGGAGCTTGAGAGCCTTTCCGTCGGCGGTCCGGGTCAGGACCATGAGCCCGTAAATCCTGCGGAGATCCTCCTCCCCGAGCGCGGGCTCGGTCCCGGAGCGGACTTTTCCCTCTTCGTCCAGGATCTGGAGCATGAAGGTCTCCCGCGTCAGCTCGCGGCCCATTCCTTAAGCTTGTCATAGGGGACTTCGCCGCAGATGATGTTGTTCGTGGCGGGGTTGATGAAGGTCGGGACGCGGAGCTGGCCGCCGCACTTTTCGGCGATGACGGGCCGGTAGGACCGCATCAGGTCGGCGTTCTTCTCGTCGTGCCAGACCTCGAGCTTCTCGATGGCGAAACCCTCCTGGATCAGCCGGTCCACGTGGGGCATCATCGCCCGGCAGTGGGGGCATTCGCGGCCATGGAACATGATGTGGTTAGCCATAGGTCACCTCTTGATGAACAGCCCGCACCAGCATTCTCCCTTCTCCTGGCCCTTGTAGGTCTCGTGGATCAGGAAGTTGCAGGGGCAGACGATTTTCAGATCCTCTTCGAAATCCTTGCTCCGGAGGCGGCAGGGGCAATAGCGCAGGCCGTGGTTCCGCTCGTTGGCGTCCATCCCTTCCAGAAGCAAGGAAACCCGCTCGGCGTCGGGGTTGACCATGAACTCGTTGGGCCCGGCGAACTTTTCGATGGCCGCCCGGAACTCCTCTTTGCTGAAACCCGGCTCCGGGGCCGGGGCCGTGAGGATGGCTTTCGCTTCCCGCTCCGGGATCTCGACATACGCGGCCTTGACCTTGCAGGTGGGGCAGATCTCGGGCGGCTTGAGGCCGTAGTGGAGGTCGTTGCAGACGAAGCACCGCCAGAACTTCTTTTTCATCGTTCGACTCCCTCGCCGGTCCAGGGTCTATTTAATCCCAGACCGGACCGTGTTTTCAAGTCCCGGGTTCAGTTGTTGGCCGCCCCGGTATTGATCCAGTTCTTGATGTTCTGGATCTGGTTGCCGGTCAGCGATCCGCTGGGCGGCATTTTGCCGCCGTTCGTCGCCCGGTTTTCGAGGGCCATGACGAGGTAGCTGTTCGTCGCGTCCTCCGGCGCAACCCGGAATTTCGTCGGATCGGCGTTCGCCCGGACATTGACCAGGGCGGCATAGGACCGGCCCGACGTGAGATCGAGGCCGCCCGAAGTCCCGTGGCAGCCTGTGCAGCTCGCGTTGAAGATCGGCTGGATGTCGCTTGCGAACGACGGCGTCGCCTTGACCGTGTCCGAGACCGCCGGCGCCGTTGACAGGCCTTGGCACGCCGCCAGGGCCAGGATGATAATGAGCCCGGCCGTCCCCGCAGCATAAGTGGTCTTCATGAAATTTTCCTTTCAGGCTTAATTTACATTAATCCTATCGGAACAATAATAGCGCGGCGGGATTCGGATGTCAAGCCGGGCGGAAGGCCCGGCCGCGGGCGAGGCTTATTCCATATGGTAGTTCGGCGCTTCCTTGGTGATGGTCAGGTCGTGGACGTGGCTCTCCTTGAGCCCGGCGGGCGAGATCCGGATGAAGCGGGCCCTCTTTTGCAGGTCCTCGATCGTCCGGCAGCCGGCGTAGCCCATGCCCGATTTCAGCCCGCCGACGAGCATTTGGATGATCGGGGCGACGCTGCCCTTGTAGGGCACCATCCCCTCGATGCCTTCCGGCACGAGTTTGGATTCGGGCGCGGCCGCGTCCAGGAAGTAGCGGTCGAGGCTCTTGCCTTCCTTCATCACCTCGAACGAGCCCATGCCCCGGTAGACCTTGTAGGAGCGGCCCTGGTAGAGGACGACCTCGCCCGGCGCCTCGTCCGTGCCGGCCAGCATGTTGCCGAGCATGACCGTGCTTGCCCCGGCGGCGATGGCCTTGGTCACGTCGCCCGAATACTTGATCCCGCCGTCGGCGATAATCGGGATGCCCCGGGCGGCGGCGACGTTGAAGACGTCGGCGATGGCCGTGATCTGGGGGACCCCCGCCCCGCTCACCATCCGAGTGGTGCAGATCGAGCCCGGCCCGACGCCGACCTTGAGGGCGTCGACCCCCAGGTCGATAAGCTCCTCGGCGGCCTCGCCCGTCCCGATGTTGCCGGCGATGAGCTCCTGCTTAGGGAATTCCTTCCGCAGCAGGGCGACGGTATCGAGGACGTTCTGCTGGTGGCCGTGGGCCGTGTCCACGACGAGGACGTCGGCCGCCGCGGCGATGAGCGCCCGGGCCCGCTCGAGGGCATCCTTGCCCACCCCGACCCCGGCCCCGACCCGGAGGCGTCCGAGCTCGTCCTTGGAGGCGCTCGGATATTGGATCCTTTTGAGGATGTCCTTGTAGGTGATCATCCCCTTGAGGTGGAACTTCTCGTCGACGATCAGAATCTTCTCGATCTTGTGCTTGTGGAAGAGCTTCTCGGCCTCGGCGAGCGCCGTCCCGACGGGGACGGTGATCAGGTCCTTGGTCATAGCCTTCTCGATGGGCAGGTTCAGGCGGGTCTCGAAGCGGATGTCCCGGTTGGTCAGGATGCCGACCAGGATATTGGACTCGTCGGTGATGGGCAGGCCGGAGATCCGGTATTTCTGCATGACCTCCTTGGCCTGGAAGATCTTGTCCTGGGGCTTCATGCTGATGGGATCATGAATCATCCCGCTCTCGTGGCGCTTGACCTTGTCCACCTCGTCCGCCTGGGAGGCGATCGGCATGTTGCGGTGGATGATGCCCAGGCCGCCCTGCTGGGCGAGGGCGATGGCCATCATGGACTTGGTGACGGTGTCCATGGCCGCGCTGACGATGGGGATGTTCAGGGCGATGTGGCGGCTGAGCTGCGAGGCGACGACGGCGTCGGCGGGGGTGACGTCGGACTTGGCGGGCAGGATCAGGACGTCGTCGAAGGTGAGTCCGAGCCGGATGGTCTCATCGAGCATGTCGCCTCCTCACTATTTGTGTTTGCGCCGGGACGGGATCGTAGACCGCGCCTGCCGGACCTTCGTCGCCGGTGCGGGCTGCTGCGGCCCGCCATAGGACAGCGGCCGCTCGCGGCGCCGGAGCATCGCCGCCTCCGGCTCGGTCCGCTCCGCGGGGGGCTGGGGCTGGATGAGGAACAGATAGCGGATCGTGTCCTCTTCGATCCGGTCCAGCATCGCCTGGAACATGTCGAAACTTTCCTTCTTATATTCGATCAGCGGGTCGCGCTGGCCGTACCCGCGTAGGCCGATGCCTTCCTTGAGATAGTCCATGCCCAGGAGGTGGTCCTTCCACTGGGTGTCGATGACCTGGAGGAGGATGATGCGCTCGAATTCGCGCATCGCCGCGGGGCCGAGGAGCTTCTCCTTGCCTTCGTAGACCCCGGTCAGGTGGCCGAGGACAGACTCCCGGATCTGGTCGCGCGATACTTCGTCCCACTTGATCCCGAAGCCGTCGGCATTCACTCCGAACTGGGCGCCCAGAGCTTTCCGGAAGGCCTCCATGTCCCAGTCCTCGGGCGTCTTCTCGGCATTGAGAAAGTCATTCAGGGGCCAGTCGAGGAGCTGTTCCACGAGGTCGAGGACATAGGACTTCATGTCCTTGCCCTCCAGGATTTCGCGGCGCTGCTTGTAGATCGTCTCGCGCTGCTTGTTCATCACGTCGTCGTATTCGAGGAGGTGTTTGCGGATGGAGAAGTTCTGGCCTTCGACCTGCCTCTGGGCGCGCTCGATGGCCTTGCTGACCATGGTGTGCTCGATGGGCACGCCCTCGCCCATGCCGATCCGGGCCATCAGGCCCGACAGCCGGTCGCTGCCGAAGATGCGCATCAGGTCGTCCTCGAGGCTGAGGAAGAACCGCGAGGAGCCCGGGTCGCCCTGGCGGCCGGCCCGGCCGCGGAGCTGGTTGTCGATCCGGCGGGCCTCGTGGCGCTCGGTGCCCGTGATGTGGAGCCCGCCGAGGGCGATGACCTTCTCGTGCTCGTCCTTCATGATCTTGGTCGCTTCGGGGAGCGCGGCGGCCACCTGCTCGGGCGTGATCTTTAGCGGGTCGACGCCCTGCTTCTTGAGCTGCTCGCGGGCCATGTAATCGGGGTTGCCGCCGAGGAGGATGTCCACGCCGCGGCCGGCCATGTTGGTGGCGATGGTCACGGCCCCGAGCCGCCCGGCCTGGGCGATGATGCCCGCCTCCTGCTCGTGGTACTTGGCGTTCAGGACGACGTGCTTCATGCCCTTGCCGCGGAGGAGGTGGCTGAGGTGCTCGGACTTCTCGATCGAGACCGTCCCGACGAGGACGGGGCGGCCGTTCTTGTTGAGCTCGATGATCTCCTCGGCGACGGCCTCCCACTTCTCCTTGGCGGTCCGGTAGATGAGGTCGGGATTTTCGAGGCGGATGAGCGTCTGGTTCGTCGGGATTTCGACAACGTCGAGCTTGTAGATGTGGGCGAACTCGGCGGCCTCGGTCAGGGCCGTGCCCGTCATGCCGGCCAGCTTCTTGTACATGCGGAAGTAGTTCTGGAAGGTGATCGAGGCCAGGGTCTGATACTCCTCCTCGACCTTCACCCGCTCCTTGGCCTCGAGGGCCTGGTGGAGCCCGTCGCTGTAGCGGCGGCCGGGCATCAGGCGGCCGGTGAATTCGTCGACGATGAGGACCTTGCCGTCCTTGACCATGTAGTCCACGTCCCGCTTGAAGAGAAAGTGGGCCTTGAGCGCCTGGTTGATGTTGTGGACTTCGTCCATGTGGGACAGATCGAAGAGGTTCTTGATCCCGAGGAAGCGCTCGGCCTCGGAGACGCCCTCTTCCTGGATGGAGACTGTCCGCGATTTCTCTTCCATGGTGAAGTGCGTGTCCTTCTGGAAACGGCGGACCAGCTGGTCGATCTTGACGTAGAGCTCGGTCGATTCGTCGGTCGGGCCGGAGATGATGAGCGGGGTCCGGGCCTCGTCGATCAGGATGCTGTCCACCTCGTCTACGATGGCGTAGCTGAACTCGCGCTGGACGAGGTCGCCGAGCCGGAACTTCATGTTGTCCCGGAGATAGTCGAATCCGAATTCGTTGTTCGTGCCGTAGGTGATATCGCTCCGGTAGGCGCGCTGGCGCTCCTGGTCGTTGAGATCGTGCTGGATCGTGCCGACCGACATGCCGAGGGCGTTGTAGATGGGGCCCATCCACTCCGTGTCGCGCTTGGCCAGGTAGTCGTTGACCGTGACGATGTGGACGCCCTTGCCGCCGAGGGCGTTGAGGTAGGCGGGCAGGGTGGCCACGAGCGTCTTGCCCTCGCCCGTCTTCATCTCGGCGATCTTTCCCTGGTGGAGGACGACCCCGCCGATGAGCTGGACGTCGAAATGGCGCATCGCCACCCGGCGGCGGGCGGCCTCGCGGACGACGGCGAAAGCCTCGACGAGGAGGTCGTCGAGCGTCGCGCCCTGGGAGAACTTTTCCTTGAATTCGGCGGTTTTCGCCTGGAGCTGATCGTCGGACAGCGGTTGAATGCGGGGTTCGAGCTCGTTGACCGCCGCGACCAGGGGCTGGAGCTTCTTGAGGTCGCGCGCGGCCTGCGTCCCGAAGATTTTAGCCAGAAGCCACTTGAACATTACCTATTTTTACCAGAAAATAAGCCAATTTGTCAATTTTCGGGGGCTC
>Ga0209226_10000447_pt1 | contig 22837 bp, 23 predicted proteins | sample BarGraNGADG00212_2_FD_184497 | JGI IMG/M metagenome (GOLD analysis project Ga0209226, IMG submission 184497) | Arctic peat soil microbial communities from Barrow, Alaska, USA - Barrow Graham LP Ref core NGADG0011-212 (SPAdes) (version 2) | ecosystem: Environmental > Terrestrial > Soil >...
CCGATGACGAGGTCGGCACCCTCAACCGCGTCACCACGGACGCGATAGTGCGGGCCGCGAGCCTGGTGACCTCCGGCCAGGTCTTCTCGCTCAACTGGGAAATCGACAAGCCGTCTCCGCCGGTCTTCGGGCGTCGTTCCCCCATCCACCACGTGGAGGGGAACTCGATGTCGAACGAGGACTACTACGACGACTTCTTCCCGCAGGCGTCGACCCAGTGGGACTCGCTCAGTCACATCCGGCATCTGGAGCTCGGGTACTACAACGGGATCGACCGGCAGGAGACGCCGATCGCCGGCGGCCACCGCCTGGGTATCCAGAACTGGGCGGAGCGAGGGATCGTCGGGCGCTTCGTGCTCCTGGACGTCGCGCGACACCGGGCTGCCACCCGCGCACCCCTCGACTACGGCGTGTGCACGGCGATCGGGCCTGACGAGCTCGACGCCGTGATGCGGGCCCAGGGCGTGACCTTCCAGACGGGTGACATCCTCCTGCTCCGGTTCGGGTGGACCGAGTGGTACGACGGCCTTGATCAGCCCGCCCGCGAGGCGTTCGCCGCCCACGACCCGTTCCCGTCCCCGGGGCTCGAGCAGGGCGAGCGGATGGCCGGGTGGCTGTGGGACAACGGCATCGCCGCGGTGGTCGCGGACTGCCCCGCCGTGGAGGCCACACCGTTCGACGTGAGCTACGCGGACGGGTTCCTGCACTACCGGCTCATCGCCCTCCTGGGGTTCGCACTCGGGGAGCTGTTCGCCCTCGGAGACCTCGCCCGGCACTGCGCGGACGTCCAGCGCTACACCGGCCTCTTCACGGCGGCGCCGATCCAGATGGTCGGGGGTGTCGGCTCCCCCGGGAACGCCCTGGCGATCATGTGACGTGCGCAGTGCCCGTCTGCTCACCGGTCCACAATGGTCGGACCAGACGGGCGGATGCTCGCTGAGTGGCACACGTGTTCCGGCTGTCGGCAGTGTCGTCCGATCGCGTCCGAGGGCAGGGGCCACAACGACACCGGTCGACCTGGTGTGCGATGCCCCGGTCGCCGCCCCGGCCGAGCCCGCCGTGGCGCATCTCGGGTCCGAAATCGTCCACCCGGAGGGGCCGCGATGCGGAGCCGAATTCGGAGTCGGGCCCGGAGTAGGGCACAATGGTGGGTGAGCGACGCGCGATCTGTGCGTCCCTACGTCGTGGAGCACCGGCGGGCATAGCCCGTGACAGCCGCCGCGAGCCCCGACTTTTCACCGCCTGAAAGGCGACTACCACTTGTCCAGTTTCACCTCCCTCGGCGTGCCCGAGGTTCTAGTCCGCACGCTCACCAACCAAGGCATCACCGACCCGTTCCCCATCCAGACCGCGACCCTGCCAGGCACTCTGGCCGGGCGTGACGTCCTGGGCCGTGGCCGGACCGGCTCCGGGAAGACCCTCGCGTTCGCGCTGCCGATGGTGGCGCTCCTGTCCGGTCGGCGCGGCACAACCCGCAGGCCCCGAGGCCTGATCCTTGCGCCGACCCGCGAGCTCGCCAACCAGATCGCGGCCGTGTTCGAACCCCTGGCCGACGCCGTCGGGCTGCGCATCACGACGATCTTCGGCGGGGTGTCCCAGTACCGCCAGGACCAGGCCCTGGCCGCGGGGGTCGACATCGTCGTCGCCTGCCCGGGGCGCCTGGAGGATCTGCTCTCCCAGAAGCTCTTGACCCTTGACGGCGTCGAGATCACCGTGCTGGACGAGGCCGACCACATGGCCGACCTGGGCTTCCTGCCCGGCGTCCGGCGCATCATGGCCGCCACCCCGGCTCGCGGTCAGCGGATGCTGTTCTCCGCAACCCTGGACAACGGCGTCGACCAGATCGTGAAGCAGTTCCTGCACGACCCGCTGCGTCAGTCCGTCGACCCCGAGCAGTCGCAGATCGCCGAGATGACCCACCACGTGTTCACCGTCGACGGCGCGGACACCAAGCGGGCCGTGGTCGAGTACCTGGCCTCCGGCGTCGGGCGGCGACTGCTGTTTACCAGGACCAAGCACCAGGCGAAGAAGCTCGCCAAGCAGCTCACCGCTGCCGGCATCCCGGCCGTGGACCTGCACGGCAACCTCAGCCAGCCGGCGCGGGAGCGCAACCTCGAGGCGTTCTCCAACGGGAAGGTCCGGGTGCTTGTGGCCACGGACATCGCGGCGCGCGGCATCCACGTCGACGACATCGAGCTCGTCGTGCACGTCGACCCGCCGGCCGAGCACAAGGCATACCTGCACCGTTCCGGGCGGACTGCCCGGGCCGGATCGGGCGGCGACGTCGTCACACTCGTCCTCCCGGAGCAGGCCGGCGATTTCCGCTCCCTGACCCGGTTGGCCAAGATCACCGCGACGCCGCAGCCGGTGCGCGCGGGTTCGGCCGCGCTGGAGAAGCTGGTCGGCGAGGTCGCTCCGCACGTGACGCCGACGGCGGTGGCGCTCGATGCGGCCGGTGGCGGGCGGTCGTCTGCCGGTGGCGGGCGGCGCGGGGGCCGGTCGGGTTCCGGCGCGCCCCGCGGGGCTGGGTCCGCTTCCGGCGCATTTCGCGGCTCGGCTTCCGGCGCATCCCGCGGGGGCGCGTCGTCGTCTGGTGGTGGGCGCGACGGTTCTCGTCGCGGTGCGGCCCACGTCCCGGGTGCGGCTCACACTTCTTCGCCCCACGTCCCGGGTGCGGCTCACACTTCTTCGTCCCACGTCCCGGGTGCGGCACCCTTCGGTGCCCGGCGCTCGGGCGGGGTCGAGCTGTCGATGCGGTCTTCCAGCGGTCGGCGTCGGGGGCGCTGAGGGCCCGTCGGGGACGCCGAGGGCTCGTCGGGGACGCCGAGGGCTCGTCTGGGGCGCTGCGGCGAGGGCATCCAGCACGCCCGGTTGCTCCGGCCAGATGGATCGACCGGTCGGGTGTTATCGTCGGGCGCGGTCACTTTATGTCCGCAATGTCCCGCTTACGCGGGCTCGCACGATCATTGTCAGGCGTAGAGGAGAAGCCCATGCGGATCGCGGTCTTCGGCGGTACTGGAGCGACCGGCGCATTGCTCATTTCTCAAGCGCTGGACGACGGGCACTCGGTCACCGCCTACGCGCGGCACCCGAAGAAGCTGGGCATCGTCGACGACCGGATGACCGTGGTGGAAGGCGAGCTTTCGGATTCCGCCGCCATCGACCGAGCCGTGGAGGGATCGGACGCCGTGATCAGCCTGCTCGGGCAGGGAAGACCGGTGAAGGGCACGCCGGTCGCTCTCGGGACTCGCAACATCCTCTCGGCAATGGGCAAGTTCGGAGTGCGCCGGCTCGTCGCTGTGGCCACGGCGAGCGCGACGGACCCCAGAGACATACCGCGTCTGCGAACCCGGTTCTTCATCGGGATCTCGAAGCTCTTCTTGCGGCCGGCCTATGACGACGTCGTCGCCACCGCTCAGGCCATCCGCGAGTCTGATCGCGCCTGGACGATCGTCCGTCCGCCGTTCCTGAACCATGGTCCAAAGACCGGTCGGGTGAACGTCGGCTATCTGGGCGACGGGGTCACCGGCACGTTTCTCTCGCGAGCGAACGCGGCGGACTTCATGCTCAAGCAGCTCAGCAGCGACAAGTACGTCGGGAAGGCTCCGATTGTCACGGATGCCAAACCGCTTCGCGCCTGACAAGCTCATCGAGCGGCCGCGGTCCGGGTTGGATGACCTCTAGGGCTCGCATCTCCCGCCGCCGGCTCGCATCTCCCGCTGCCGGCTCGCATCTCCCGCTGCCGGCTCCAGGCTCCGGTGCAGCTATGCCGGTCGCGCGGGGCAGGCGACGGCGGGTGAGGCCTGGTCGGAAGCGCGTTGCGCGCCGGGACTACTCCCACTCCCCGCGGTGTTTCCCACGACATGAACCTCAACGACATCCCGCTGGTCACGATCGACGGCGAGCCGACCTCGCTCGCGGCGTACGCCGGCAAGGTCAAGCTGATCGTCAACGTGGCATCCCGCTGCGGCCTGGCGCCGCAGTACACCAAGCTCGAGGAGTTGCAGAAGACCTACGGCGAGCGCGGGTTCACGGTGCTGGCCTTCCCGAGCAACCAGTTCCTGCAGGAGCTGAGCAGCACCGAGGCCATAAAGAAGTTCTGCTCGACGAAGTACGGGGTGACGTTCCCGATGTTCGAGAAGCTCAGGGTCAACGGCCGCTCGCAGCACCCGCTGTACGCCGAGCTGACCAAGACGCCCGACGCCGCCGGCAAGGCAGGCAGGGTCACCTGGAACTTCGAGAAGTTCCTGGTCACGCCCGACGGCGCGGTGCACCGCTTCCGGCCGAAGGCCGAGCCCGATGCGCCGGAGATTGTCGAGCTGATCGAGGCGTCACTGCCTGGGTGACGGGCGCGGCTGGGAGGCAACCGCGGTCAGAAGCCGGCCCGGGTCACGGGCCGAGCAGCGCGGCGGGAACGACAGCGATGCCGTCCGGCCGTCGATACGCGCCGGGACCGGTGGTGACGACGACGGCGTCGAGTAGCTCGTCGCCCAGGCGGTCCCGGAGCCATCGCAGGTGCGTCACATCGGCGTCGTCGACGGTGGGAGCCAGCTTGACCTCGAAGGCGACGACGGTGCCGTCGTCGCGGATGAGCACCAGGTCGACCTCGTGGTCCCCGCGAGGTGTACGCAGGTGGTGGACCTTGGCGCCGGCGGAGTCGGCGTAGACCCGGAGCGACAGGGTGACCAGTGACTCGAACAAGGCGCCGAGGAGCGTGCCGTCCCGCGGCGCGAGCGCCGGTCTTGGCGTGATGGCCATTCGCGGCGTGGCCGTTCGCGACGGCGCGGGGACGGCGCCCGGAGTCCTTAGAAGCGCCGCGGAGTCGACACCGAGGATGCGGGCGGCGAGGGCCGGGTCGGCCAGGTGGTGCTTGGGTGTCTGGGTCAGGTTGAGCAGGTGATTGCGGCTGCCGGTCCATGCGGGCACCTCGTCGAGCACCCACATCCGCTCGAGGGTGTCCCGGTAGGCGATCGTCGTGGTCTTGGCGGGCTTGTCCGTCTGGCCCGCGGTAGCCGCGTCGAGGAGGGCGTTGTACGAGGCGGTGGTGGAGGTGGCCGCCGCAAAGGCGGTCAACCACGCCCGCAACGATGCCGGGCGACGGACGACGTGGCCCAGTTCGGCGAAGTCGTGCTCGACTATTGCGTCGAGGTAGCCGTCCAGCGCGTCGCGTCGGGCTGCGGGCGGGCGGGGTCGGATGCCGGGGAACCCGGACGCCACGATCTCCTCCGTGTACTCCGCCAGCGACACCACACTGTCGCCCTCGACCGGTGGGCGTGTCCCGGTGAGGAGCTCGGCCACGGAGACCGTGGGAGCGGTCAGGCCGCGCTCCGCCAGTGACATCGGTCGCATCCGCAGACGCACGATGCGACCCGCGCCCGAGTGGGTGGGTGCCGACGTGGGCGTGGCAGAGCCGGTCAGCAAGAAGGTGTCGGGCGGGGCGCCGTCGTCCACGGCCCGCCGGACCAGGTCCCAGACGCGGGGGTACCGCTGCCACTCGTCGATGAGAAGAGGCGGCGGGAGCCGGTTCAGGCGCGCGGCGTCAGCGGCTAGGAGAGCGACCTCGGCAGGGTCGTCGAGCGCCAGGGTGGAATGGGTCCGCCGGCTGGCTGTCATGGTCTTGCCGACTGCCTTGGGGCCCTCGATGGCGATGGCGGGTAGGTCGGACATCATTCGGTCGAGCCGGTCGTCAAGGACACGTCGTCGGTATGTCACGACTATACGCTACCGTTCTGCGAGATCGAATACTACCGTTCTGCGTTGCTGAACGCTACCGTTCTGCGGTCGTTCGGTGCGGGGGTTCGGTGCGGACACGGTGCGGTAGTACGTGCCTGGTACGCATCCCGTACGTACACGCCAAACATGACCGTCCTCCGGAGGGCCTCGGCAACGCGCGCCGCCCACCGCTGGGCCGGGCCGTTGCCCGGTGATAACACACCCGTTATCGTCGTGCCATGACCACGGACTTCGGGGTGCAGCTGCGCGCGGCGAGACGCCGGCTCGGCCTGAGCCAGCGCGCGCTGGCGGAACGCTCCGGCGTGCACCAGCCCACCATCGCCGCGATCGAGACCGGCCGGCGGACGCCCACCGAGCACGCGCGAGCGCAGCTCGAAGCCGCCCTGCGGGTGCGCCCCTCCGTTGCGCTGGCGAGCCACCGGCGCGAGGTCATCGACGTGATCGTCCGGCACCACGGGACGGCCGCAATGGTGTTCGGGTCCGTTGCGCGCGGCGACGACACCCCCGACTCCGACCTCGACCTCATCGTGACGTTGCCCGAAGGCGCCGACCTGCTCGATGTCATGGACCTGACCGACGAGCTCGAGTCGATCATCGGCGTCCGGGTCGACATCGCCTCCGGACGCTCCCACGGACCGGTCATGGACCGGGCGCGCCGCGAGGCCGTGCCGTTGTGACCGGGGAGAAGGAGCACGAACGCATCCAGCGGCACCTCAGCGACCTCGCGCGCATGGGCAGGCTCGCGGCCGGCATCGTAGGCAAGGGCCAGGAGGCCTACCTCGCGGACAGCCTCGACGGGCAGATCCTGCGCGCAGCCGGCCGTGAACAGGTCGTCGAAGTCGCGACGGTCGTCGAGAAGCTCCCGGAAGCGTTCAAGGCGGGGTACCCCGCGATCGAGTGGGTCAAGATCCAGCGGATGCGCAACATGGTCGCCCATCACTACGACCTGGTGCAGGACGACTTCGTGTGGGAGACGCTGCGCACGCGCATCCCCGGGTTGCTGCGTGAGCTGACGGTCAGCGGCGCCTGAAAGTTCGCTACGTTCGCCGCGCGGCGTCGGCGAGACAAGCACTAGTCCTTCGGCAGGAGATGCCCTAGAGTATCGGCCAGACGCCCATCAGGGCGCCGACGCATCATGCGTATGACTCGTTAGGCATCGGGGTCCCGGTGGCGGCGGCCCCTCGCGGCCATGGACCGGACGCACGAGTCTCGCCGCACCCACCGCAACCTGAACGAGGAAAGCGAGTACCTGTGAACGGCTCGTCGAGCGACTACACACCCCGCTTCGTCGACGGCCTTCTCGATGAGCTGATGAGCGAGCTGAGCGCCGTCATGGTGATCGGGCCGCGAGCATGCGGGAAGACGACGACCGCCGCGCGCAGAGCGCGAACCATTGTGCGGCTGGACGAGCCGAACGTCGCCTCCGTCTTCCATGCGGCGCCGGACGTGGCACTGGCCGCGGCAGAACCGCCGGTCCTGCTGGACGAATGGCAAGAGGTGCCGGAGGTGCTCGGTGCGGTCAAACGGGCGGTCGACTCGACTCCTGGGCCGGGTCGATTCCTTCTCACCGGGAGCGTCCGGGCGCGACACACCGCAGAGCAATGGGCAGGAACGGGTCGCGTGACACCGGTGGAAATGTTCGGACTCACGGTTGCCGAGCAACGCGGCGCGAGTGACAGTCGCGAACTGCTCGACACCCTCTTCGGCGCAACCGCGTTCCGACCAGCGCTGGTGCCGAACCCGCCGGACCTGGCGAGCTACCTCGACCTCGTTCTGCGCGGCGGCTTCCCGGAGGCGGTACGCCTGGGCGACCGGGCACGCGCCGCGTGGCTCGAGGGCTACCTCGACCAGCTCGTTCGCCGGGACGCGCCGAACGTCGCACCGGTGCGCTCTCCTGGGCGACTGATGGCCGTCCTTCGCACCCTGGCCGTGTGCACCGCGGGGTCGCCCACCGAGACCACCCTCGCTGCCGCCGCCGGCGTCGACGTGCGCACGTTGCGCGCGTACCTGGATCTGCTCGAGGACCTGCGGATCATCGAACGGCTCCCGGCCTGGCACTCGAACCGCCTGACCCGCCTGGTGAAGTCGCCGAAGTACCACGTCATCGACCCCGGGCTCGCTGCGGTCCTGATGGGCGTCGACCGCATGGCCGCGTTGCGCAACGGTGACGCGCTCGGACGGCTCCTCGAGACCTTCGTCGTCGCCCAGCTGCGCCCCCTCCTTCGGCTCGGCGCGGTCCAGGTCGGCATGACGCACCTGCGCGATCGTGGCGGCGACCACGAGGTGGACCTGGTGCTCGAGACCCGCAGCGGCGACGTGATCGCCATCGAAGTCAAGGCAGCGGGACGTGTTCAATCTCGCGATGCCGCACACCTGGTCTGGCTGCGAGACCGCCTAGAAGACCAGTTCCGGCTCGGCGTCGTCTTCTACACAGGCGCGGCCGTCGTACCGCTGGGTGATCGGATCGTGGCCCTGCCCATCGCAGCGATGTGGTCCCCGGCTGCGCTGCACAGCGTCACTGCTTGATCGCCAGATCGCCCCAAGATCCTGTTGGATACCCGTCGGAACCGGTGGGGCCGGGGCAAGGCCGCGGCAAGGCCGCCGACGCCGCCCCTCAGGCGGGCGGAGCGCCCGGATCCCGACAGGCAGGCAGGCGTCCGGGAAGTCCTTCGTGTTCCAGGTCACGATGGCGCCGGCGCCCCCGAGCACGGCTGCGGCGAGCACGTGCTCGTCGTCGGGATCGGGCAGGCCGTAGGTGCCGTCCAGTCCTTCCCAGCCGGCGACCACGGCGTCGTCGAAGTGCGTGTGCATCTGTTCGATCAGCTCGCGGCTCGGGCGCGGGCCTCAAAGGGCTCGACGCCGCGGCGTGTCAGCTTCCTGACTTCGCAGTCGTGGAGCTCCTCGAGGATCGCCTCGCTCCACACCGGCCGGTACAGGCCCTCGACCGAGAGTGAGAGCAGGAAGTCGCGGAGCAGGCTCGGCCACAGCACGTTCGTGTCGAGGAGTGCCGTGAACACTCCCATATCGTGTCAGAGCGGTGTCACACGCGAGCGCGTCTCCGTTGCGCCACAGCCTTTCGCGCGTCGCGCAGGGTCTTGAGCGTCGACTCCAGGTCGTCCTCGTCGTCCAGGGCGACCGTCGTCGCGGCCAGGGCCTCGTACTGTTCACGACGACGATCCTCGCGGAATGCGAGCACGTCGCGCAGGTAGAGGCGGCGGTGCGATCCGACCCGCTCAAACGAGATCCGACCGGACTCGAGCAGCTTTACCAGGGTCGGACGGCTGATCCCGAGGAGGTCGGCCGCCTGCTGCGTCGTGAGCTTCTGGGACTGCGGCGCGATGCTCACCGCCAGGCCGGTCCGCATGGCCCCGACGACCTTGCGGAGAATCTCGTAGACCTCGGCCGGCAGAGCGACCTGATCCCCCGGGCGCGGGCCGGACAGGAAGTACTGCTGGGCAGGCGGTTCCCCATGGGCGGCCTCGTGCGCGGCGAAGAAGTCGTACACCTTCGCCATCTCCGCGCCCTCACTGGGCAGATACGTCTCCTGCGCAAGCTGCACGGCAGCCATGGTGTCACCTCTCGTCGCACTAATCGTACGTGCTTTCGTTTCTTGCGTCTAGAGTACGCGGATGATGGTAGTGGGTCAGTTTGAGCGCGATCGAACTTGACAGGCTTGGCTACTGCTGCTTCAGGAGTAGCGGCGTCATCTCGGCTGTCGTCAACTCGGTCACGACATCACAAACCGTCGCCAGCTCGTCAGACCGGCCGTTGCGGAACGTCGCGACCTCTACATGCTTGCCTAGATCCTTCACAGCCTGGACCGCTTCGCAGAGGTCACCGTCTCCGGTGACAAGGATCGCAACGTCGTAGTTGTCCTTGGAAGCCTGGGCGAGCATGTCGACGCCGATGCGCATGTCGAGACCCTTCTCCTGCCACCTCCTGTGCTTGGCGCCGCAGCTCTGGCACACATCCTCGCGGGGCACGAGCTTGCCGTACCGAACCTCCACATATGGCAGGCGGTCGAGCACGTTGATGAAGCGCTGTTGGCCCTGTCGGTGCTCCACCGCGGCGTCGGCTGGTAGTCGGGACATGTAGTAGTAGGTCCGCACGAGGTCTCGAGTTGCTCCGACGAGCATGTTGGCGAAACCCGTCAGGCTGACGTCAGTCCGGCCGAGGTTGCGCTCGCACGACTTGTAGAAGTTGGAGCCGTCGATAAACACGCAGACCCTCATGTGCCCCTCCGCTCGTCACTCGCCTGATCAAGGACAGTAGCAAGGGGCCACGCTGCATGCGTAGCCCCTTGGAGGTGAGTGACCCAGGCGCGCTACCATACGCCTCCTGGGGAGGTGAGATGACTCAACTATCGGCCACGGCCCCCTAGCAGTCAAGTCACAGAGGGGGCGAAGTCCCACCATGACATGCATCGAACAGGTGTTTGATGCTCAGTCGAGCAGCGCGGCGATCTCGCGCAACGTCCACACGTGGTCAGCGACCCCGGCAGCCATGGCGGGCGTGGTCGGTCGCCCGCCCGCGGCCTTGGTCAGCGTGATGTGGGGCCGGGCGAAGTTGTAGTGCATGTAGTGCAGCGAGACGGCGTGGGCCAGGTTCTCGACCTTCTTGGAGAACCCGTTGGTCAGCCGGGTGAAGCGGCGCATCCCCATCCGCATCGTCAGGTTCTGGCGCTCGACGTAGCTCGTGGAGACAAGGTCAGGGTCAGGGTCGCCCATCACGACGCGCTTGTCGATGCCCGTGCATGTGGCGGGGCTGTAGCGGCGCTCGTCACCCGAGGCGGCAGGTGCGGAGTAGATCTTGTGCAGCATCGCGTAGTCGATGTCCGCGCCGAACGTCGCCTCGACCGCTTGCAGGTAGGGCTTGTGACCGTCGGTGGTCAGCTGCACCCGGTTGGCCAGGCGGCTCTTGAGGTCTGAGATGAACACCCACGCGTCCTCAAGGGTCCGCTCGCCGACCAGCCATGAGGGGACGAGCTTGGTGTCGGCGCAGATCGCCGTCCAGGTCCACACGTCGCCGTAGCCGAACGTCCCCTTGTGCTCTTCGGGGACGTTCTTCTGCTTGGCATAGCAGTACGACCAGATCTCGTCGCACTCGATCCGGGTGCAGGGCAGGTCCGTCAGGGCGGCGTCCTGGTACTCCGCGCACACACGGCCCAGGTCCACCAGCAACTTCACGATGGTGTTCTTCGCGGCGCCGGTCACCCGCACGGTGGCGCGGATGCTCATGCCTTCGACCAGGCAGCCGACGATCCGTGCTCGCTGCTCGGTGCTCAACCTGTTCGCCATACTGACTATTATGCCTGACCGGTCATGCACTAGTCAAGGAAATCATAGTGCTCGCAGCAGCCGAGGCCCTGGCGGCAAGAACGGGCGCGCCAGCCTGGGACTGTCATAGCCAACAACGTCAGCGATCTCTTCCGGAGACAGTCCCTGGGACAGCAGGGACACCCCGATGTCCGTGACTAGGGAGGGGTGTTCGGGAGCTAGTTCGTCACTCAATGGCTCACGCAAGCGCCATCCGCGTGCGCTGAGAGCTTTGTAGAGGCTCGAGCGTCGCGCTGGTGCAATCAACTTTCCTTCGTGCGCGCGTTCGATGAGGGCCTGCATCGACACGGCCCACTCCAGTTTCAGATCGTGCAATCTCCCGATCGTCAAGTTGCGCAGCGATGGCCGTATGACTTCCATCGGCATTAGGAACTCAGCTGCGAAAAGGCTCGCGTCGTGTTCTATGTCGTCTGACAGATCTCCAGAGTGAAGACATAGATGCCCCAGCTCGTGGACAATCGTCAACCTCTTCCTGTCCGTCGGGGCGACACTATTGACAAGGATGATCGGGAGAGCGTCTATCCATTGCGATAGCCCGTCGACACCGACTCTCCCAAAGTCCTCTTCGATAATCACACAGCCAGCGGCTTCGAGCCACGCGATCAATCCGCGCACCGGGCCAGCGGGCATGCGCCACTGTGCTCTCACGAAACGCGCAGCAGTGACTGGGTCAGTTTCATCCGGGTTGAACGTCGGTACACGATGCTCGGTGTGCACGGCGATCTGGTCGAACACCCGTGCAGCATGGAGACGGTAGATGTTCAGTCGCGCTTCGAGTCTCCGCCACTCGCTGGGCTTGGCGCCCTTGAGCCGACGCATGTGGGCGTCGAGCGCGACCGCTCCGCGGACCTTCCCAGCTTCACGGAGGAAGGCTGAGGTCACGTCTAGTGCGGTGGCTATACGAGAGAGAGCGTCGTCGTCAGGCTCGCGCATGCCGTGCTCATACCGCGAAAGCGTGGCTTGCGCGATTCCAAGATGTTGCGCCAACTCTTCCTGTGTGAGGCCTTTGGCGCGCCGGGCCGTCTCAAGCACCACGCCGAGCCCATTCATCGAGACTCAGTCCCCTCCTTGGCGTCGGGGCGCTTGAGTTCTCCGATCTGTGGACCGGAGGGAGTCGGGGTCTGAGGAGTGATTGAGACGGTACCGGTCCCAGTTCCTTCATCCGGGATCTCGACTAGCTCCTGGATCCACAGGACGTTATCTCCGTCGCGTAGTGAGACAACGGCGGGACCAATCTGCCGAGTCTCCTTATCCCAGATGTACCCGGCTATTAGATGCATCTCCTCCAGTCCGTCAAACTCCGGCTGCACCGGGACTTGGGTGAGGAAATCAAGGGCTTCGCTAGTCCGATAGGTGCTGACGTGCCCGTCGTCGTGGTGTCGCTTGATGCGCAACCGGTACGAGTAGCCGACCCAGATTTCGCGGTGGGGCTCCTTGTCGATCACAGTTACGTCGCTGACGCCGTCGAGGGTCCCTGCGAGATGGAACCAGATACGGTCATGTATCCATCCCGCGAGACCGCGCTCAGTGTGTGCCGCGACCCAAGAGGGAAAGGCGCGCCGGTAGTCGGCAAGTTCGGGGCGGCTCGCCGCCACGGCTGTTCCAAGGGACGCGATGACCTTGTCGCCGAGGGCGTCCTTCACTTGGTCCCACGAGGGGTACGATTTCATACCAGATTTTATACCGCTCCCACGGGTCAACATGCAAGGCGACACGCCGCCGCTACCTGTCGGGCGCACTCCAGCGCGCGGTGGCAGCCTTTCGCGCGATCTCAGACCGCCGTTCCGGGGTGAGTCTCTCTGCCCGCGCGCGACCGCCCTTGAGCCCACCCTTGCGGCCGAGGGCGACGGCGGCGGGGTCCTTCCCGTCGTCGGCTGCCTGGGTCTTGTCTTCGTCGGTCGCATCGCTGACGATGGATGCGGCGAGCGCGTTGAGGTCCACGGGGCGCTTGCGTGAGCGGTCAGGCATGTGTCCATCGTCTCACGGCAGCAACCTCCGTCAAGAGCCCGGCCGCTCAAACTGACCCACTACCCGGATGATGGAAGTCGTCGACCTATGCTGGGGCGAAGGCACCGTCGACGAGCTCGGCCGCAGCTCCGTCCGGCCTGCCTTGCACAAACACCTCACGGGCCTGCGCACGTCACGCCAGCCTTCCCGGCAGCCCACGGCCACGTGCGAGCGAGGCTCCAGCCCTCACCACCTACCGCCCAGCGCCTACCCAGCTTCCTCGACGAGCGTCCAGATGCGCTTCAGCGGGAGGTCCTTACGGATCTCCTCCGAGAGGCGGTCGTAGTTGCGGAAGACCGCTTCGAGTAGCTCCTTGGAGGACCACACCCGCACGCGGAAGTACTGGTTGGCGAGCAGCTGTTCGGCCGGCTTCTTCACCCCGCCCCAGGCCACGAGCAGGCCCTGTGACGTCTGGTGGGTGTTCATCGCGCCGAGCAACTGCTGGACGACGGGAGAGCCAACCGCCCCGGCCTCGCTCTTGACCTGAACGACGAGGCGCGGCTCGTCGAGGCCGAGGGGCCCCTTTCCCGCAAGGACGTCGACGCCTTGGTCCGGACCCTCAGCGAGCACCTTGCAGGTGAATCCCTCGGCTTCGAGGACCGCCGCAACAAGCGCCTGCATCCTGTATCCCGCGAAGTTCTCGATGACGTACGTGCTCAGCCGGTCGAACGCGTACTGCTCCAAGTCGATCTGAGCGCCGGCCTCACCCGAGACCTCACTGTCATCACTCCCCGCCGCGGGGGAGGTCCGTGCCCCTGGGTCCGTACCTTCCCGGGCGAGTACGGCGATGCGATGCACGGCGTCGTTCCGCTTGACCTCGCAGATGGTCAGGAAGGCGCCGAGCGAGTAGAGGAGATCCTGCTTGACCGCGGTCCGCGGGACGTCGGTGGCGAGCCAATCGACTGGCCTGACATGTCGAAGCGCCGGGTCCGGGTCCTGCCGGTACTGGTACTCGCCGGAGATGCGACCGATGGCGAGCACCGGGCTGTTCTTGAGCGGCATGACAACGAGGTCACCGACATTCATGCGCTCGCGCAACGCCCAGAGCTGGCCAGTGATGTTCGGAATCGCGCCTTCCTTCTGGTTCGGGTACGCGGCGAGTGCCAACTCCGCGACGGCTCCCCGCGTGGCGGCATGTGTCATGTCGTCGACCTCGGCGAAGCCGCCTCCGCTGACGCTGTTCCTCAGCGCCCACTGCTCGCGTTCGCCCGCTCGGCCAGCGCGGATCAACCATGCCTGGGTCATGTGCCGTTCCTTCCAGAGGTGATGTCACGATATCGGGCGCTTCGGATCCAAGCGCGGCTGACCCTCCAGAGTCGCGTGCCGGGGCGCAGCACGCGCAGCGCCTCCGCGAGTGCGCCGACGCGATCGGCGGCGTCGGGCACGTTGTGCAGGGCCAGGTTGGAGACGACGAGGTCGAAGCTCGCGTCGTCGAAGGGCAGGGCGCGCAGGTCGCCGGTGACCAGGTCGACGCGGTCGGCCAGGCCCTCGACGTCGGCGTTGCGCCAGGCAGCGGCCTCGGTGTTCCCGGACTGGTCCTTGGCCTGCCACAGGTCCAGGCCGACGGCGCGGCCGGTGGTCAGCCGGCGAGCGACCGTCAGCAGCATCGCGCCGCGGCCACAGCCCAGGTCGAGCACCCGCTCGGCGCCGGTCAGGTGGAGCGCGCCAACCTCGCGGGCCCAGACCTCGAGCTTGCCGCGCAGGGTCGCGTACAGGTAGGTGCCGGCGCGGAACCCCTCGAACGCGCCGCCCGCGAGCAGCCACCAACCGAGGCGCCATCGGGCGGCGAGGGCCGCGGTTGGGCCGCGAGGAGGGCTGCGGTTGCGCCTACCAGGACGGCGACGTGCGAGGGTCCGTCGACGCCGCAGCGGGCGCGCTGTGCGGCGGGACGGGTGCCGGGCATGTACGGCTCCGGTGGATGCATGGTCGGTTGGCCGGCGCGAACCGCGGGTTCGTGCGACCTTCAGGCATTGCAGCACCGGCGCGAGGCTCGCGCCACCGATGGCGCGCTACGGCAGGTCAACGACCGCCCGGCAGCGACAGAGAGCAGCGAAAGGCGGCTTCTCGACCAGCGAGGTCAGGGGCCAATCAGTCCTGGTCGCGGCGCCCTGGAGTCCCAGGCGGGAGCCGTTCGGGAACAAGCGCGTACTGCGCATTCCCGCCAGCTCCTCGCCAGCACCACTCGGCCGCCCTCAGCTTGTGATGCGAGCCGTCGACGTCGCGACACTGAGTTGGCGACCCTTTGCCTCGCGGATGAGCCGTGCCAGTTCGGGGATGACTCGAGGCTCGCTGTCGAGCGCTGCGTCCACCTGCGCAACTTCGGTCGGCGTGAGTCGCAGCACCTGCTCCTCGACCAGGACAGCGCGCGCGCGGTCCATGGCGGCGCCAAGCACGAAGGACGTGAGGTCCTGTTGCTGGGCAGTAGCCGCCTCGCGGATTGTCGCAAGGGCCTTGGGCGCGATTCGCATGTTCAGGCGCGCGGAACGGTCAGTGGTCTGTGGCGTGGTCATGGGAAGCCTCCGTGCAACCACCGTACGTACTCAATGCGTACGCGTCAAGTCTGATCGGCGTCGAAGGTGGCGCGGAGGTTCTTGGTTGTCATGAACAACTTGAGGCTGTGGTCTTCGAAGCGGCGGAACCCATGTTTGAGGTAGAAGCAGGCTGCATCCTCGTCCATCGCGTCAACGACGACGATCTCGAACCCGATGTCCCTCGCGACGTCGGCAGCACACTTCAGGGCCGCGACGAGCACGATCTTCCCCAGGCCGCTGCCCTGATAGCGACGATCGACCGCCATCCGAGCCAAGAGCAGGGCAGACATCGGGTACCGACGGCTTCGGCCGGCCAGTGACTCCGTGAGGTTGTCCACTTCGATCCGATAGGCCACGAGCGTGAAGAAGGCAGCGATGCGGGTTTCACTCTCGTCGACCGCGAGGGTCGTCCGCGCAGAGTCGTCCCGCTCCTGCTGGCCCGCGAACTCACGAAACCATCGGTCGAGCTCTGGCCGGCCGCACTCGAACGAGGACCGGTCGAGGTCGGGGGTGAAGGGGATGAAGATGATCACAGTGCCCCCACAGCAAGCCTGGGCGAGGGGCTGGCGCTGTCGGAGCAACCCTCAATGAGCCGCTCAATGCTCCTGGGCCAGCATCTCTTGCGCAGCTCAGCATCTGGCTTCCTGACACACAGGAGAAACGGCACCAGAGCAATCGGCAGCACCCTCACGACGGGGCCCATGATCAGTTCGTCGAGCCGAAGCGCTCGGGGTCGACAGCATCTGCGTTGACCCCAGCCCGCTCGCCGCGCACCGCCTGCCGGAGCAGCGTGCCGACGCTCCACTCCGGAAGACGAGGACTCCCTACGCGGCCGCCGACGAGGTCCCGCACGGCACCTTCGTCGAACTGGGCCTCGTCGCGCGCCGCTCGATGGATCAGGTCAACAGTGGCCGCCGCGAGATTGGCCGGGCCTGTGCCCGGGTAGCCCCACGTGTAGGTGTTGCCGTCACGGCGGTTCGGCGCGGAGGGTAGAAGTTGCAGCCGGCCATCCGGGCGCTGGAGGTAGACCGGGGTCGGCCCCGGGGCGCCTGGCCGATCTGCGCGAATCGTTGCATCTTCGAGCGTCGCGTCCGGACCGCCGCTAACCGGCCATTCACAGGCGAAATGCTTGCCGTCTGGGGAGATGGCCACAAGCCAGCCGTCGGGGTCGATCCCCACCTTGCCAACTTGGACGACACCTCGAAGGCGCCGGAGTCGATGCTCGGCAATCGCGCCTGGCCGCTGCCAATTGACGCCGCTGAGGTACGACCGAGTAATCGGGCCTTTGGCAGGGAGTGCCGTCGACGGCGTGAAGAGCGGCACGTCGTGCTCTCGCCAGAGCTCCCAGTGATCTTCAAGGCAGGTCGTGAGCACATCCACCAGGAGCAGAAGTTGGCGGATCGCGTCGAGCTTGCTTGCAGAACCCGCGCCGTCGCCCAGATCGGAAGGCGACGCGAGCGGTCCGAACCAGCCCATGTTCTCGGAACTGGGCTCGTCGATGTTCGCGTCGAACCAGGCCAGGGCCACCCAACCGCCGTGAAGACCCGGCACGAGGAGTTGCTTCTGCGTGCACAGATCGGGATGGGCCGGGTCAGCCTCACCTGCGGCGAGCGCACCGCGGATCTCGGCGACGAGTGCCCATATCTCCGCGGGGTCTGTGTCGTCGGGACTGCCTCGCTCAGCGACCGAGCGGAGCACCGTTTCGTCAGTGAGCGCCGGGAGATTGAGCCAGATCGCCGCATCGGCCGGCTGCGTCTTCGCATCCTGCTCCGCTCGATCCTTGGCGGCCACGGCAGCTTGGGCCACGAGAACTCGGGCAACCTCGAGATGCTCGGCCGTGAGATTCACTTCGACCCCGAACACGTCCGCAGCACTCGAATCGGGCTCGTAAGCGCTCACACGAGCTAGAGAGGCAGCCAGGTCCGCAAGGTCACGAGACCGCTCCGGATCCCAGATCACCTCGCAGCGCTCCCCTGGCCGCTCAGCCGCTGCGGCAACTAGCGCGGCGGTATAGGTCCCTGGCATCCAAACCTGCGGGGTGTCGCCCGTCAGGCGCTCGATTTCCTCCCGGGAGGTCCGGCGCCAGGATGGCTCGGTCAACTCCCCGCCAAGCGACCTGGCCAGTTCCGCGGCAACGCGATCTCCGCGTGTTCGACGACCGCCTGGCCGGTGATTTCGCACGGCAAACGTGACGTGGAGAAAGACGTCGTGATCGTCAAAGGGGCCGGGAGGGTTGTACTCGTAGTACTGCGCTTGGCGCCAGGCTGATCCGAGGTACCTCAACGCGGCAGTCATTGCTACCGTCTCGATCTCGTTGGTCACGCTTCGTCCGGCGATGTCGTTCAGTTGACCCAGGAGCACAACGTGAGGCTCTGAGGCACCTGCCGGAGGCGCCCACACACGCACGTGACAGAAGCCACGAGAGCCGGATCCCCAGTTCATGACCTCATTGACAACCAAGCGAAGTGAGCCGACGGGTCCCTGGCGCCATGGGCGCACGAGCTGACGACCCTCTTCACCGGCGCCGTCGAGTCGGCCCTCCTGCCTAGCCCAGGACTCGACATCGGTCCATCGCCAGACCCGCTGACGCCCTAGGAGGCCCACCGAATCAGGCATGCTCCCGGCCTTGGCGAGCTGACGAATGCGCTCCGCCGTGACACCAAGTCGAGCAGCGACCTCGGCGACACCAACGAGCTGCGGCTCACTGCCGCTCGCTGGCCTGAAGTCGCTCCCGCTCATATCCGCACCCTAGCACTCCCCTTCCGTTCTACCAAGTCGCGACTTGGCCACGATGCCACGCCAACTCGAGCTAGGCGGTCCTCCCGTACGCACCCGTCGACTTGAGCCATTGGCGCGGCCGGCCGGGGGCGGAGCGCGTCCTGCCGAGGAACACTCGCCAGGACGTTCGCGCCGGGCAACAGCGCCGGTCCTCTGCGACTCAAGCAACGTGGCGATTACTCTCCCTCGCCACGGCCCCGTGCTAGCGAGCGATTGCGACGCGGCGCTCGAACCTGAACCAGGCCGGCCGTCGCGGTCGGCCGGGTCGACTCGGCAGCATCGAGTTTGCGCACCCGGGTGACCCTCCTTCGGGGCGCCTCCTCCGGGCCTACAGGCCCACACCGGAGAGCGCTGGTGCATGCGGACGTAGGCGAGCCTCGTCGCGTCGCCATCGTCATGTCGCAGGAGCTGTCGGCGGGCTGTGACACGCTGTCCGCTTCCAGCCGGCACAGCACCGCGCGCTCCAAGAGCTGCCATCCCAGGGAACCGCGGACAAAGGGTGCCGTGGGCGGCCAGAGGCGCAGTTGCGCGATCGGCGCCGGCGGGTGTCGTTCGAGAGAGGTACAGAAGTGCTTGATAGTCTCGCTCACATGCACACGGCGGCGGAAGCAAGCGACGAAGCCGCAACTTCTCGTTGCGCCGTGCAACCCCTGACCCAGACCCTCACCGCCAAGGCTCACCGACCCGTCTACCGGATGCACCGCTACTTCGCACGCCGGCCCCACAATCTGTTCTCCGCCTTGGTGGAGCACTACAGTCGGCCCAATCAACTGGTGCTCGACCCCTTCATGGGCGGTGGTGTGACTCTTGTCGAAGCCACGCAACTCGCCCGCCGAGCCATAGGCTTCGACACGAGCCCAATCGCTACATTTGTGACCAGGACCGAACTCGCTAGAATCCCCATCGAGGAGTTTAGGAGCTCAGTCTCACGTGTTTTGAAGCGATTTCACGGAGAAGCGCGATATCTATATACATCAGAGTGTAGGACTTGCGCCCTGACCGCTTCCGTGAAATGGTACGAACATTCGCTTGAGGTCGATTGCGCGACCTGCGGAGCACAGTTTCTCATCAGCGAGGCATCGAAACTGGGACCTGGCGCTTGGGAGTGCATCCGATGCCACGCTCGCGTCAGAGCTGCTCCCTCGGCGAGCGCTCGTACGTCGCTCGTTCGGATGCTCATTGAATGCGACGTGTGTGGGCCGAGCTTGGTGCATCCTTCCCACCTCGACCTGCTGCGGCAGACGGCTCTCGACCATTCGCGTGACGGTGTTCTCGCCGCGAATGCGGCTTCCATTCCAATGAACGCTATCCCCGACAACAACATGCAGCGCGAAAGCGCTCTCCACAAGAAGGGTTTCACCGCCTTTCACCAGTTCTTCACGACGCGACAGTTAATAGCCCTCGTTGCGCTTCGCGATGCCATCTCCACAGAAGACCCACGCCTACAGGACCATCTTCTTTTGACGTTCAGTTCCACGTTGAGATTCGCCAATCGGATGGTCACTCGCAATCCATCGTGGCGCGGGGACAGGCCGCTGGAATGGGTCGGAACCGGCTTTTGGCTTCCGACCGTCTTTCTTGATGCGAACTTGGAAACGGAGTTTGCTCGGAGAGCGGAGGCAGTTTTCAAGGGCAAGGCCGACTTCAACGGCCCCCCCGACGGCCGCGGCGAAGGCAGTATTTCAGAAGTCACAGACGGTGCGCCGGGCGCGGCGTGGAGCGCACAGACGCGGTCGAGCACCTCAATTCCCCTGCCTGACGACACTGTCGATCTGATCCTTACAGATCCTCCATATGGCAGCTACGTGCACTATGCCGATATGTCGAATTTCTGGAACGTCTGGCTTCCCTATGATCGAGAACTCAAGACCGGCATTGTCATCGACGATCGAGAGGAAGCGGTCGTAGCGCGAAAGCAGTTTCCGGGAGCCAAAGGACCCGACGACTATCGACGGCTTCTTCAGATGGTCTTTTCGGAATGTCATCGTGTGCTGAAACCGGGACATTGCATGGTCCTCACATTCAACAACCGCGAACCTCGAGCCTGGGTTGCCTTGGTCCTCGCGGCGGTACGCGCAGGATTCAGGGTGATCCCAGATGGCGTCACGTTTCAACCTGGAGTCGCCAACTACCGTCACACCGCAAGGACGCGTCGCCTAGGTTCCGTTCATGGCGACTTCGTGTTCACGTTTGTCAAGTCGCTCGAGGCGGACACAGAAGAACCGTTTGAGCCAAGACTTAGCCCGCTTGCGGAACCCGCAATCCTGGCGCGACTTGAGAGCCTCCTCTTGAACGGGCCTTTGACTCCTGAAAGCCTCATGAACCGCTTCTATTCCTCGGTCGTTCCCGACCTCATCGATTTCATCACATCCTCAATATCGTCCGACGAGGAGGCTGGTTCATTGTTGTCGGCTGTCGACAAGCTGGCGCTCTTCGACTCTGTACATCGGGACCGACTGGAGAAGTTCCTCGACTATGACGGCACCCACTGGAGCGCAAGGACATGGTCTAGATGACTCTCGGCGGCAAGACTCCCTCCAACGGGCAATACGTGAGTTCGGTCTGGACCTTTCCAGCGCAGGACGTCGGCCGGCAGTCACCGTACCGCTGGTACGGCACCTTGCCCACCGGGCTAGTCGATCGACTCCTCGATCTCTACGCCCCACCGGGTTCCACGGTCCTCGACCCCTTCTGCGGGAGCGGCACGACCCTCCTGACCTGTGCCCACCGGGGACTCGAATTCGCAGGAATGGATGTGAATCCACTTGCCGTGCTTCTGAGCAAAGTTCGCCTGATGCCTCCTGGCGAGGAACAGCTGCGTGACGCCTGGGTCACCGCTAAGGACACCCTTACGAATCCCGAGTTCCGGCGATCTTCGCGTAGGAGGCTTCGACAGCACTTGGGCGGCGGATTTCTGGCCTATAGCGCTCGCTGGATCCATCCAGAGGTCCTCGACCAGCTTTGGCTTGCCGCCCGTGCGATCGCCGGCGTTGACGACCTGCGCTGCCAAGCCGCGCTCTTCATTGCCTTCTCAGGCGTCGTACGGGATGTGGCAAACGTCGATCCACGCTGTACTCACCACCTTGTCACCAAGATCAAGCCGCTTTCCGATTGCGTACAGCGAATAGATTCCATGCTGGCAAGCCCCTGGCCAGGCGCATCGGCGCCCGGAGATCGAACCGCCGACTACGGGGCATTCGTACAACAAGCAGATGTGACGAGTTGGACCCCCGCCAAGTCGCACGATCTGGTCGTCGTCCATCCGCCGTATCTCGGCGTTATTCACTATAACCTAATACACCGCTTGGTGACAGACCTCCTGCACCTCGTTTCGATATCCGACGCGCCCGTGAGTCTCGCCGGCCTCGAATGGGAACACGCTCAAATCAAGCTCGCCGACATGTCAACTGATAATGAACGGCGCTATGACGGTTTCATTCGCAGCCTCTCAGATGTACTCATAAAATCCACGTGCGTAGGTGGCCGTGCGGTGGTGATAATCGGCGACCAGCGCCATAGAGGTATGATCCGACATCCGTTCACAAGCTATATACGCGAATTGGAGGAGCGCGGCTTCGCTCTCGAGGAATCGTTCATTTGGGTGCTGCAGAACAACAGCGGAATGCATGTATTGCGTCGAGGACACTTCATCGATCACAATTATGTGTTGGTCTTTAGGCGGCTCCCGTGAGCCCGATCACCGTCTACTATCACGATTATGCCGAAGTAGACCCCTCTCTCAGCTGGACCGGTCTCTGTGAGCCGCTCAACCAGGCGAACTATGCGGACATCCTCCGATGCTCTGTTCCTGCCGTCCAGCAACTATTTGACTACGCCCGTCCGGATGTCGTGATCGCTCTCAACGGGAAACCAGTCCTGTCGCTTGAGCAGACTCGGATGAACCCCAGCGGGCACAACATTCCCCAGAGGTTCTCGTCCAGCGTTCGTGCGGCCGAACTCGGGGTACCGTCAATTCTCTACTACCCGGAGTATGCCAGACGCACGCTATCGGACCTGAATGTGCGTTACTTGAACATTCGCGTGCCGCTCGCGCAATTCCGAATGACGGCGACCTATCAGGTGCCATCGCTGTCCATCTTCTGGCCGACTGATCGCGATACGAACCTTCCGGTGGCTGGTCAGGCTGCCCAGGGCCAAATGGCGGCCGTCGCTGCCGAGCTAATTCTGAACGCAGGGCGGCGACAACTTCTTGTAGGCCTTCCAACCGTTGTCCAGGCCCTTGGCGACATGCGGGAGTCGGTCCTGCGCAACTCTGGATCCTATCGGACGAATAGATCGGTCCGCGCTCTCCTGCCACAGGGCTTCAGGACTCCTGACATAGAGGCGCGCCGAGGCGGGCATCGAGGGCTTTGACGTGCACTTTCGTGTGCTGGATCGCGGGCGTTAGCGTCCGGAGTGTGCAATAATAGATGCATGATGTGCGGAGTGTTT
>Ga0209226_10000448_pt1 | contig 22788 bp, 25 predicted proteins | sample BarGraNGADG00212_2_FD_184497 | JGI IMG/M metagenome (GOLD analysis project Ga0209226, IMG submission 184497) | Arctic peat soil microbial communities from Barrow, Alaska, USA - Barrow Graham LP Ref core NGADG0011-212 (SPAdes) (version 2) | ecosystem: Environmental > Terrestrial > Soil >...
CGTCACGCGCGACCATCTTCGAGAGGTCTACAAGGAGGCGCACCCCCGCGCATGAGCACACCCTGTCAGCCTGAGCCCACTCGCCATCCTGAACCCACCCGTCATCCTGAACTTGATTCAGGACCCATCGACCGCGCCATTCTCATCGTCATGGACTCGGTTGGCATAGGCGAACTGCCCGACGCCGCGGACTACGGCGACGCCGGCTCCAACACCCTCGCGCATATCGCCCAAGCCGTTGGCGGCCTGGACCTTCCGAACCTTGCCGCGCTCGGCCTCGCTTCAGTTGATGGGGCGGGGCCAGTTGTTGGGGCGGGATTTGAAATCCCGCCCCAACAACTGGTGGGCTGCTACGGCAAAATGGCAGAGCTTTCCCACGGCAAGGACACCGACACCGGCCACTGGGAGATGATGGGAATCGTGACCGAGCGCGCGTTTCCGACCTACCCGAACGGCTTCCCCAAGAGCATCATCAGCGACTTTGAGGCTCGCATCGGTCGCAAGACTCTCGGCAACAAGGCCGCATCGGGAACAGTGATTATACAAGAGCTTGGCGATGAGCACGTTCGCACGGGTTTTCCTATCGTCTACACGTCGGCGGACAGCGTGTTTCAGATTGCGTGTCACGAGGGCATCGTGCCCGTCGAGAAGCTCTATGAGATGTGTGAGGTCGCGCGCTCGATTCTCGTCGGGTCGCACAATGTCCAGCGGGTCATCGCCAGGCCGTTTATCGGCGCGCCGGGCGCGTATGTCCGCACGGGCAGGCGGCGTGACTTCTCGCTTCCCCCGCCGGGCGACACGCTTCTGGACTACATCGTCCGCGCGGGCGGCGAGGTGATCGGCATCGGCAAGATAGAGGACATATTCTCCCGTCGAGGCATCTCCACGGCCAATCACACGACCAACAACGCGGATAGCATTGCGGCCACGATCTCGGCCATATCGAGCGGGCAGGGGACCTTGATCTTCACCAACCTGGTGGACTTCGACATGCTCTTCGGCCACCGCAACGACCCCGAGGGCTACGCCCGCGCCCTGATGGATTTCGACGCCGCCATCCCTCGGATCATCGCCGCGCTCGGTGACCGCGACCTGCTCATCATCACCGCCGACCACGGCTGCGACCCCACCACCTCCAGCACCGACCATTCGCGCGAATACGTCCCACTGCTGGTCTACGGCAAGTCCATCGCCCGCGGCGTGAACCTCGGCACAAGAGCCACCTTCGCCGACATCGCCGCCACCCTTTCGGACCTTCTCGCCCTTCGCCGCCTCCCTCAGGGAACCAGCTTTGCAGACTCCCTGAGGTTGTGCTGCAAATCCCAAGTGGAGTATAATGCACTTGACGCCCCGGATGGTGGCGAAGAGCGTTTGCCTGGAGGAGAATAGTGTTGCGGACGATTAAGCGTGCATTTGTGCCAGTGGTGTTTGTGGCTGTTGTGGCTGCGGCGAGTTTTATGGCAGGCTGCGGCAACTCAGGGACGGAAATCGCGTCCACCGGCCTGCCGACCTCCACCCCTGCTTCTCACACCGCGGCCTCCGGGCCTGCCATCACCGACAAAGTGTTATTCGACCAGCTCACGCTTGAATCACCCCCGAAGCAAAGCAGGGACAAAAACGGCCTCGTATTCGTGCGCTTCAAATATGCCGACAGCGATGGAAAAGTCTACGAGTGCGTGCTGCCGCAGGCAATGTCAGAGGGCCAGTATACCCTCTCGGAGTGGAGCGGCACCTTCAACGCATACAGGCTGCCCAAGGTCATCGCTCAGAAGAAGGTCAGCAAGCGTGAGACTTTCGGCGATTTCCCGTTTATCTCGCCCAAGCCTCAGCAGCAGCCGCCGGCCACACCTCAGCCTGATTCGAGTGCTCCCATTCCCGGGCTTCAGCCCCCTCCGCCCACGGCTCCTCCGGCCAACGCGATGCCCAGACCCGGCAGCGAGCCGCCGCCTTAGAGAGCGCCCAAGCGCAAAACCTTGCTAAGCAGGCAGGCAACTGTGGAATACCCGTGTAGTGGCCCAGCCTAGCCGTCGACGATAACGGCGGTCGGCGAGAGGTATTCCTGAGATGCCTGTCTTTGTAATGAGCGTGAAGCTGGTGGCGTATCTTGCCTGTATCGGCTTGACTCTCAAGTTCACCCATAGGCTGTGTTCTCACGCCAGCAACCGCATATCGTCCCTTGAGGCCCCGACCATTGTCCGCTCCGTGCTGGCCTCGGTCGCGGCAGTTCTACCGCTGGCGATCACACTTGCGATCACGGTTGCCTTCGCGGCTCTGGCAGACGGAGATCCGATATCAATACTCGGGCTATCCTACAACGCCAGGTCGCTTACACTAACGGGTTCTGGCGCAACGCTGGGGTTCGCCTGCGTGATGCTGATGTTCGCTTGCGGTGTGATGGGTGGGTTCATCAAGGTCAGGCGCCCGAAAGATGCCCATCGCCGTGAACGTCACTTGCCGCTGTTCTTCGGAGGACTGTCAGACTACGTCGGGGGAGCGATTCTCGAAGAGGTGGTCACGCGGGGCTATGTGTTCTATCTGCTCAACGGCGCATTCGGGGGCGTGGCTGCCATCATTGGTTCCTCGCTTGTCTTCGCGTTGGTTCACCTCATAAGGCCCGACCGGATCCCGTTGATCTTCACGCTTAACGCGTTCATCTTTGGGCTTCTGACCGGCGCGTGTCGATACTTCACGGGAACGCTTTGGCTGCCGATCGGCCTTCACTTCGGATGGAACGTGACAGCGGGGCCGATTCTGGGTCTTCCCTACTCGGGGGTAGCTTATGACAAGGGCGTTGTGGAAAGCGATGTATCAGGGCCGGAGTGGTTTACTGGCGGGTTCTACTCGCCTGACGCGGGAGTGCTGGGGACGTTCGCACTGCTCGTGGCGGCAGTGGGACTCAGGCTCATAGCGCCGGTCATGTAGAGGTGGGTGCAATGGAACAATGTGAGTATTGGTGGCAGGATGATGAGACGCAACGGTGTGACGTGATCGACAGCCCGTGCGCGTGCGGTGGCTCTAACGAGCAATGCTGCATCAAGGGCCGGGCGATCATCGACATGGTACGACAGGCCGAGAAGATCACGCTCGATGAGACGTCGCTTCGCGATCAAAGACGCAGGCGAAGATTCCAGGAAGCAAGCTAACGCGGGGTTCCCTTGACGAACGCCCTTGCTGTCGCCCAGCCGGCCACGCATGATACGGAGGTCCACAAGGCGCTCCAGACCGCGAAGCTATGCCCGATTGACTGGGAAGAGGGTATGGACACTCTTGGGAAGGCGTAGCTTGATCGAATCGGACATAACCGCCGCTTGCTCGTAGGCCATGTCCGGCTTCAGGCCGCGCTGGTCGCTGATGTTCCGTGCTATCGGCGGCGACGCCCGCCAACCAGCCGACACTTGAATTGCGAAACCGCCGCCTCGGACAGCCGCCGATGCCTCTTGTTCCGCGGCTGCCACGGGCACGACCCGCTGGCGCACCTCAATCACATTAGTGAGCATTCTGCCGGGGTGGCGGAGGATCTGACCTCTGTAGTACATGGCCGAGGACGTTCCTCCGTCCAGGCAGACTGCGTCCACGGCGCCCAGCGACTTCATTATGCTCGCGAGTCTCGAAAATGTTACGGGCGTTTGCACGGAAACGAGCAGCAGCCGGTTGCTCGGCGTGACGCCAAGCGCCATGCGTGTCCTCGCTCCGAACAACCCCGGATGGCGGTAACCTTCGCGCCTGGCGTCAAGCGCATACTGTCCAATCGCCAGCAGCCTCGGACCGGTGCGCAGCCCGGATTCGGCTTCGCTCATGTCGCAAGGCTCTCCACGATTGGCTGCCACGAACCTGACCTTGTTATCGCTTGTAAAGCATACCGCCGTGCCAATGTGGCTCTGGTAGACGGTCTTGCCCCCGACCACGATCGTACCGGTGGGCAGCAGTGTGCGCATATCGAAATACGTGCCTGTGACTGCGGCTAGAGGAGCGTGACGCCTGACGATGCTGCCGAATGTCTCGCTGTAGCGAATCCCTCTCTCGGGCAGACCGATATCAACCCTTACACCGGGATCGTTGAGGTCAATGGTAATAACGTAGACCGATGCGCCTCGCACGAAGCTTCGCGCAAGTGTAACGCTCTCGTTGCTTAGGGCTGAATACTGCGTAGTGAAGGCCAGGACACCGCAAAGAGCTACAATCACGATGAGGAACCAGTAGTGAGTTCGCATCTGACCGCACCTCCTCTGCCGGCTGGAATGCTCGTGTCGTCCGGTTTTGCTAAGTGCGGGCGGCCTGGGCGGCCGGCTTGGTTACTGCAGAGCTTCTTACATATACTATACGAGCTAGAGGCGCACTATGTTTCATTTGCACGACAAACCAGGTGTTTTTGCGGGGATTGGGCCAACATCCTCACCTACGCGTGGCTATCCGGAAGCACCTCAACCGCTTCATCGATCTTGATCCAGATCACATCACCATCATGGTGGACATACAGCAGACTGGACTCCTCGGCAACGTCCAGCAACTTCGCTGTGCGGGTCTCATACCTGACCTCCCCCTTGCCTGAGCTTACGGGCAACCGATAGGTCAGTTTGAGGCTCTCGTCGGCTTCGAGTCTCGCGGCGATGTCAGATAGGTCTATCAAGTCATCCTCCCCAATGCTGGACATGGACAGCTTTCCATAGCTTTTTGTGGATTATATGCGACCTATCCGTATTCCTCCTTTACCCCTTTGCTATCTCCTCATCCGTCAAATAGCACGCCGGGTCCTGCATCCAGGGATCATCATAGACGGCGACGGCGCGGGCGCGGAAGTTGCCGTTGCAGACATCGATCCATTTGCAGTTGGTTTGCGCGCAGCGGCCTTTGAGCAGGGTTTTGCGGTTCTTGAGGCCGGCCATGATCGGATCCGAGGTGTCCGTCCACATCTCCGAGAACGGGCGCTCGCGGACGTTGCCGAAGGTGTGCGACTGCCAGAACTGGTCCGCGTGAACGTTACCGAGGTTGTCCACGCAGCCGATCGCGACACCCGAAGCGTTCCCGCCGTTCATCTCCAGCAGCTTGTAGACAGCTTTCGCGCGCTCGGGGTCTTCGCGCAAGAGCCGCATGTAGAGATAGACGCCATCGCAGTGGTTATCGACCATCAGGATGTCTTTCTCAATACCGCGCCGGTGAAGCTCCATCGACCGGTCCAGAATGAGATCGAAAGCCGCGCGAGTCTCCTCGGCGCTGAGATCATCTTCCATTATCCCCGCGCCCCGGCCCGTGTAGACGAGGTGATAGAAGCAGGCGCGGGGAATTCCAAGCTCTTCGATCAAGTCAAAGATCACGGGCAAATCCTTAACATTGCCCCTGGTCATAGTCAAGCGCAGTCCAACTTTCTGGCCTATGCTTAGACAGTTCTCGAAGCCCTTCAAAGCCGCGTCGAACGCGCCTTTGACCCCTCGGAATGTGTCGTTGGTCTCGCGCACACCATCGAGGCTGATGCCCACATACGCAAACCCCGTCTCCTTGATCTTCGCGGCGGCTGACTTGGTGATGAGCGTGCCATTTGTCGATATGACGGGCCTCATGCCCAGTTCGCGGGCATAATCGCCAAGCTCAAAGAGATCGGCGCGGATCAGCGGCTCCCCGCCGGAGAAGAGCAGAACCGGTGCCTTGAAAGCCGCCAGGTCCCGGATCATCGTGCGGGCCTCTTCGTTGGTGAGCTCGCCCTCATAGTCCTGGTTGCAGGACTGGGAGTAGCAGTGAACGCACTTGAGGTTGCACCGGCGCGTGCAGTTCCAGACGACGATGGGCTTGCGCTGGGCAAACGGCGTCTCGTAGCGAAGGGTGTCCCCCCAGGTCGATTTATCACAATACAGCTTCGTAATGCTTATCATTTGAGAATATCTACGAGTCCCTCTATGGTGTATTCGGAGGCGGTGACCACGTTGCCAAGCCCGTGCGCGCGCGCGGCATCCGCCGTGATCGGGCCGATGCACGCGGAGATAACGTCCCGAGGCAATGGCGCCTCTCCGATCAAGGCGAAGAAGCTTTTTACGGTCGAAGCGCTGGTGAACGCGATCATGTCCACCGGCCCATCCTCCAGCCGCTTGCGCAGAGGCTCGGCGCTGGATTCGTCTGTCACGGTCTGATATGCCGCAACAACGGTCACTTCGGCTCCACGGGCCCGCAAAGCATCGGGAAGCTCCTCCCGAGCCTCCAGAGCGCGTGGGATCAGTATTCTCTTGCCGGATGGGTCTTCGGGGAACTCGCTCACGACCGCTTCGCCCACGTATTCCGAAGGCACGTATGCCACCTTCAACTTGAGTTCCGCAATAGCCGCCGCCGTCTTAGGCCCGATCGCGCCGAGCTTGGCGTTGCCCAGCGCGCGAATGTCCCGGCCAGTCTCCATCAGCCGCCGTACAAACCATTCGACGCCGTTCGCGCTCGTAAAGATGACCCAGTCGAACATATCGAGCCGCGAAATCGCCGTGTCCAGCGGGCCATAGTCGGGTGGGGCGATGAATTTGATCACGGGGAACTCATCGACCTGCGCGCCGAGTTCCTCAAGCTGCTCGGTAAGCGCATTGCCGGAACTCTCCGCGCGGGTGACAATGATGCGTTTCCCAAACAACGGCCTGCGCTCGAACCACGAGATCGACTCGCGCATCCGCACGACGTGTCCGACAATCGTGACTGCCGGGGCCGTCAAGCCTGCCTCGCGCACATTCTCCACAATATCCGCCAGCGTTCCTACTACGGTTCGCTGGGTGGGGTGCGTTCCCCATTGCACGAGCGCGACCGGCGTGTCCGGCCCTCTGCCATTCTCGATCAGCGCCCGCGCGATCTCCGGCAGGCGCTCGACGCCCATCAAAAAGATCAACGTGTCGAGGCCGGTGGCGATCTTATCCCATCTGATGTCGCTTTCGGGCTTGCCCGGAGCTTCGTGGCCCGTTATGATTCCCAACGACGCGGACAATGATCGGTGCGTCACGGGAATGCCGGCGTAGGCCGGAGCCGCAATCGCGGAGCTGATGCCCGGTACGACCTCGAACTCGATCCCCGCCTCCGCGAGAGCCTCGGCCTCTTCTCCGCCCCGACCGAAGATAAACGGGTCGCCGCCCTTCAGCCGCACCACCGTCTGCCCCCGAAGCGCCCGATCGATAATCGTTCGGATGATCTCGTCCTGCGCAAGCGTGTGATCGCGAGAGACCTTGCCCGCGTATATGACTTCCGCGCCCGGACGGGCCAGCTTGAGCAACTTGGGATTTGCGAGCCGGTCGTTTACGACCACATCGGCGCGCGCCAGCGCCTCCGCGCCGCGCAAGGTGATCAGTTTGGGATCACCTGGTCCGGCGCCCACCAGATAGACCTTGCCCTTGCGCGCGCAATCAGCCATCATAGGCCGCCACTTCGGGCACACCCGACGCATTGACCATCAACACGGTGTCGTGCTTAAAGTGAGCGTCATCGAGATCCGGGTGATCGAGGTTGTAGTGCAGCCCGCGGCTTTCCTTTCGGGACTGCGCGGAAACGATGATCAGTTCGGCGGTGAGCGCCATGTTCCGCAGCTCGAGCAGGGCAGGGGACAGCTTGCCGTTGGAGTAGAGCTCCTCGGCGCGCGCCTTGATCTCGTGCGCCATCCTGAGCGCCTTCTCCAGCCGCTCGTTCGTCCGCACAATGCCGACGTATTTCCACATCACCGTGCGAAGCTTCTGAGTAAGCTCACTCACGGTCGCGTCATCGACTGGCTCGATATGCCGATCCGCGGGAAACTCCTCCACATCGGCGTAGCCGATCTTGCCGATCCGCTTCTTGACATCGATTACGGCCCTGCGCGCAAAGACAAGCGCCTCCAGCAGCGAGTTGCTCGCAAGCCGATTCGCGCCGTGGACGCCGGTGCAGGCGACCTCGCCGCAGGCGTAAAGGCTCTCAATCGAGGTCTTGCCGTCGGTGTCGGTGAGCACGCCGCCGCAGGCGTAGTGAGCGGCCGGAATAATCGGAATCCAGTCTTTGGTGATGTCGATCCCCACCGAAAGGCATTTCTCGTGGATATTGGGGAAGTGCTCCTTGATGGCCTCGGCGCCGAGGTGGGTCACATCCAAATACGCGCACTCATCGCCGGTCCTCTTCAGCTCGGCGTCGATCGCGCGAGCGACCACGTCACGCGGGGCCAGGCAGCCCATCTCGTGGTAGCGTTCCATGAACGTCTCGCCGCTCGCCAGGCGCAGGACACCGCCCTCGCCTCGAACCGCTTCGGATATGAGAAACGACCTTGCATCCGGGTGATCGAGCGTAGTCGGGTGGAACTGAATGAACTCCATATTCCCGATCCTGGCCCCAGCGCGATACGCCATCGCAACGCCATCGCCCGTCGCAATCTCGGGGTTGGTCGTGTGTAAGTAGACTCGACTCAGGCCACCTGTCGCAAGCATTGTGACCTTCGCGCGGATGCTCATCACGTCGCCGGTCTCGGAGTCGAGCACGTGCGCGCCGCGACAGACAATCGCATCGCCGACGCGTTGGGTTATCAGATCGATCGCGTGGTCGTGCTCGAAGAGGCGGATGTTGTGGTTGCTCTTCACCCGCGCAATAAGAGCGCGCTCGATCTCGCGGCCGGTCAGATCGGCGGCATGCACGATTCGCCGGGCGGAGTGTCCGCCTTCGCGGCCCAAGTGCAGGTGGAGAGGGTTCTCGGTTCGCTTGGCGTGAGTAAACCTGACGCCGAACTCGACCAGCTCGCGGACCCGGTCCGGCCCCTCCTTCACCAGAATATCGACAGCGTCATCGTGGCACAGAAAGGCGCCGGCTACGTGGGTATCGCGAATGTGAGCATCGAAGGAATCGGTCGTGTCGAAGACCGCGGCGATCCCTCCCTGCGCGTAGTTGGTGTTCGACTCCGTATCACTTTTCTTGGTGATCACTGCGACGCGGCTGTAGGCGGACGTGCGCAGAGCGAAGCTCAAACCCGCAATTCCGGTACCCAATACGAGAACGTCAACATCAATTATCACCGGTCAAGCCGCTCCTATGTCTTTCGGCCCAGCGCCTGTCCGCGCCATGTCCAGCAGTTCCTTCGCCGGAGAATTCAACAACTCCTCGGCCAGTCGCTCGCCAAGCACTTCGGGCGATGACAGGTCACCAAACCCGCTTTTCCGTACAACACTCGCGCCGTCGATGTCTGCCACAAGAGCATCCATGGTCAGCCGATTGCCCTCCTGGGTCGCCAGCGCCGCAATCGGAACCTGGCAGCCCCCGCCCAATCTTGCCAGCAATGCTCGCTCGGCAGTCACGCAGGATCGAGTTACCGGCGAGTCCAGCCCGGCTACAATGTCACACGCGCCATCGCCGGCCCTGCACTGAATCGCCAATGCCCCCTGTCCAACCGCTGGCAGGCAGATATCGTATGAAAGCGCCTCGATCATCCGCGACGCAGGTGTTGCAGGTATTTCGGGATTTGAGCGTAGCGGAAATCCCGAAACCTCCCCCGGATTTGAGCGCAGCGGAAATCCCGAAACCAGCCCCATCCTTATCAGTCCGGCGCACGCCAATATGATCGCGTCGTATTGTTCATCGTCGAGCTTGCGGAGCCGCGTATCGAGATTGCCGCGCAGCTCGGCAACGCAAACATCCGGCCTGGCCGCGAGTATCTGCGCTCGCCGCCGCGGGCTGCTGGTGCCTACGACCGCGCCCGCGGGAAGCTCCATCAGCCTGCCGCTCTTGGACACCAGCGCATCCGCCGGGCACTCGCGCTCACCAAAAGCCGCTATGCACAACCGCTCGTCCATCTCGGAGGGCAAATCTTTGGCGCTGTGCACGGCGAAGTCGATCTCGCCCGCCAGCAGCGCCGCTTCGATCTCCTTCACGAAAAGCCCCTTATCGCCGATCTTCGAGAGGGGAACGTCGAGTATCCTATCGCCCGTGGTCTTGATGATCACAACCCGGCACTCGACGCCCGAATGCAGGCGCGCAATCGCATCCACCACCATCTGAGTCTGGCAAAGCGCAAGCGCGCTGCCTCTGCTCCCCACTTTGAGCACGCTCATCCTAATCTCATTATACAGTAATGGCCGCATATAGGAAACCGTAGGGGCGAAGCATTTGCACACAGGCTGTTGGAAGTCATCAGACTGATCTGCAAATGCTTCGCCCCTACGGGTACTCAATGCCAACCCCCCCTTGACAGTAGACCTCCGTCTGGTATATACTGAATGTACGCTGGTTTGGAGGACGGGTATGAGCAAAGGACTTACCGCAAGACAACGTGAGGTGCTGGAGGCCGTCAGGGAGTTCCAGGCACGTATAGGCTATCCGCCATCAATACGCGAGCTTGGCAAGATTCTCGGCATATCCAGCCTGAGGGGCGTCACGATCCACCTGGACGCAATCGAGAAAAAGGGCTGGATCGAGCGCGCGAGCACGTCAAGAAGCATTCGGCTGCTGACCGCTCAGGACTCCACTGACGCCAGGGTGTCCGTGCCTCTGCTCGGCTCGATAGCCGCGGGGATACCCCTGCTGGCAATCGAGAACGTGGAGTCGTATGTTCCGGTGCCGGCGGAGATGGCCGCAAACGCCAAAGAGCTATTCGCCCTCAAGGTGAAGGGGGACAGCATGATCGGCGACGCGATCCTCGATGGGGACACGATCATTGTGCGCAGCCAACCCTCGGCTGAGAGCGGCGAGATAATCGCGGCGCTGATCGGCGACGAGGCCACGGTCAAGAGGCTGGACTCGTCGAACTGGCCGGCAAGGCTTTTGCCGTCGAATCCCAACTACGAGCCCATCGAGCTCACGGGCGAAGACGTGCGTATACTTGGCAAGGTGATGGGGCTTGTGCGATCGTACACTGTGACATAGCGGCGAAGCATTGGCAGCTTGGCCCCGCAGCCTTCGGAACACGCATCTGCAAATGCTACGACTGCGTGGCCTTGAGAGCATCGTCCACGTTATCGAACGTGGCAAAGACCGTGTTGAGCCGAGTGATCCTCAGTATGCGGTCAATGGCTGTGTTGCACCTGACCAGATTGATCGTGCCCCCCTGCGGGCGCAGCCGTCTGGTCGCGGAGAGCAAGATGCCGAAGCCACTGCTGTCCATATAGGTCACATCGCCCATGTCGATTATCAAGTGCTTCTGACCGGCGGCGATAATGCCGTTGACCGCTTCCTTGAACTGCGGGGCAGTGTAGACGTCGATCTCCCCCGTCACGTCCAGGATCTTGGTCCCGTCGATCTCTTTCAGCCCAGTCTCCAATCGGATGCCTTCCACCGCTACCTCCTCGTCAAACACAAGCAGTATATAGCCAATACCAGGGCATTGTCAACCGCTATCCGTGTGGCCGCGCCATGACGACCAGCACATCGAGGCTAATCGATGCCGCCCAGTGCAGCACGAACGCCGGGACAAACGACTTTGCGTTCAGCGCTAAAATACCAAGTATGACCCCTCCGGCAAACGACGGTATCATCTCCGGCTTGCCCCAGTGCAGCAGCCCGAACGCTATTGCCTGCAGAATCACTGCCACAACCGACCCCAGCGACCTCTGCAACCCGAACAGCAGATACCCTCTGAAGAAAAACTCCCAACAAAAAAGATACATGCCGTAACTGGCTTCCGCATAAACCATAAGCCAGGGGGCTGTCGCGAATGGGTTCGCTTTCGGATAATCCGCGAATGCGGGCTTGAAGCCAACAAACCACTTGAAGATCGGGTAGTAGTGCTGGAATGCGTCCTTGCGCGCGGCGAAGACCATTAAGAAAAGCAGCCCCAGGAACAGCACACCCACCCAAGCCCAGACGCGGCGCGATGAGGCCGGCGCGAGCCCGAAGCTCGCCGGGTCCGCCCGGAAGACCAGCAGCACCGTGAGCATCGGGACCCACATCAGGGCCATCATATTGACGATCAGATACCTATCGTACTGGCTGTCGTAGCAGGCAGGATTGTAGTTGAACCGAAACAGGGCGTAGACTATTCCCGTCCCCACCAGCCCCACCACAGCCGTAATAAACCTCTTATTACCCAATCTCGGTCTCCATCAGCTTACGAAGCTCCGCCGCGCGAGCGCGTACGTCCGGCTGGATTCGCGCGCCGTCCACCATTCGCAAGATTACATCCCCCGGCGACTTTGACAGCACCGCGAGGTGAACGTCCTCGCCGGGAAGCATATCGCCGAGGTCTACGGCGATCATGTCCGCGCGCATCCCCGGCTCAAGTCGCCCGATCTCATTGCCCAACCCCAGCGCCTCGGCCCCGCCGGTGGTCGCCAGCTTCAGCACATCCTTCGCCAACAGAACTGCGGCATCCTCCGCGACCGCGCGATGTATCGCGAGCACGAACCGCATTTCCTCGAAGAAATCGAGTGTTAGGCAGCTTGCCGCGCTGTCCGTGCCGAGTCCGACGCTGGCGCCGGCCTTGAGAAGCGCAACGATAGGCGCAACGCCTGCGCCGAGATATGCGTTCGACCTCGGGCAGTGAACCACTCCCGCGCCGGAGCTGGCAATCAGGTCGATCTCGTCCTCGGTGAGGTGAACACAATGGGCAAGCTGCGTGCCTTTGCGGAGCAACCCGGCGGCTTCGAGGACCCGCAGAGGCCGCTTCCCACTGAGCATCGGCTCGAAGCCCTGCCTGCGACGAAAGGCCGCGATCGGGCCGGCGCCGGCAACGGTATACTCGGCCTCGGCGCGAGTCTCCGCGATGTGAATGCCCACGGGCATGTCAAGCTCTGCACAAGATTTAGCGCATAACTTGAGCACATCGCTGTTGGTCGTGTACACCGCGTGGGGTGAAATGCCGACCTTGACTCGCCCGGACAGGCGCGATTGCAGGTGGCGTATCTCGTCAATAACGAGAGCAACGCGCGCCGGGTAATCGTCGCCCATGCTCTGGCCAAAGATCTCTTTGAACACGACTCCCCGCGCGCCAAGCTCATCGACTGCCTCGGCGGCGATTCCGGAATAAGAACAGTCGCCGAAACAGGTGACGCCTGACGCCGCGCAGAGTGCCGCGCCCAAGCGGGCCGACGCAAGCATCACCTCGCGCGGCGGCGTCTTGTCCCGGCGGAACCCGACCGACTCGATCCAGTCCCAGAAGTTGAGGCCATCGCGAGTGTTGCGGCTGAGCGTGTACTCAACGTGGGAATGCGCGTTTACGAACCCCGGCAGGATGGCCGCCGCGCCCAAATCACAGACTTCCACCTCTTTTGTGATTGCCTGTCCCACCTCGCGAATCCGCCCGTTCTCCACCCACACCTCGCCGTTCTCGATCGACTCGGCGCCGGTCATCGGCAGGAGATACTTCGCTCGGTAGATCACGCTCATTTGGGCAGGCACTCTCTGAACAGGCTGATATCGGCCACGGGGAATCGTTTCTCCTTGAGCGTACGGTCGAGGTCAACCAGCCACCGCTCACCATCATATACGCACGCCACGGCGCATTCGTCGGTGATGTGGGTGTTCACTGGCTTGCCGAGTCGCGTGCCGCGCTCGGTCACGTCAAGCTTCAGCCGCGCAGTCGCCTCTCCCGCGCCTATCGTTACCTCAACGATTTCGACACGCGCGCTCACACGGACGCCGCGGTTCAGCTCCGATATCTTCTTCGCCACAATGCGCGTATAGTAAGTGGGCAGCGATGCGCGACCCTCGTCGGTCAGACAGCCACGCAGCGCCACCAGGTCCAGTTTGCTCGCCGCCTCGACGAACCTGGCGCTGACCGCGCCGATCTCATAGCGCGCGCGCTGCCGATGCCAAACGGAGATCGGGATCGCCGCGATCACGGTCACCAGCGCCAGCGCCGCCAATATCCTGTCCAGCCTCATGCCAAGCATTTCCGCCAAACCTCATTCCCAGTCCACGCAGGTGGACTTTGTGGCATGTTGCCTCGAATTCATTCGAAGGGTGCGGGCCACTACGCCTCCAGATCGTGCCTGGGCAGAACCCACGGCTTGCGGTATTCCCGAATGTACGACTGGCACTGCAAGGCTTCCTTGTCGCCGACGATCTCCTGCTTCCGGCCGTCCCACTCGAGACTGCGGCCCATTATGTAGGCTGCGTTCGCAAGGTGGCAGAGATTGGTCGAGTAGTGCATCGACTCGATGTCCGAGCGCGGCTTCTCGCGAGAACGCATGCAGTCGATGAAGTTGTGCCAATGGTCGCTTGGCAGCTTCTCGATTGTCGTCGGGCCGACTTCCTTGCCCTTATCGAAATTCCAACCACTTCGGTCGATCCGCAGAGTGCCGGCGTCACCGATGAACTCGGCTCCGTGACCTCCGCCGCCGTCCAGCCCGGCGCCATGCACGTGGATTTCCCACTGCAGAATCCAGTCCGGGAACTTGTAGATCGCAATCTGGGTATCGGGAGTCGTGCGGTCATCATCCGGCCCGCATGCCAGTTTGCCGCCATAAGACGCGACCTCCTGCGGGTGCCACTCGTTCATGAACGTGCCCACCGTGTCGAGCATGTGTACGCCCCAATCGCCGGTCAGGCCAGCCGCAAAGTTGAAGAACCACCGGAAGTGGCCTGGATGATAGCAGGGCTTGAACGGTTCCCACTTCGCCGGTCCCACCCAGAAGTCCCAATCCAGCTCCTTGGGAGCGCCACACGCTTTGACCTTGCCGGGGGTTGCGCCGCTCACGGTCCAGGCCCTGACGAGGTGAATCTTTCCCAGCTTGCCCGCCTGCACGAACCGCATCGCGTCCACGTAGTGCTGCACGCTGCGCTGCCAGGTCCCGACCTGCACGACGGTGCCGTATTTCCTCGCCGCGCCGAGCATCGCCTTGCCCTCGGTGATGTCGTGGCCGATGGGCTTCTCGACATACACGTCTTTGCCTGCCTCGCAAGCCATGATCATGGGCAGCGCGTGCCAGTGGTCCGGCGGGCTGATGCAAACCGCGTCGATGTCTTTCATCTCGAGAAGCTTGCGGAAATCGTGGATAATCGCGGGCTTCTTGCCCTTTCGCTTCTCCACTTCGGCGGCGGCGATGTCCGCGCGCCTGCTGTCCACATCGCAAACGGCGGCAACCTCGACATCGGGCATCCCGAGGAAGTTGCCCATATTCGCCATTCCCATGCCGCCCATGCCAATCGTGCCTATGATTATCTTGTCGTTCGCACTCGTCTTCTTCGCTTTTGCGAAAACCGGCTGCGCCAGAACACTCCCCATCGCGGCAACTCCAATCGCCGCCTTACCGCTCTTGCCAAGAAACTCTCTTCTGCTCATCTCCACCATCCCAAGATCCTCCAGCTCGCCATCAAACACGGCGTACTCCGTTGTTATGCGCTGGATCGCACTTTTCCTTCCCGCGCTTTGGACTGCGACGGACTCGGCGTCGCTTTGGATTGCCACGAGCCTGGCGTGAGTGCGATGCTTTGGCGCTTGATGGCAGCCTTGGCGCAATCCAAAGCGGTGTCAAGCCCACCGCAGTCCACATAACGCCGCGTGGTCTTTCGGGATTTGAGGGATGGAGCACGGGGTGATGGACCGACCACCGGCTGGGAACCCATCCCGGAACTCCCGAAACGAGACCGCAGGCTGTGCGTCCGGCGGTTTCCCAAATGCCGCTTGACAGACAGGCGTTCGTGGAGTAGATTACAGGCGACCGAGCGCGCTCATTCTCGAAGCACGGTACACCGTAAGCCCTGAGTAGGCCCTGAGCATCCTGAGCCTGTCGAAGGAGCGCAGGGGCCGTATCGAAGGGCGGCGGGAGGACAAGATGAAGGCGACAAAAATCGCATTAGCTCTAGTAGTCCTTATGACGGCGGCGCTTTGCGCGAGCGCTGCAAACGACATAGCCGGCGTGGTAGCGGCCGCAAAGCCGGCAGTGGTCACGGTGACAACCTACGACGCCGCAGGCAAGGAAACCGGCTTGGGTACCGGCTTCTTCGTTGACGACAGCCACGTCGTCACGTGTTACCACGTGATCGATTGCGCTACGAAGGCAGAGATCAAGACTGCATCCGGCAAGACCTACCAGGTCAAAGGCATAGCAGCCTCAGACCGAATTGCGGATGTGGCGCGGCTGTCGCTGGCAAGCCCGGTCAAGGGCGCGAAGTCCCTGTCGTTGTCCAAGTCCCTGCCCAAGCAAGGCGAGAAGGTGGTGGTGTTCGGAAGTCCGCTGTGACTGGAGCTAATTGTTTCGGATGGAATCGTCTCCGCGATCCGCGACATCCCTGGAGTTGCGAAGATCATTCAGATCACCGCCCCGATCTCTCAGGGTAGCAGCGGAAGCCCGGTGCTCAACCTCAAAGGTGAGGTCGTGGGCGTCGTCACCTCTTACCTGGCCGAGGGCCAAAACCTCAATTTCGCAGTGGCGTCCGAGCAGGTGCTGTTGCTCAAATCGTCAGCGTCCGCCCTGCCCGGCACTCCATCTTCCAGTACGGAAGACGAGTTATGGAATGAAATACGAGCGGGATACGCATACGTCGTTCAGGGGGATTATGCCAAGGCCTTGCCCCACTTGGAAGCGGCAACCCGCGTTAAGCCGGACGACTCCATAGCCTGGATACCCTGGTTCTTCAGGGGTTACTGTTGCGACGAACTTGCCCGCTACTCCGATGCAGTTGACGCTTACAAGCAGGCCATTAGGGTCAAACCGGACTTAGCGAATGCGCATTATAACGTTGGAATCGCATATGTCCACCTTACCCGCTACTCCGACGCGGTTGATGCTTTCAAGCAAGCTATTCGCATCAAACCCGACCTCGTGGAGGCGCACTGCAACCTCGGAGCTGCGTATGACAACCTTGGCAGATACTCCGAGGCGGTTGATGCTTTCAAGCAAGCCATTCGCATCAAACCCGACTCGGTGGAAGCGCACTACAACCTCGGAAACACATATGGCCACCTTGGCCGCTACTCCGAGGCGGTTGATGCCTACACGCAGGCCATCCGTATTAAGCCGGACTATGCGGAAGCGCACTACAACCTCGGAAACACATATGACAACCTTAAGCTTTACTCGGAGGCAGTTGATGCCTATAAGCAAGCCATCCGAGTCAAGCCGGACTTGGCGGAAGCGCACGACGGCCTCGGACTCGCGTATGGCCACCTTGGCCGCTACTCCGAGGCGGTTGATGCCTGCAAGCAGGCCATCCGCATCAAGCCCGACTTGGCGAATGCGTACTGCAACCTGGGAGCCGCCTACGCGGGACTCGGCCGCCACTCTGATGCGGTCGATGCCTTCAAGCAGGCCATTAGAATCAAACCCGACCTCGCACAGGCCCATTGCCAACTGGGTCTCACATACCTTCTGCTTGATGACAAGGCCTCTGCGCTTGATGAGTACAAGATTCTCAAGAACCTGGATGCAGGCATGGCGGACCTGTTGTTCAATGATATATACAGATAGCGTGGCGCTCGGTTTTCCACTCCGGATTGCCGCTGCGCTCGGTCGAGTGATTCAGAGAGCATCCCACGCCAGCTTGGGGATAGGGAGGAAGAACAGCGATGAGCGAATACCTTGAGAAGACCTTCCCTTACATCGGGGAACTCCTAGTGGAGTACGAGGACGTGCCAGGGTTCAGCAAGGGCCGGCTTCGTTCCAAGCGTGCCATTCATGATTTGGAGTGCAGCTACATTCCGTGCGTGAATCCAAGCTGCAAGGGAGGTGGGCACAACATCGCGGAGGAGCTGTTCCAGATGCAACTGAAGGGATTGAGTGATCATGCCACCAGCGTTTTTTGCTCCGGATATGACAACAAGATGCACTGCACCAATGGTATACACGTGACCATTCGGGTAAAACGCAGAAGCGAAGGGTAACAGACCGAAGGTGAACAGAGAGGGGCCATTTCGATGCTTCGGCACGAGCTTGGTGGTAATCGCCGCTCCTGCTTCGGCGCAAACAGCCGTCCGAAGCATCCGCTCAGCTCTCAATATGCTTCGGGAGGCTTTTTGCCCCGAAGCATAACCACCGGCTTTGGGTCACCGGTAATCCGCAAATAAGCCCACCCTTAACGCGCGACGACACAGATCTTGCCTGCATGGTCCACCGGCCGTACCGAAATCTCGACCTCGTTGCCCAGCGCTGCCAGAAATCTCAGCAGCCGCGCAGCAGAGAAGCCACGAATCTTGCAGTTCTTCAGTTTGGACACTTCGGACTGATCTATTCCCAGAAGTCTCGCCACATCCCTTTGAGTAAGCCGTCGATCTTCAATAACGCCCAGAATACTGACGAGAATGTCTGATTTGAGCAGCATCTCATCAGAGTCCGGCAGACCCAGATCGGCAAATACATTGCCGCTAGAGACATGAACCTCACATGTCTCCTTGTTATCCTCCATCGCCTTCATATCTTTCCGCATAATCCACCTCTGCACAACCGAGTCTGGAGGCAATAAGCTCAATCTCCGACTGCGGAGTCTTGACGCCCTGCCTGGACTTCTTCATGAAAGCGTGCAGCACGTAGACCGCCTTTGGGAACCTCACGGTATATACTACGCGGTACGTGTCCGTGTCGTGGCGATCCGCGATCTCAAGCACACTTGCCCCATGAAAGCCCTTGAGGGGCCTCGCGCTGCCTGGCGTGCGGCCTCCCTGAACGACCCTCAGAGCAAACCCAACATCACTAGTCACCGCATCAGGGAACTCCTTGAAATCCCTGTATGACGAACCGATCCAAATGAGGGGTTTGTCAAGTTGCGCCTGCCGCTCTCTCATGATATGTGCATGTTATCATATTCCATATACCCAGTCAATACCCACCACAATCCGCCCTCAAATCCGAACTTGAGGCCCTTTGCCAAAGTAATCCTCCATGTGTTATCCTTTCCTAAGAATTGAGGAGGCTACCGATGGCCAGCGCGATTGATCTCTGCCGAAAGTGTATTCTGAACCTGACCCCGTATGTGCCGGGAAAACCCATCGAGGAAGTCAAGCGTGAACTCGGGCTGAGTGACATCATCAAGCTCGCGTCTAACGAGAACCCGCTCGGCCCCTCGCCCAAGGCTCTCGATGCCATGCGAGCGGCGCTTACCCACATTGCCCAATACCCCGAAGGAAGCTGCTTCGAGCTGCGGCAAGGCGTTGCCAAGCAACTCGGCGTCGAGCCTGATATGCTCATATTCGGAGCGGGCGCGGATGAGGTCATCCACTACCTCGGCATAGCTCTTCTCGAAGAGGGTGATGAGATCGTCCAGGCCGATCCGAGCTTCGTCCAATACAAGGCCGCGTCAACTCTCATGGACTGTCCCGCGCACATGGTCCCCTTGACGGACTGGACGCACGATCTGCCGGCGATGCTCGCCAAGGTCAACGAGCGCACGAAGCTGTTCTTCATCACGAACCCCAACAACCCGACCGGGACGATGGTTTCCGCGGACCAGGTGGAGGCAGTGATGAACGCGCTGCCGGATCGCTGCTTGCTCGTGCTCGACGAGGCTTACTACGAATACGTCGATGACCCCGCCTACACCCGATCTATCGAGTGGATCAAGCAGGGCCGCAACGTGATCGCGCTCAGAACGTTCTCGAAGATCTACGCGCTGGCTGGGCTGCGGGTCGGCTACGGCGTCGCGCCCAAGCCGATCATCGACCTGCTGGAGCGGGTGCGCGCGCCGTTTAACGTCAACAGCGTCGCGCAGGCCGGCGCGCTCGCGAGCCTTGGCGACCCCGGCCAGGTTACGCGCAGCCGCGAGCAGAATCTTCGCTCCAAGCAGTATCTCTACAGAGAACTCGACCGCATGGGCGTGCCTTACACGCCGACCCAGGCCAACTTCCTGTGGGTAGACCTTCAGCGCGACTGCCGCGAGGTCTTCGGCAAGCTGCTGAGGCTGGGAGTGATCGTGCGCACGGGCGACATCTTCGGCTGCCCGACGCACATCCGCGTTACCACGGGCAGTGACGAACAGAACGCCAGGTTCATTGACGCGCTCGGAAAGGCACTCGCATGATCATAATCCTCTCGCCGCACGCCGCCGGCTCCGACCTTGACGAGCTGGTAACTAATCTCAAGGATCGCGGCTACGGCGTCCACGTCTCCAAGGGCGTGGAGAAGACTATTGTGGGCGTCATAGGCGCGCACGACGACGACAAGCTACTCATAGCCGAGCAGCTTTCATCGCTTGCCTACGTCGAGCGCGTTGTGCCGATCCTCAAGCCATACAAGGTCGTCAGCCGCGAGTTCCGCCCGGATAAAACTATTGTCAAAGTGCGCGGGGTGGACATCGGCGGGCAGAAGATCGTCGTCATTGCAGGCCCGTGCGCGGTCGAGTCGGAAGAGCAGACGATGGAGGTCGCGCACGCCGTTAAGGCCGCCGGGGCCAGCATCCTTCGGGGAGGCGCGTTCAAGCCCAGCACGAGCCCCTACAGCTTTCACGGTCTTGGCGAGGACGCGCTCAAAATACTCGCCGCCGCGCGCGAAGCCACCGGAATGCCGATCATCACCGAGGTTATGGACACCCGCGATGTCGATCTCGTGGTTCGCTACGCGGATATTCTCCAGGTCGGCACCCGAAACATGACCAACTACGCGCTGCTGCAAGAGGTCGGAACCGCCAAGATGCCTGTCATGCTCAAGCGCGGCATGAGTTCGACCATCGAGGAGTGGCTGCAGGCCGCGGAGTATATCGCGAATCGCGGCAACTACGAGATCATCCTCTGCGAGCGCGGGTTGCGAACGTTCGAGACCTACACCCGCAACACATTCGACGTGAGCGCGATCCCGGCGGTGCTGGAACTCAGCCACTTGCCGATCATTGCCGACCCCAGCCACGGTACCGGGCGCTTCCAGCTTGTGACGCCCGTGGCCAAGGCCGCGGTCGCGGCGGGCGCGGATGGCTTGATGATCGAGGTCCATCCACACCCGGAGAAGGCGCTTAAGGACGGCGCGCAGTCCCTGACCCCCGCTAACTTCGATCAGATGATGAAAGAGACCGCCGCCGTCGCGCGCGCGGTCGGCAGATACATCTGATGGCAGCCCAGAAGTCCAACTCAACCCTTTTCGATACTATCGCCATAGTCGGCGTGGGGCTCATTGGCGGCTCACTCGGAATGGCGGCCAGGCGTAAAGGCATCGCGCGCCGAGTTATCGGAATCGGCCGAACCGAGCAAAAGCTCATGCGCGCGCAGATCCTCGGGGCAATCGACGAGTACTCCCTCGATCTGGAGCAAGGAGCATCCGAGGCCGATCTGCTGGTTCTTTGCACTCCGGTGCGCCTCGTTGTGCCTACGCTCAAACGCATGGTCCCATCGCTCAAGGAGGGCGCGATCGTGACGGACGCGGGCAGCACCAAGCGCAAGATCGTGGAGCAGGCCGATGCCGTAATGCCGGAAGGGCGATTCTTTGTCGGAGGGCATCCCATGGCCGGATCGGAGCAGACCGGCGTGGACGCCGCTCGACCGGACCTTTTCACCGGCGCTGCCTACGTCCTCACGCCGGGAACCGGCACCGATCTTGGCTCGCTGGGCAAGATGACGGAGTTCGCCGGGGCGCTGGGCGCGCGGGTCGAGATAGTCAGCCCCGAGCAGCACGACGAGGCGGTCGCCGTGATCAGTCACCTGCCCCACGCGATAGCCTCCGCGCTAATGCAGCTCGCGGAGGACTCCCATAGGCGAACCAGAAAGACCTTCGGGCTTGCTGCGGGCAGCTTTCGCGATCTAACGCGAATTGCGGACAGTTCCCCCGAGCTCTGGCGCGACATCTGCCTCACCAATGCCGAACCGCTCTGCGCGGCGATCACCGATTTCCAGAGCCTGCTTGAAGGCTTCAAAATTGCGCTTGCTGACAACGACGAGCAGGCAATCCAAAGATTCTTCGAGCAAGCGCGGCAGATTCGCCAGACCTACCTGAGAATGTCGGGATGAGCAGACCAATAGTTGCCATCGACGGCCCCGCCGGGGCGGGCAAGAGCACGGTAGCGAAAGGGGTAGCCGACAGGCTGGGCTATCTCTACATCGACACCGGCGCAATGTATCGCGCCGTGGCCTGGAAGGCGCTCGAAGCCAACGTGCCGATCTCCGATCAGCAGGCGGTGGTCGCGCTTGCAATGCGCACCGATGTGTCGCTTGCCACCATCAATGGCGAACAGCATGTCTTCGCCGACGGGGAGGACGTGAGCCAGGCCATTCGCGGTCCCGAGGCAACGTGGGCCTCGTCGCCGGTGAGCGCGCTGCCGGGCGTGCGCAAGCGGCTGGTCGAGCTTCAGCGCAATATGGCCGCCGACGGCGGCGTGGTGATGGAGGGCCGCGACATCGGCACGGTGGTCTTTCCCCATGCCGAGGTCAAAATCTTCCTGACCGCCACCGCCGAGGAGCGGGCGCGCCGCCGCGTCGAGCAAATGCGGGAGATGGGCATCCAGGCCGACCCCGCTAAAATCGCCGCTGAAATGCGGGAGCGCGACCTACGCGACAGCTCTCGCGCGGACTCGCCGCTGCAACAGGCCCCGGACGCGGTTCTGCTAGACACCGACGGCATGTCAGTCGAGCAAGTCATCGACGCCATTATCGCCATCCATAACCAGAAGGTGAGCGGGCAATGCTCTACGCAATAGGCAAAGCTCTAAGCTGGCTGTTCGCCAAGTTCTTCGGCAGGCTGAAGGTGGTCGGCAGGGAGAACATCCCTCGCGAGGGTGGGGTCATGATCTGCGCGAACCACATCAGCTATGCGGACCCGCCCGTGCTTGGCGCGGGGGCCCCGCGCCCGGTTCACTACATGGCCAAGATCGAGCTGTTCCGGATTCCGGTGATCGGGTTCCTCATCAGGCGCGTCGGTGCGTTTCCCGTGCATCAGCGGACGGCGGACCGGGCGGCGCTCAAGGCAGCCGCGGATTACCTGGCAAAGGGCGAGGTCGTGGGCATGTTCCCGGAGGGCCAGCGCATCTTCGGCGGCCAAC
>Ga0209226_10000450_pt1 | contig 22604 bp, 13 predicted proteins | sample BarGraNGADG00212_2_FD_184497 | JGI IMG/M metagenome (GOLD analysis project Ga0209226, IMG submission 184497) | Arctic peat soil microbial communities from Barrow, Alaska, USA - Barrow Graham LP Ref core NGADG0011-212 (SPAdes) (version 2) | ecosystem: Environmental > Terrestrial > Soil >...
TCAGTTCATCCAAAGACTTTTCAACGTCAACTAGTTCGGCCCTCCATCCCGTGTTACCGGAACTTCAGCCTGACCAAGGATAGATCACAAAGTTTCGCGTCTACCCCCACTAACTATACGCCCTATTTCAGACTCGCTTTCGCTTCGGCTCCAACTCTATAAGTCTTAACCTTGCTAGTGAGGTGTAACTCGTAGGCTCATTATGCAAAAGGCACGCCGTCATACTGACAGAGCTTGCGCTCGTCAGCACTCCGACAGGTTGTAAGCGAACGGTTTCAGGTACTATTTCACTCCCCTGTTCGGGGTTCTTTTCACCTTTCCCTCACGGTACTGGTTCACTATCGGTCTCTCAGAAGTATTTAGCCTTACCGGATGGTCCCGGCAGTTTCAATCAGGATTTCACGTGTCCCGACCTACTCAGGATACCTCTTATATTATCAATCGTTACACGTACGGGACTATCACCCTCTGTGGTTCCACTTTCCAGAAAAATTCCATTTCTGATTGATAATAATGTTAAAGGTCCTACAACCCCACTACCGCCGAAACGGTAATGGTTTGGGCTATTCCCCGTTCGATCGCCACTACTAGGGGAATCACTTTTGTTTTCTTTTCCTCCGGGTACTAAGATGTTTCAGTTCTCCGGGTTTGCTTCCGTATTACTACGGATACTACGCCTTCAGCGTAGTGGGTTGCCCCATTCGGACACCTGCGGATATAATGGATATTTGCTCCTCCCCGCAGCTTTTCGCAGCTTGTCACGTCCTTCATCGCCTCTGAGAGCCAAGGCATTCACCATTCGCTCTTATTTTACTTTCTTGAGTAATCAAATTTTATTAACTTTTTATTCCAATATGTCAAAGAACTTTATGAGTTTGGAGTTTGGAGTGCCTAAAGTTTGGAGTTAAACTCTGAACTTTTACTCTGAACTCTGAACTCAGAATATCTTGTAAATGGTTCGAAGGAGAAATTCATAGGTTGAAGCACTTAACTTCAAACTCCAAACTTCAAACTTCAAACTTATATTAATGAAGTATACCAGGCGAGAAGTGGAAAGACTTCTCCAGAAAGGAGGTGTTCCAGCCGCACCTTCCGGTACGGCTACCTTGTTACGACTTAGCCCCAGTCACTGGTTTTACCCTAGGCCGCTCCTTACGGTTACGGACTTCAGGTACCCCCAACTTCCATGGCTTGACGGGCGGTGTGTACAAGGCCCGGGAACGTATTCACCGCGCCATGGCTGATGCGCGATTACTAGCGAATCCAGCTTCACGGAGTCGAGTTGCAGACTCCGATCCGAACTGAGACCGGCTTTCGAGATTCGCATCCTGTCTCCAGGTAGCTGCCCTCTGTACCGGCCATTGTAACACGTGTGTAGCCCTGGACATAAGGGCCGTGCTGATTTGACGTCATCCCCACCTTCCTCACGGTTTACACCGGCAGTTTCGTTAGAGTTCCCGGCATTACCCGCTGGCAACTAACGATAAGGGTTGCGCTCGTTATGGGACTTAACCCGACACCTCACGGCACGAGCTGACGACAACCATGCAGCACCTTGCAAAGAGTCCCGAAGGAAAGAAATATTTCTACTTCATGCACTCTACATTTAAGCCCAGGTAAGGTTCCTCGCGTATCATCGAATTAAACCACATGTTCCTCCGCTTGTGCGGGCCCCCGTCAATTCCTTTGAGTTTCAGCCTTGCGGCCGTACTCCCCAGGTGGATCACTTAATGCTTTTGCTTAGCCGCTAACAGTGTATCGCTAACAGCGAGTGATCATCGTTTACGGCGTGGACTACCAGGGTATCTAATCCTGTTCGCTCCCCACGCTTTCGTGCATCAGCGTCAGTAATGGCCCAGCAAGCTGCCTTCGCAATTGGTGTTCTGTGTAATATCTAAGCATTTCACCGCTACATTACACATTCCGCCTACCTTGACCACACTCAAGAATAACAGTATCAATGGCAGTTCTACAGTTAAGCTGCAGGTTTTCACCACTGACTTATTTTTCCGCCTACGCACCCTTTAAACCCAATAAATCCGGATAACGCTTGCATCCTCCGTATTACCGCGGCTGCTGGCACGGAGTTAGCCGATGCTTATTCCCAGAGTACCTTCAGTTCCATACACGTACGAAATTTTATTCCTCCGGAAAAGAAGTTTACAACGCATAGCGCCTTCTTCCTTCACGCGGGATGGCTGGTTCAGGCTTGCGCCCATTGACCAATATTCCTCACTGCTGCCTCCCGTAGGAGTCTGGTCCGTGTCTCAGTACCAGTGTGGGGGATCACCCTCTCAGGACCCCTAAAGATCGGAGCCTTGGTAGGCCGTTACCCTACCAACTAGCTAATCTTACGCATGCCCAGCCCGTACCGTCAGAACTTTAAACATTCAAAGATGCCTCTAAATGTCTTTATGGGGTATTAGTCCGAATTTCTCCGAGTTATCCCCCAGTACAGGGTAGGTTGCATACGCGTTACTCACCCGTGCGCCGGTCGCCACCAAAGTATTGCTACCTCGTGCTGCCCCTCGACTTGCATGTGTTAAGCCTCCCGCTAGCGTTCATCCTGAGCCAGGATCAAACTCTTCATTGTAAAAATTTATTCTTAAATCTCTTTACGAAGTCCGTCCATGTCTCATTCTAAAATACTAACAAGTTTCTTAGACGAGATTGTCAATCTCGCCTGGTTGTTATACTTCATAATTTCAAAGAACTTGATTTACCCTTCTTACTTTTGGGACGCCAAAGTTAATGTATGTTTTGATCTTTCCCAAAAAAATCGAGATAATTTTTCCGGCTTATTTCCCCTCTTCCTTTTCCCTTCTTCCCACAAGCCGGAATCCTATCTCTTCTAACCCTTCAACCAACTTTTTTTATCTAAAAGCGGGTGCAAATGTATGAGATCAATTTTTAATCTCCAAATTATTCTTTAATTATTTCCAAGATATTTTTTGCTCCTTAAAAATAAATCTCCATTATGCTCTGTAATTTAGCCATTTGCTTAAAATATTTAAAGAACATTTTTTCGCTCCATCCCATAGCTCTGGATGATTTTTTGTGGACCGCGTCCACCAAAAACCGAAGAAGCTTTAAGGATTCTTCAAGCTTAAGATACAAAAGCCCTCCTGGGCTAAAGCTTCGGACATCGTCCGACATAGTCAGAGGGCAAATCCCGCTTTCGGGAGTTTCAGTGGACTGTGTCCACCGAAGCCCGGAGAAGCCTGCAAAAGGGCGAAGCCCTACTTCGCCGAGGCTTCGTAGGGCGAAGGTGGAGAATAAGGGAGTCGAACCCTTGACCCCCTGCGTGCAAGGCAGGTGCTCTGGCCAACTGAGCTAATTCCCCGAAGTAGTCCCGCCCGGAGTTGAACCGGGGACCTCTACATTATCAGTGTAGCGCTCTAACCAACTGAGCTACGGGACTATTTTCAGTTTATGGTTTGCCTTCGGACTTCGGCCGATATAGTCGGCTACGTCCGACGACGTCGGCGAACTCGGCTTCGCCTCGGTTCAGGTTCCAGGTTACAAGTTCCAGGTTTTGAACTTTGAACCTTGAACTAAAAACTCAAAGAACATTTTTTGCTTCAGGATGTATAGATTTAAACTTTTATACCTAAAGCGGGTGCAAAGATATAAATTGATTTTTTCCTTACAAGAAAAGATGCCAAAAAAAATCAAATATTTTAACTTGAGAATAATTCAGGGGCCAATTACATGTAATACTGCATGTTACAATCGCTTCCTCATACTTCCATCAAGGTTTATCCATACTTTCAACATCTGCTCATTGTAAATCCTGCCCTCAAGAAAATGAAGTGAATATGTAAGTTCCAGCTTTATCTTATTGCTCTTTATTAAATCAAGGTATATGTCTGCCCGATCCGATGTTCTTGCACTGTATACAGGATCGCCCCAGTACAGATCATTGCCGTGATCATTATAGAATTGCATTAATCCGTCGCCAGTGAAAAATGTATTGTAAAGACCTGCGAACTTATATTCTGCCCTCATATCCAGAAGGAATCCGTTCTTACCGATCCATCCGGTATTGCCGGCCCTTGACCTCTCAAACCCTGCAACCCACCCGGCGCTTGCTTCAAGTTTGCCTGGAAATAACCTGCCAGAAAGGTCGATGCCTGCAGAGGTCAGAAACAATGCATTGTCATGCAACGCTTCATGCACAATAGGATCAGTCCTGCTGGCATAATGAAAATAATACCCGAAATGCTGAAAATTGATGATGCCCAGATTGTACCTTCCGGTTATTCCCACAAAGAAAGCTTCGTGAACAGTATGCGATTGACGGCCGGTCCAGTCAAGCCATACATTAATATAATTCTGATCAGCCCGGTACTCGAGGAACATCCCATTAATATTGGGACGATAATACGATATCGAATCCTGGAAAAAAAGCCTTGGATATTTTTCTACCGCCATGTTCCGGGGAAATGCACCCATTACAAACCTGAAAGGTTTGCTATTATAAGCATAATAAGCTGTGGCGTAGAATTTGTCAATAGCGTTTGAACTTCCAAACTCATGCATCATGTTTACACCGATATTCACCCGGTGTATTGTGTCCCAGGTTAATCCGGCTTCCGGAATGATCATCACACCGGCCATCGTCTGAGACGTCTTAACTGCTGACTCTCCGAATTCGGCATTATCAAAAAAAGAAAAGAGACCTGCGCTCCAGTCAGCTTTCTGAGAATATCCGCCGGCATTGACAAAGATGGCTGTCAGCATAACCAAAACCGGCTTTTTAAGGTCGATGTAGCATGCTTTCATCTTTAATTCCTTAAATTATTATAGTTGAACATTCTGTTTCCCCTACTCTTGTAATAATGAACTCCTATTAAATAATAACCCTGCCTTGGCGACTATTAATCTAATTTCCTTATTTTCGCAATAATAAAGAAGATAATGTCAAATATAGTCATTATACCTACATTCAAAGAAAAGGAAAACATTGAAGCAATAATCAAGGCTATTTCCTCCCTGACTATACCGTTCGATATCCTGATCATTGATGATAACTCTCCCGATGGAACTGCTTCAATCGTAAAAAATCTTCAAAAATCTTTTACTAACCTGCACTTAATTGAAAGGCCTGGCAAACTGGGTCTGGGGACTGCATATATTAATGGGTTTAAATGGTCTCTCGAAAAAGGGTATGACTTTATCTATGAAATGGATGCTGATTTTTCACATGACCCGCGTGACCTGGTAAGGCTCTTAAATGCATGCAATGACAAGGGTGCTGATGTTGCGATCGGTTCCAGATATATCAGCGGTGTAAATGTTGTGAACTGGCCGCTCTCCAGAGTACTCATGTCATATTGTGCCTCAATATACGTCAGGTTAATAACCGGTATGAGAATCATGGATACTACTGCTGGTTTTATATGCTATAAAAAAGAAGTTCTTGAAAATATCAAACCTGCACAGATCCGGTCAAAAGGTTATGGCTTTCAGATCGAAATGAAATTTGTTGCCTGGAAACTCGGTTACAGAATAATCGAGATCCCTATAATTTTTACCGATAGGAAACTTGGTTCCTCCAAAATGACGGGAGGTATTTTCAGTGAAGCATTCATAGGTGTTCCACGGATGAAGATAAGGAGCCTGTTTGCAAAGTACAGGCGCAATGGCGCAAAGGCATAAGAAAAAGAGGGGGAGAGAGGGCGAAGGCGAGAGGGGGAGAAAAAAATATTAAGTCTCTTAAATGTCCAATACATTAATAAGTAATGCCACAATAGTAAATGAGGGGAAAACCTTCAAGGGAGACTTGCTTATTAAGGATGAGCTCATTTCAGCAATAGGTTATCCGGGACAGATTAAACCTCCGTCCGGAACAAAATCAATAGATGCAGCTGGTTTATTTCTGATTCCCGGAGTAATAGACGACCAGGTACATTTCAGGGAACCCGGGCTTACCCATAAAGGAGATATCTTCACCGAATCAAGAGCTGCCGCGGCTGGCGGAATAACCTCATTTATGGATATGCCAAATACTGTACCACAGACAGTTACGATAAAAGCACTTGATGAAAAATACAATCTTGGCTCTGAACACTCGATAATTAATTACTCATTCTGCATCGGAGCGACAAATGATAATCTGAGTGAAATAATGAAGGTCAATCCCGCTGAGGTGTGCGGTATCAAGGTTTTCATGGGTTCGTCAACCGGGAATATGCTGGTCGATAACAAAGAAGCATTGAGAAATCTGTTTAAAAATGCTCATTTGCCAATTAATGTTCACTGCGAAGATGAACAGATTATCAGGAAGAACCAGGAGATATACCGGCAGAAATATGGCGAAGATGTGCCGGTACGGATGCATCCGCTGATAAGGAGCCGTGAAGCTTGTTTCAGATCTTCTTCATTTGCCGTGTCTCTTGCCAGGGAATTCAATACCCGGCTTCACCTCTTTCACCTGTCAACTGCCGATGAGATGAAACTCTTAAGCAATGAGATTCCACTGTCCGAAAAAAGGATTACCGCGGAGGTCTGCGTACATCACCTGTGGTTTGACGATTCCTTCTATGAGAAACTTGGTTCCAGGATAAAATGGAACCCGGCAATAAAGACCAGGTTCGATCGCGATGCGCTGACCAACGCAGTCAACTCTGACCTTATTGATGTTATTGCTACTGATCACGCCCCTCATACCCTGGAGGAAAAATCCAACACCTATTTTAAGTCGCCGTCAGGTGCCCCGCTCGTTCAACACTCTCTTGTTGCTATGCTTGAATTATGGCACAGAAAAATTTTTACCCTTGAAAAAATAGTCGATAAGATGTGCCATGCCCCCTCCATACTTTTCAATATTAAGGAACGAGGATTCATAAGGGAAGGATACAAAGCCGACCTTTGCCTTGTGGATCCCAATAATCCCTGGAGCGTCTCAGGTGATAATATATTATACAAGTGTGGCTGGTCGCCGTTCGAGGGAACAACATTCAGATCAAAAGTGATAATGACAATTGTGAACGGCACTATTGTATATAATAATGGTGTAATAAACGATGATTACCGCGGTCAGAGACTTTTATTCGACCGGTAATGGTTAATTAAAAGGATTGCTTCGTCCCGCGGACGCGGGACTCGCAATGATATTGCACTTCAGATGATTTAGTTTATGTTATAACAGGAAGACTCTTGATTATATTGTCATTGCGAGGAACGGAGTGACGAAGCAATCGTCTTCACCACAAACCTGACAGTACTTCTTGTACGTTGCTGAACCAGAATTTCCCGGTCTTTAGTTATTCTTTCAACTGCTTCCGCTGTGTAATGCCGTATTGAAAGCAATTCTACATTTTCGTTATAAATTGCTGAATACTCAGCTTTAAGATCAGAAAGAAGGGCTTCAACTTTTGATCTTTCGTCATCGACACAAACATCAATGCTGACAGCACTGGCTTCTACAAGATTCACCTTTATTCCGTTAAGCATGAACACATGAAATATCATGCTCAGGTTATCGCTCATTGCAAAGGAAAAATCTCTCGGGAGAATGGAGATAAGTAACTGGTTCTCTTTCCTGATGTAAACAGGTAATATTCTAGTCAGAGTCGGGGAAGCAACAACCATTGTGCCTTTCTCCGAGGGATCAAGAAATGATTTTACGAAGAGAGGAATGTCCTTATTCTGGAGCGGTTTGATTGTCTTGGGATGTATGACCTTTGCGCCTGAGAACGTCATTTCAACTGCCTCCCTGTAAGACATTTCCTCAAGCTTCCGTGCATCCTGAAGCCATTTTGGATCGGCATTCAGAAGTCCCGGCACATCTTTCCAGAAAGTAACGCTTTCAGCATTGAGTATATTTGCAAGAATGGCTGCAGTATAATCAGATCCTTCCCTGCCAAGAGTTGTGGTCTGCTCTGTAATTGTCCCGCCGATGAATCCCTGCGTTACATAAATACTGAATTTGCTGAAGTCGAATTCATTTTGAATCCTCCTGGTGCTTTCATTCCAAAGAATATTTGCATCCCTGAATCTGTCATCGGTTAGCAGGGAGCCTCTTATGTCGACCCATTCGGCATTCATCCCGCTCTTTTTCAAATATTCTGCAACGATGATAGTGGACCATATCTCGCCATAAGAAACAACCTGATCATATTCAAAATCATATTGTGATTTCTTAGCTTTCAGAAGGTATTCCTTCAGCAAGGTAAATGATATATCGATCTTGCTTTTTGCTGAATTTCCCGAGGGAAAGAGCTCTTCGGCAACTGCTGCATGATAACTGTAGATATTGTCGAGATGGTCCTTATATGTATTCTCACCTGCGAGCCAGGCTTTCAGGACCATTTCAAGTGCATTGGTCGTTTTCCCGAATGCTGAAACCACTATTGCAAGGGTCCCCTTCTCATTAGAAACTATAGCTGTAAGATTCTTAATACCGGCAGCATCTTTGACAGATGCCCCTCCGAATTTGAATACTTTCATAAATCAGAATTTGCAGTAAAATTAGAATTTCAAAATTAAAAATCAATTAACCACGGAATCACACTGAGTTTGACTCTGTCGAGGGTTTCGTCGTTCACGGAGTTTTCGCAGAGTAAAACCTTTAGAGGATCAAACAGTGTTACTCAGTGTTAACTCTGTGCAACTTCGTGGTTAAAAATCTGTTATGAATAGTGCCTGTGGTTCTAAATAATAAATTAACTTAGTAATTAGAATGAACAGCTATAAGATAACCACACTAAATGATTTTGTGACCCTGCGGCAAAAAGACTTTCCTTATGCCAAAGGAGAACTCTCGAGTCTTCTTCATCATATCGGAACCGCAGCTAAAATTGTCAATAAAAAAATCAACAAAGCCGGGCTTGTTGATATCATTGGGCGGTCGGGAGAAGTAAACATCCAGGGAGAAAATCAGCAAAAGCTTGATGTTTTTGCCGATAAGGTGTTCATCAATGCACTTCTTGCAAGCGGTGAATGCTGCGGAGTTGCCACCGAGGAAAACCAGAATGAGATTGTATTTACAGACAAATTTGCCAGAAAAGGGAAATATGTCGTATGCATGGATCCTCTTGATGGTTCATCTAACATAGATTATAATGTATCAGTAGGTTCAATTTTTTCAATTTACAGAAGAATTACTCCGCGCGGAGAAAAGGTTACCAATGAAGATTTCATCCAAAGTGGATCAAAACAGGCAGCAGCAGGCTATATAATCTATGGATCTTCAACCATGCTTGTTTATACAACCGGGAATGGGGTCAATGGGTTCACTCTGGATCCATCAATCGGCGAATTTTGTCTTTCCCATCCCTGCATGAGGACACCTGATGATGGCAGGATATATTCAATAAACGAAGGCAATTATATTTATTTTCCTTCCGGGATTAAGAAATATATCAAGTTTTGCCAGGAAAAAGATGAGGATACTGGAAGGCCATACACTTCAAGATATATTGGATCGCTTGTTTCTGATTTTCATCGCAACTTGCTGATGGGCGGCGTCTTTTTGTACCCTCAGAATGAAAATGCACCCGAAGGAAAACTAAGGCTGGTATATGAATGCAATCCTATTGCCTTCATTGCTGAACAGGCCGGTGGTGCAGCTTCGAATGGACGGGAACAAATATTGAATATCATTCCACGGTCGCTCCATCAGCGTTCTCCCTTCTATGCCGGATCAAAAAATATGATAAAAAAGATCGAAGAATTTATTAATTCAAATATCTAAAATACCAATCTATTGTTCATTCATATCGGAGAGCCTCAACAGGATTCCTCGTCGCAGCCCTCAAGCTTTGCCAGCTTACAGTCAACAATGCAATTCCAAGAGCAAGTATTCCTGATAATCCAAATATCCACCAGCTGATTGTAGTTTTGTAAGCAAAGTTTTTCAACCAGATGTGCATAACATTCCAGGCAATAGGAGTAGCAATGACAAAGGCAACAGTCACCCATCGTACATAGTCTTTATTAAGCATTGCTAACAATTCGATAACTCTGGCTCCGTTCACCTTCCGGATACCAATTTCTTTTGTCCGGGCGACAGAAGCCATCAAAACCAGTCCGAATAATGAAAGGCTTGTAATAATAATTGCCATTATACTGAATAGCAAATAACATCTGAAAAGCTGAATATGTGACTTGTATTGGGCATTAAAAAAATCATCCAGAAAATAATACTCAAAGTACTGATCTTTAAAATACTTCTTGTATTCAGCAGTCACCTTCGAAATAACCTCAGGAATATCCTTACTTTGGATCTTCATAAAGATATAATATCCTCCCTGATCGCAATTAAAGATCGTAGGCTTTATCTCCTGATCCAGTGAATTTTGAAAATATCCATCGACTACACCAACAATCTCTCCAATATCTTCTTTATTATCAGAATCATATAGTGTTTTTCCGATAACATTTTTATAACCTTCTTCCCCGAGAGCCAGGGCTGCCTCTTTATTTAGTATAAGATGCTTTGGACCTCCGAGCCAGTTATTTTCATCACTGAAGAAGTGCCTTCCGGCTAGCAGTCTGACATTGAAAAATTGAAAAAAATCCGGAGCCACATCTGCCTGGAAGATCTGGATATCAAGCCTGTTATTCCCTTTTATTGTAATCCCTCCTTTTACCCAATCATTCTTTTCTCCCGGCGAAATTGTGGAGAATGTTATTTCGGTAATTCCGGGAACCTTAAGAAGACTCTGCTGGAATGCTTTCTGGGAAGAATTAAATTCACGGGAGACAGGCCTCTTGACAACAAGAGTCTGATTAATATTCATGGTGAATGCATCTTTTTGCATATAACTTATCTGCTTGATAGCTCCTATTGTGCTTGCGATCAGGATAATAGAAATCATAAATTGCCCGATCAGCAAAAATCTCCGGTTATTCCTTTTGCTGTTTACAGCCATATCCTTCCTGATCAATGAAGCAGGTGCCGCATTTAAAATTTTTATTCCCAGAAGCCAGCCGACAAAAAGGCTTAATAATATCAGCAGGAGAGATGGAAACAGCCATGATTTATACAGAATTACTGAAGCCAGGGTAAAATCAAGATTGAGAAATTTTTTAAAGAGAGGGAACAAAAGAAATAATAATATAAATGAAAGAATCAGACTTATGATTCCAATAAGAATTGCTTCGGTAGTAAATTCCGAAATTATGTCTCTTCCCGATGCTCCGTTAATTATTCTTATCCCGATTGAATTAATACGCTTCCCTGTTATAGATGAATAGAGGTTAAAGTAATTTAGTCCTGCGCTTAAAAGGATGAGAAAAGCAATCACAGATAAAATATTTACATACCTGATATTCCCGTTCAGCTCATGCTCGAACCTGTAACTTGAATGCAGGTGAATATCTGTAACTGGCTGAAGATGAAATTCGATTGGGAAATTTATATCGACTTTCCTGGAAGTGAAGTTAGCTTTTGCCAGGTTAGTTATCTCGCCGGCAATTTTAACGGGATCAGATCCTTTCCTGAGAAGAAAATAGGTATTGGTATTGTTACAACTATAGCAATATGATGAATTAATAACTGTTGACAATGAAATTACAATGTCAAATTTAAGGTGTGAATTCCTCGGTACATCTTTTATAACACCCTGAACAACCAACGGTTTCTTCCCCGGATTTACTCCATAAATTGTTTTTCCGACCGGATTGTCATTTCCGAAGTATTTATGCGCTGTCGATTCTGTAATGACTGCCACATCAGGTCCCCTCAGAAATCCTGATTTTTCTCCAGATATTACTGAATGCGAAAAAATGTCGAAAAATGAACTGTCAGCAAAAAGGGTTCTTTCTTCTTTATAGATTTCATCGTCAGCCTGTATGAACTGGGTCACTTTTTTACAACGGCAGAAGTTCTCAATTTCCGGAATCTGTTCAGAGGCTATCTGCCCGACAAAATAATTATTGCCGACGCTTTTATCCAGCCCAGTCTGGTAATACCTGTAGAAAACAAGGCGGTATATCCGATCCTGCTTTTCAAAAAACTTATCATAGCTTTTTTCAAAACCGGTATATTGGAAGATCAGCAGAACAGCCATCATCCCGAGGGCAAGACCGAGGATATTAATGCTGCTGACTCCTTTGTTCTTAAGGATGTTTCTGAAAGCCAGACGAATGTTTTTCAATATCATTGTTTTATCGATAATTGTTCATTCATGGTGGAGAGCCTCAATCGCGGAAACTTCGTTTCCGAGGATTTCATATTGCATTTTACCCCCCTCTTCTTTTCTCCCCCAATGGGGGGAGAAGCTGAGCCCGCGAGGCAGAGGGGGGTCATTCATACCGAAGGGCTTCGACCGGATTTCTGGTTGCTGCCCTCCAGCTCTGCCAGCTCACAGTCAGCATTGCTACTGCTAATGCAAGCAGTCCTGCCAGTGCAAAGATCCACCAGCTGAGTTCCGTCTTATAAGCAAAATTCTGAAGCCATTTGTGCATTAAGTACCAGGCAACCGGACATGCTGTTACAAAAGCAATGATTATCCATTTTACAAAGTCTTTGTTGAGCATGGTCATTACATCAGAAACTCGAGCGCCATTTACTTTACGAATGCCGATTTCTTTAGTTCGTTGTTTCGCATGTAAAACAGATGTAGCAATTAAACCAAGACATGTAATGACTATTGCCAATATTGAAAAAAGTAATATAACTCTTGCTTGTTCTCTGTTCTCTTTATAGTATGAAGCTACTTTTTCATCTAAAAACTGATATTCAAATGGAGTTTGAGGATTTACCTTTCTCCATTCTGTTTGAACAAGATTTAATTCAGCATGTAAATCTTTTCCACTTAATTTTATTCCCATTTCAAATAATTGCTTTTTTAGATCTATACTAATAATTGCTGGCTCAATTTTCTCATGTAGTGATTTGAAATGAAAATCATCGACAACGCCAACAACGGTTAACTCTTTTTGATTCCATCCATTTTTAAGCCGTTTCCCAATGGGGGAGTCCCATTCTGCCTCTTTTACAAATGTTGCATTAACCAGCACACCTGCATTTTCGTCAGTCGAATAATCGACCGATAAATTTCTTCCCTCAGTTATTTTAAGATTAAGAAATTTGGTGTAATTATAATCACAGAAGAAGTTTTTTGAATGAATGCTTCTAGAGTTAGGTTCATCCAAAAGGAGAACATCTGAAAAGTGGTATATATTTGGTGGAAAAGAAGAAGCAATTGATATATCTTTAATTTGTGAGTGCTTCAGAAGGCTTTCTTTTAGGGAATATGCTGTTTCATGTGTTTGACCGAGAGGGATTATCACAATAGCATCTTTATTATAACCCAAATCAGTATTTTGCACGTATGATAATTGTTTAAAAATAAATCCGGAACATATAATTAAAATAATTGATAAAGAGAATTGAATTAATAAGTAAATACTTGATTGGGGAAATCGAACATCTTTCGACAACAGAATGCCGTTTATTGATTGTATTTGCTTATGATTCAATGTTGCATTTGAGATATATAAACCTGATAGAATGGCAACTATTGTAACAACTCCAATGAGCGACAACAAAAGCCAGATATTTCTTAATCCATCGATTTCAAAGTAGAGATCAATATAATCATTTAGAAATGGATAAGCTGCTTTAACAATTAGAATAGCTATCAGTAAGGAAAAAATAAAAAAGAAAATTGACTCGCAGACGTGCTGAAAAAGTAGCTGGATTTTCTTCGCTCCGACTATTCTTCGAACATTGATTTCATTCATTCTTTTAGAAATGTTCGAAATGCTTAGACTCAGGTAATTAATACAGGCTATCAGAAGGATGCATATAGCAATACTGAAAAAGATAATGATGATATTGATATTCCCTTTGGTGTCAAAATCGTTTAAAATATGATTTGAATATAAATGAATATCGGAAAGATTTTGAAGCTTAGTTTTTGATACAAAATCTTTACTTCCATCTTCAACATTTTGCTGTACATAACTATGAAATTCCTGATAGAACTGATCTTCGGCATAATTCTCTGATAATAAAACATAGGTCTTTATGTTAGTGAAATTCCAGGATTGCTTCACCCAATCGCCCCAACTTTCCAAACGCTTAGGTTCATGAACCAGGAAATCGAAGTGGAAGTGTGAATTATGAGGAAAATCTTGAACAACACCAGCAACCGTTAAATTACTTATGTTGTCAAGATTTATTGTTTTCCCCAGTGCTTCTTCCTTCCCAAAATATTTCTTAGAAATTGATTTTGTAATAATAACAGTATTTGGAGCTTCAAAAGCCTTGTTATTTTCACCCTCAATGAAATTAAAAGTGAAAATATTCAGAATGGAAGGATCGGTATATAAAAGGTTGTTTTCTTTAAATGTTTTATCGTCGTAAGATACAGTCATAGATCCCCAAAGATTATATAGCCTTGCAAATTGTTCTACACCAGTTATATTATTCTTACAGTCGGGGCCTAACCTGTATGTAACATCTGCACTGTATTGGCCTTCTTTTGAAGTTGGTATAATAAGCCTGTAGATTCTATTTCTATTAAAATTAAAATTATCATAACTAAGTTCTGATTTTAGGTATAGAAAGATAATGATGCAGCAAGCAAAACCTAACGACAAGCCAAAAATATTGATACTTGAAATAACTTTTTGTTTTCTGAGTGCCCGGATAAAATATTTGAAATTGTTCATTTTTGTTAGATTATAATTCGATCCAATTTAATAATCTATAAATAATTGATACTGCAATTAATCACAATTGAGATTGTCCCCTTAGTCTGAAATTGTTGAAGGCACTTCATACCTCAGCGGCTCCATTCGGATGTTAATCAATGAACAATTATTTATTGTATCATATTTCACATTCTATTCTCTTTCATATTAGTAATTGTTAATTGTTCATTCATACCTCAATGCCTCAATCCCGAAAGCTTCGTTTCCGGGGATCTTATGTTGCATTTTACCCCTCTCTTCTTTCCCCGCTTTGCGGGAAGCCGAGCTCGCGAGGCAGAGGGGGGGGTCATTCATACCGTAGCGCCTCAACCGGGTTTCTCGTCGCAGCTCTCCAGCTTTGCCAGCTCACTGTCAATAAAGCTATTCCAAATGCCAGTAAACCTGCCAGAGCAAAGATCCACCAGCTCAGACTGGTTTTATAAGCAAAATTCTGCAACCATTTATTCAGAGCAAACCATGCAAAAGGGGTAGCTATAATAAAAGCAATTCCCACCCACTTAACAAAATCTTTATTGAGGATGATCAGGATTTCCGATACCCTGGCGCCATTTACTTTTCTGATCCCTATTTCTTTTATCCTGTTTTCACTTGAAATTACTGCCTGTCCGAATAATCCCAGACATGCAATAAAAACGGCAAGGGAGCAAAACAGGTTGATCATTTTTGCAATACGGGTATCCTTTTTGTACAGTTTTTCATAATCCTGATCCAAAAAATGATATTCAAAGGGGATTCCCGGATTATTTTGTATCCAGACTTTCTGTACATGTGATATTGCACTATTAATGTCTCCATTGATTTTAATGAATAGTGCACTGAAATAAGATTGCGACGATTCGTCATCGTATAAATGGAATACCTGGGGATTGATATTCTCATGCAATGATTTAAAATAAGTATTTTTAATGACTCCCACAATTATCCCCTGCTGGCCATAAAGCTTGAATTCTGTTCCTACGGGATTGTCAATACCCATTAAACGAGCGGCTTCCTCGTTGACGATATAGTTTTGTTTGTCGGTTGCTATTTCTTCTGAAAAATTGCGCCCGGCAACAAACTTCACATCCATCATTTTCAGATATTGATCATCGATCCTTGTAGTTTCCATGCTTATCGGATCCTGCTTTCCCTCATTTTGCCATTCTCCTTTGTTTTTCCATGAAATGCCAACAGTTCCATTTACCTGTCTGTAAGGGAGACAATCTTTCAGGCTGATCTCTGAAATATTCGGATTTTCAAGTAACGTTTGCCTGACGACTTTGATCTTTTTAAAAATATCACCTCTAAGATATGTATAGGCAATCTGTTCTGTATTGAAACCCAATTTTTTATGTCTGATGTACTGCATCTGTCTGTTTATCCCCAATGCTGCGACGATCAGAAATACAGCAATAATATTCTGAAAGACAACCAGGCTTTTCAGGATCCCTGTTTTTCTTTCGGAATATCTGTTCATTAATTCAATCGCCTTCGAACCTGAAAAAATTATAGATGGATAAACAGAGCATAACAATATGGAAAGCAGAAACAATCCCCCGATGAGACCTGCAAAGACAGGATTGAATAAGTGTACAAATAACACTTTATCGAGGAATGTATGAAATGTCGGTATTAACAGCCATAAAATTGTAAGTGTTATTAGGAATGCCAGCAATACCACTGCACCGCTCTCAAAAAAGCTGTTCCAGAATATTGTTGATCGTTTAGCACCACATACTTTCCTTATTGATGTGCTTTTAAATCTTTTTGCATGCAGTGAAAGAGTGAGATTGACGTAATTAATACAGGCTAGTATCAGAATCAGGAAGGCTATCGTGCTGAAAATATATAGATTACGATAATCGCCTGTTTCACCTAACCTGTTATTGACCTTATAATCAAGATATATATCTTTTAAGGGTCTGAGAAGAGCAGTGAGTTTTCCATATTTCACATGTGGCATTCCCTTATCTTTTGCTACACGGGTTATTGCCTGTGAAGCTGCCACAGGATCAGTACTGATTTTTAATAAAACATATGTCCTGAAATTCGGGTCGCCCCATTCCATTCCGCATAAGTGATTCTCTTCAGCAAACTTTTGAGAGAGCAGGAAATCAAACTGAATATGTGATTGGCTGGGTATATCTTCAATTACTGCCATTACCGGCATATATCCCTTTCCTTCAATCTGAATTTCCTTATTCAGAGGATCTTCTGAACCAAAATATCTTTTAGCGAATGACTGTGTAATTACAAGACTATTCACCTGATCAAGAGCTTCTTTCGGATTGCCCTCAACGGCTTTGAAACTGAAGATATCAAACAACTGCGGGTCAGATGTAAGCCCGTTCTCTTCAAAATACATATTGTTTCCATACTTAAAGGCAAATCCCGGGGCATTTCTCAACCGGACAACCGATTCAATGGCTGCAACATCATTCATTATAGCAGGAGCCAATGGGTCTGGTGTTCCGGCCATGCTGAATTCACCCTTATCGTTTTTGAAGTTTATCTGAAAAATACGATCATAATTCTTATTGAATTTATCATATCGCGATTCATTGTAGACCCATAAAGTAATAACCAGTACGCTTGTTAACCCAATGCTTAATCCAAGAAGATTCAGTCCTGAAAAAAGCCTGTACCGCAGCAGATTCCGAATTATAACTTTTATTTTCATATATATCTACCTTAATTACTCATTGTTAATTGTTAATTGTCCATTCATAACGTAATGCCTCAATCCCGATAGGCTTCGCTATCGGGGATTTCAAGTTGTACTTTACCCCCTTCTTCTTTTCTCCCCTCATGGGGGGAGAAGCCGAGCCTGCGAGACAGAGGGGGGTCATTCATATCTTAGCGCCTCTACCGGATTTCTTGTAGCCGATCTCCAACATATGGAGGTTACTGTAAGCAGAGAGGCAACCAGCATGGATAATCCCGCCAGGGCAAAGATCCACCAGCTCATTTTTGTACTGAATGCAAATCCTTCAAGCCATTTATGCATAACCATCCATGAGATTGGAATTGCAAGGAGAAATGCAGCCAGCACCCACCTTGTAAAATCTTTGTTTAATAAGATAAGCACTTCAACGACAGTTGCACCGTTCACTTTCCGTATTCCAATCTCTTTTACCCGTCTTATGATTGTCATGGATGTTAATGCCACAAGACCCATCAATGCAAGCAATATTGATATTACAGCAGATGTGGAGAGCATCCTGCGGACCTTCGCTTCCTGCAGGTACATGCGATTAAACTGATCATCGACAAATTCATAATCGAGACTGTAAAACGGATCAACGCTCTTTACAGATTTATAGATCAGATCAAGACCTTTTTTGATGAATTCAGGCTTTAACCTGACATAGATTGTACCCCCTCTCGGTTCCTCGAAAGTAAGAACCAGGGGAGCTACCTTATTATGCAGTGAGGCAAAGTTGAAGTCTTTCACAACCCCGATTACAGTACCGGTATCGTTCATTGCGATTTGCTGGCCAATGGCACTTCCCTGAAATCCCAATGCCTTGCATGCAGCTTCATTTAGAATATAATTACTCTTGTCTGTAGGGTAAGCCTTGCTGAAGTCCCTGCCATCAATGATCTCTATTCCGAAAGTTTTTATAAAGTCTTCTGTTGTCCTGGTATGTTTGGTTAATATCTGCCCACCCGTTTCACCTCCTATCCTGCTTAAAAACTGACCACTCATTTCATCATCAGTTATTCCCTGGGCAAGGCTTATGTTAACTATTCCATCATTCTGCAACAACTTTTCCCTGATTACGGAATAACTCTTCACTGTCTGATTCGTAAGGCCATTGATTGCAACAATGTACTCTTTGTTAAATCCGAGGTTTTTATTTTTCACATAGCTCATCTGCCTGTAAAAGATAAGCAGGCAGGAGACAAGGAAAATCACGATGAAGAACTGGGTCAGGACCATCCCTTTAATAAGCGGACTGATTTTCCCGCCTTTGGAGGTAGCCCCTTTTAGAATTCTGACTATTGAAAAACGTGATAAATAAAGTGCAGGATAAATTCCTGAGACAGCTCCAATAATAAGGCTCAGCAAAACCAGAATAAAAATGAGATTAAGATCAACCAAAGCTGAAACAGCAATGTTTTTTCCAATGAAATTATTAAAGAAGGACCACGAAATCCTGACAAGGAGTAAAGCAAGAAGAAGTGAGAGAAAAGTAATTATAACTGACTCACCCATATACTTCTTAATCATATCAAACCGTGAAGCGCCTGACGCTTTTCTTACCCCTACCTCTTTAACATGAGTCTCCGCATTGACTGTGAATAAGTTAACAACGTTAATGATGGCCACAATCAGTATGAATATTATTAAAGCGGCTGCGAGATAGATATTCTGCATATTCCCATGCGGAACATCCCATGCCAGATTATCAGAGTGCAGTTCGATATCATTGAGAGGCTGAAGCAATCCTTCCATCCTGAAATTGGAATCTTTCCAATGTTCTTTTGAAAATGAGTTGTATGCAATGCATATCTTATCAAGTGTTGATTTTTTATCAACATTTTCTTTGAGGAGGACATATGTATAAAACTCATTCCCTGAATGATTTACCAGCATATCAACTAAAGGATTATTTGAGCCGCTAAGCATATTAAACTGAAGGTGGGAGTTTTCCGGAATATCCTCAAGTACGCCTCCGATAGTCATTATTTTCCCATTGATCTTTACTGATCGCCCTATTATGTTAAGCGAATTGAAAGCTTTAAGAGCCAAGGACTTACAAATCAGAAGTCCATTAGGGTCATTAAGCGTCTCAAGGGGATTGCCACTGAGAACTTTAAAAGAGAAAAAATTAAAGAAGGTCGAATCTGCATATATGAGGTGATTCTTTGTAATCCGTGTATTATCAAATTCCATATCTACATAACCCTGAGACAAGATTCTCAATGTTGATTCAACTTCCGGGATGGTATTTAAATGCATTGGGAACTGCCCCTGGCATAAAGCTATATATTCAGGGTCGCGATCAAGTACTGTTTCTTTCCCTAAAACACGATAGATACGATCGTGCTTCGGATGAAAGCGATCATAACTAAGTTCATTCTTAATGAACAGAGTCAGGTAAATTGTCAGTGTCAAACCAATTGACAGCCCTAAAATACTTACTAATGAAGTGAGCTTGTTGGTTGAAATGTATCTGAAGCCTGTTTTAAAAATTCTCATTTGAATATTCTATTTTACTCGTTCATTATTAATTGCTCATTCGTATCGAAGCGCCTTAATCCCGAAAACTTCGTTTACGAGGATCTCTTGTTGCATTTTACCCCACCTCTTCTTTTCTCCCCCCATGGGAGGAGAAGCCGAACCCGTGAGGCAGAAGGGGTCATTCATATCTCAGAGCCTCAACCGGATTCCTCGTTGCTGCTCTCCAGCTTTGCCAGCTCACGGTAAGCAGTGCAATCGCCAGGGTTGAAACACCCGCCATGGCAAATATCCACCACCTTAGATTTGTCTTGTATGCAAAATTTTCAAGCCATTTATGCATGATGTACCAGGCAATGGGTGTGGCAAACCCAAAGGCAATGGCTACCCATTTTATAAAGTCACGATTGAGCATTGCCATTACTTCCGAGATGCGGGCTCCATTCACTTTGCGGATCCCGATCTCTTTAAGTTTTTGTTCCGCGGAAAAGGCAGCTAATCCCAATAATCCTAAACTTGAAATAATGATGGCAATCAATGCAAAATATCGGGAAAGGAAAGCTATCCGTTTTTCTGCAACATATTGTTCCTGAAAATCCTGATCGAGAAATTTATAATCGAATGGAAATGCCGGATTAAATTTATGATATAGTTTATTGATATCATCAATAACCTCCTGATACATTCCACTTTTTATCCTGATCATCATTATTTTACAATTTGATGGGTTCAGGATAAAAAATAAGGGATTTATTTTCGAGTGAAGCGATTCAAAATGAAAATCCTTTACTATTCCAACAATTTGTCTGTCTCCTCCCCAAACCTTTACAACTTTACCAACAGGATCTTTTATTCCCATTGTTTTGATCGCGGTTTCATTAAATATGATTGCAGAATTATCTGTTGAGAATTTTTCGGAAAAAGAACGCCCTTCTTTTAACCCAATATCAAGTGTTTCAATAAGATTATAATTCACTTGTTGCACTTCAAAAGATACATTATTATCCGTGTTTTTACCATCCCAGTCAACACCGCCTCCTGTTGATGCCCTGCTGCTAATAAAATTCCAGGCAGTGCTTGAGGCATTTACGATTCCCGGTATTTTTTTTAGTTCTGAAAGGAAAGTTTGTGAGTTTCCGGTCATTCCCCGTTCATTTTCAAAATAAATGACATTGTCCTTTTTATAGCCCAGGTCCTGATTTTCTATAAACTTCATTTGTCTGTATACTGTCAAAACCGAAACAACTAATATTATGGAAATTAAATACTGGAATATCACTAACGCTCTTCTTGTACCTGATTTTCTCAGGTTATTATTCTGTTTGCCTTGAAAGACAGTTGCAGGATTAAATCCCGAAAGGCACAAAGCAGGGTAAACGCCTGAAATTAAGGAAGTAAACAAGATGCCCCCTGCCAAAAATATTATAAAATTTATTTCGAATTTTAATAAGATATGTTTCCCTGTAAAATCATTAAAGTAAGGTAGGAAAAATATAACTATCAGAAGTGAAATGATTAATGCTATAAACGAGATGATCATGGCTTCAGTTATAAAACCAAAAATCAAAGAACTTTTTTGTGCACCCAGAACTTTTTTCAACCCGACTTCTTTCATTTTTTTTGAAGCTCTTGCAGTGGAGAGATTAATAAAATTAATACAAGCAATGACTAAAATTAAAATCCCTATGATTGAGAATAGCCTTACATAAGTTATACGCCCTCCTGATTGAATACCATTTTCATATTTGCTGTATAAATATCGCTGAGAATAGGGCCTTATAAATAAAGAAGAGTGCGAGTCAGTTTTCTTCTGAAACAATTCACTGATTGCTTTATTAAATTCTGTAACATTTGTACCCTTGCTTAAAAGCAGGTATGTTTTGAAATAATTTTGCCCCCACGAATGAATTCCGGGATTCTCTCTTATCATCAATTTGTAAGGCAATACAAAGTCGAAATGAACGGAGGAGTTCGAAGGAACCCTTTTGAATATACCTGAAATGGTCAATGGTTCCTTATTGTCCATTCTGATTACTTTTCCTACAATATCATTGGTTGTATTGAACAGTTTTTTGGCTACTTCTTCAGAGATAATAATATCGTTCTCATCCGATAAGATCTCAGTTCTGTTACCCTGAATCAGATTATAGGAGAAAACATTGAAAAAATCCCCGGTAGCGTATAAGGAGGAGGCTCTTATTGATTTGTTGTCTGTAGAAAGTATTCTTATTTCGGAAGATTCATAAGTTGTAACAGCATATTCAATTTCAGGAATCTCATCACGCAGATTCTCTGCTAAAAGACCTGATGAGGCTTCGGAAACTTCAATACCCTTATCGGTTTGGAATTTTGTCATAACCTGAAATAGTTGACTATCCTTTTCATGAAATTTATCAAAACTAAATTCATCATTCACCCATAAATAAATGAATAGGACACATGTCAATCCGGTAGTAAGGCCAATCAAATTAATGATAAGGGAACTTCTGGAGTTCTTCCAATTTCGGAAAATATGCTTTAGACTATATTTCAACATTGTTGTATTGCTTTAAAGTTTTAATCCAATAATTTTCAATTGTTTATTCATATCTCAGCGCCTCAACAGGATTCCTTGTCGCTGCCCTCCAGCTTTGCCAGCTCACTGTCAGCAATGTTATTCCCAGGGCCAATAAACCGGCCAGTGCAAATACCCACCAGCTCAGAGCTGTTTTGTAAGCAAAACTTTCGAGCCATTTGTGCATGATATACCAGGCAACAGGAGTGGCAA
>Ga0209226_10000452_pt1 | contig 22562 bp, 19 predicted proteins | sample BarGraNGADG00212_2_FD_184497 | JGI IMG/M metagenome (GOLD analysis project Ga0209226, IMG submission 184497) | Arctic peat soil microbial communities from Barrow, Alaska, USA - Barrow Graham LP Ref core NGADG0011-212 (SPAdes) (version 2) | ecosystem: Environmental > Terrestrial > Soil >...
GCCGGGCATATCCCGCTGTGGAACCCTCATCAGTTTTGCGGGACGCCGTTTTTGGCTAATGGGCAATCGGCGTGTCTGTATCCGCCCAACCTCGTTTTTCTGGTCCTCGACCCCATCACGGCGTTCACGGTCTTCGCTGCGCTCCATCTGTTTCTGGCTCAGATGTTCATGTATTGGCTGATGCGCGAACTCGGCGCGAAGGAGCTTGGGGGGATAGTCGCGGCAATCGTGTTCGCGTTCTCGGCATTCATGGTGCTGTGGTTGGAGCTGCCGACGTTCGTGAGCGTGGCGGTATGGCTGCCGCTGGCGCTGATGCTGGTGCAGAGGTCTGTGACGCGGCGGTCGCTGTTCTATGGGATGCTATCGGGCGCGGCACTTGGGATTGCGTTTTTGGCGGGGCATTTCCAGATTGCGTTCTACGTGGTGCTGGCGACGGGACTGTGGTGGCTGTGGAAGATGGTCGAGGTCTGGCGCGAGGAGGGCAAGACATACACGTTTTTGAAAGTGGGCGTGCCGCTGATCGGATGCGTTGTGATCGCGGGGCTGATCGCCGCGCCGCAAGTATTGCCCACCCAGGAGCTTGCCGCGAACTCGCATCGGGTGCGGGAGGTGACGGAGGAGGGGTATCAGAGCTTTATCGACAACGCCCTGCCCGCGTATCGGCTCGTAACTGCCTTCGCGCCGGGGTTCTTCGGCGACCCCAGCCGGGGGGATTACTATCTGCTGGGTCGGATAGGCGACAGCCGCCATGTCGGCAGCGCCGCGGACTATATGGAGTACGGCATGTACGCCGGAATCCTGCCGCTGATGCTTGCGCTAATCGCGCTCGGCACGATCCGACGGAAGTATGTAGCCTTCTTTGCGCTCTTATCGCTGCTCGCGCTGCTCACGGCCACCGGCACGCCGATCAACAGGCTGTTCTACTTCGGCATCCCCGGCTTCAGTGCGCTGGGTGGTCCGAACAGGATTCTGCTGTTGTATCTGTTCGGGATAGCGGCTCTGGCGGGGTTTGGGGCGGATTGGCTCTTGGACCGAGACGCCGCGCGAGTTTCCCGATGGTACTGGACTTTCGCTTGCACAGCGTTTGCCGTCGCCGCGATCTGGGCGTTCAACGAAGGTGCCACGCCTTGGGCCATAGCCTCATGTGGAAGCCTCCGTTCGTTCGTCCTTTCCACGGATGAACCCACGAACCGGTTCGCGCTTCTGGCGCTGTTGGGGTTTGCTCTGCTAGTCGGGCGTCGGTTCCGTCCTCTCAAGGGAAGTGTCTTCCCGATATTGTTGGTCTTTGTCGTGGTTGCCGATCTCTTCGCCTTCGGCATCAACTATAATCCGACCTGCGAGCGGTCAAAGGTCTATCCCAGTACGAAGCTGACGACGGAGTTGCAGCGGCTGACGACCGGGGATTGGGAGTGGCGGATAGCTCCGATTAACCCCAAGTGGAGCCTGTTCGAGACTCCGAAGGACGCGATTCTGCCTCCGAATGCGGCGATGGTCTATGGCCTCTATGACGTTCAGGGCTACGATTCGCTGTTTGCCAAGCAATACCAGTCGCAAATGGCTGAGATTGAGGGAGTCGATCCAAGCCCGCCTGAAAACGGCAATATGCTGCTCGTCCGGCGGTACCCGGGCGAGAAGGAGAGGGCGCGGTTCGTTATCACGCGCGAGGACTTGAGCCAGTGGATCACGGGGCAGCCGTTCGCGCATCAACTTGAACTGCTCGGGGTCTTCGATGGTGTGCGGCTCTACAGCTTTGGCCCTCCATTGAAGCTGTTCCGAAACCGCGGCGATTCGCCTGTCCACTCTTTCTGGGATGGCCCACGGTTCGTTATCAAGACGGCTATCCCGGACGGGATGGACTACACTCCGCCGATCCGCTATGGCGTTCCCGGCTGGGTCGCTAGGATGAACGGCAAGAGGCTTCCGATCAAGCGATCTGCACACGATAATATGATGGCGCTCGCAACGGGCCCCGGTGTGGTCACGTTTTCGTACGAACCCTTCACCTTCCGCCTCGGCCTCTTTCTGATGCTGGTCGGGGTGGGGGCGTTGAGCTGCGTTGGGGTGTATCGAGCGATGCGGTATAGGATTGCGGCGAAAAGATGAGCAAACCTGAACTGTCGGAACTGCGGTGGGTGCTGGTGTGGGCGATTCTCATCGTAATGCTCGCCAGCGTGCCGTACCTGTGGGGGGCGTTCATCACTCCGCATGGGTACTCGTTTCTCGGGCTGACGCATAACATCGACGATGGCGCTGTGTATCTCTCCTGGATGCGGCAGGCGGCGGACGGGCATGTCTTCATACGAAACCTCTTCACCAACGAACCCCAACCCGTGCTGCAGTTCAACGTGCTGTTTCTCAAGATGGGCTGGTTCGCGGCATTCACGCATCTGCCGCTGATCGCGGTCTTCCACCTGTTCAGGATTGTATTAGGAATCGCGCTGATCTTGGGCATTTGGCAGTTCTCGAAGCTGTTTCTGGATGATGAGAGGCAGCGGCGGCTTCTCGTGCCGCTGGTGGGGCTGTCGGCCGGGATCGGGTGGCTGATTCCGAATGTGAAGGCAATGGAGGGCTCGGTTGACGTTTGGCAGCCCGAGGCGATCACGTTTCTGTCGATCTACCTGAACCCGCTTTTCCTCGCCGCGCTGCTGCTGATGCTCGGCGCGTTCTATTGGCTGGAGCTTGCGCGCAGACAGGGGCGCATACGCTATGCCGTGTTCGCGGGTCTGGCTCTGCTCGTGTTGGGCAATGTCCATACCTACGATGTGCTCACGGTCGCCTGCGTCTGGACCGCGTATCTGATCGTGCTCGGCGTCGTCGAAAGGCGTTTCCCCGCGAGGGCCGTAGCATATAGCGCGCTTGCCGTAGCGATCGCACTGCCGTCGATTGCCTATCAGTTCCACGTCTATCACATCGACCCCATCTACCGCGCCCGCGCGAACACGCCCATACTCTCGCCGCCGATATGGTCGTTCTTCGAGGGCTATGGGCTGGTGCTGATCGGGGCCATCGTTGGCGCGGTTCTCCTATTCCGCAATCCGCAATCCGCAATCCGCAATCGGCTCCTGCCGGTCGTGTGGGCTGTGGTCGGCTTCGCCATTCCGTACGCTCCTATCGCTCAGCAGCGCAAGCTCGTGATGGGGCTGCACATCCCCTTGTGCATTCTGTGCGCTTATGCGCTCAGCAGGCTGCTCTCGCGGCTGCCGGGCACGCTGGGTAGGACATTACTGGTGGCGGCGCTGGTCGTTGCGGCAGGCAGCAATGCCCGGTTCATGGGCTATGATATGAAGCTGCTGGCCGACCGGCAGACAGTCACGCACTATACCCCATATATGCAGGAGCACGAACTCGCGGCCATGCGCTACCTGCGGGCGCACGCAAAGCCCAGCGACACGATCTTCGCGCCGCCCACATTCTCGTTGTTCGCGCCCGCGCTGACGGGGCGTCAGGTCTACTACGGCCACTGGAGCGAGACCCCGAACTACACGGAGAAGATAGCTCGTTGGGCCGCGCTCACCGACCCCAATATCGGCTACGACTGCTGGAGCTGGCTCGTGGTCGACGACGCAAAGGCGACCTACTATGTCTCGGAGGCGCGCGTCACCGATCCGCCCGCCCGCTGCGTGCCTTGGCTGCTGAAGCCCTGCCATTCGAGTGGACCGGTGCGTGTCTACCGCGTGATTCGCACTCACGGAACACGGGCTGGAGTAATCCGCCCCTTTTTGCTATCATCCGCTTATGAATCAGCCAAAGGTCTATAGACAAGAGTCACTGGGTCCAGCTCAGGAAGCGATTCTGTCGATGATCCGGCCCGGCGCGAGGGTTTTGGAGATCGGCTGCGCGACCGGACACATGACTCGCGTCTTGACAGAGCAGTTGGGCTGCGCGGTGACGGCGGTCGAAGTGGATGCCAAGCAGGCGCGATGCGCCCAGCCTTATGCCGAGCGGATGATAGTCGCGGACATCGCCAAGCCGGAGACGTGGAGCTTGTTGTCGGGGCCATACGACTGCGCGGTGTTCGCCGATGTGCTGGAGCATCTTGCTGACCCATCGGATGCGCTGCGGCGCTGTAAAGCGCTGCTGGCCGACGACGGCTGTGTGCTGGCCTCGATTCCCAACGTTGCTTACTACAGGATTCGGCTGCAACTTGCGCGCGGCCGATTCGACTACACCGACTTCGGTATACTCGATGATGCCCACCTGCGCTTCTTCACCGCAAAGACCGCGCGCGCCCTCTTTGTTGATTCCGGCTATACGGTTACCGAGTTCATCCCCATCTACAGGCGGCGTGTGCCATTGCTCATTGACCGAGCGCTGGGCTTTCCGTTTGCCTATCAGTTCGTGATTCGTGCCGTCCCGAACCCGTGACAGTGCCCAACCGGCCGTGCTATAATCAGGCCGATGATGGACACACTCACTGACAACAATCCGCAGCTTCGCATGGCCCACGCGCACATCCTCGATATGGTGCAAGAAGGCGCCAGGGTGTTGGACGTCGGCAGCGGTGGGGGCATGCTGACCCGCGCCACGATCGATCGCCAAGGCTGCGAAGTCGTCTGCGACGCGGCGGCAAGAAACGGGAAGTGGTGATGGTTTCGGTCGTCGTGCTCAACTTCCGCACGCCGGAGCAAACCGCGCGGGCCATTGAGCGCCTCGCTGACGCGGTGCCGGGCGCGGACATTGAGGCTATTGTTGTAGATAACGCCTCCGGTGACGGCAGCGCCGAGGCGATCCGCAAGCGACTGCCCCTCGCCCGCTTGATCGAGTTGGACGAGAACCTCGGCTTCGCTGCGGGTATGAACGCGGGCGCGAGGGAGGCATCAGGCGACTACGTGCTGCTGCTCAACAGCGACGTCGAGGCGATGCCTGGATCGTTGGGCGAGCTGCTGGACTACATGCGCGCGAACCCCGGGGTCGGCCTTGCCGCTCCGTTGCTTGTCGATGAGAACGAGAAGCCGACTCGGACTCTGCTCGTGGAGCCGACGCTGTGGCGGACGCTGATTCCCGCTCTCGGCAAGCTGCGCTACAAGCAATGGCGAAGGCGAATCGGGACCGAGCCGCTCGATGTCGAGGCAACGGAGGGCGCGGCAGTTCTGGTGAGCCGGGCGGCGATTGAGAAAGCCGGGCTTCTCGACGAGGAGTTTTTCTTCTACCACGAGATCGTCGAGTGGTGCATGCGGATGCGCGACAAGGGGTTTCGCGTCGTGCTTGTTCCGTCCGCTCGAATGAGGCATACCCGTGGCGGGTCCACCGGCGAGGTGTGGTTGCCGGCTCGCATCGAGCTCAAGCGGTCCGAATATCAGCTTCTTGACAAGCGTCTCGGAACCTCGGTTCGTCTGTTTGCCATTACGAGGGACTTCGTCTCGGCAGCGTGGCGGTGCATGGTGTATGGTCTGGCGAGCGCCGTGGGATTCAAGCACGCCAGAGTGAAGCTTTCCTCGCACAGAGCGGTGCTCTCGTGGCTGGTGATGGGGATGCCGGGCCGTAGTGACGCGCGCTACGTGTCGCGATTCGGAGGATGGAACTGATGAATTTGCGTGAAGTGCGCATAGGTGTGTATGTGTGCGCGCACAACGAATGTGATTACATCGCATACTGCCTCCGATCGATCTACGACTTCGCCCACGTCGTGGCCATAAGCGTCAACACCGGGTCTGGGTGGGGTGGGCCAAGCCCGGCGCCGTTGGATGATACCCTTGAACTCGTGCGTTCGTTTCCCGACCCGGACGGCAAACTGCTCATCGTCCCCGGCGAGTGGGGATCGGAAATGGAGCAGCGAACGGCGACCTTCGACCTGCTCAGACCGAAAGCCAACTACGTGATGACAGTTGACGCAGACGAGGTTTATACCCAAGAGCATCTTGCTAACCTCAGAAGGTTTGTTATGATGCGACCGTGGGTGGGTCAGTTCCGCATTCGGATGAAGACCTATTGGAAGATCAACCCCTTTTGGGTGATCGATCCGCCGGAGCCATATCGGAGGTATCTGATCAGCAAGTTCAGGCCATCCACGAGGCTGGTGGGCTTTAGCCGCACGAACGAACGCTGGCGCTGTACGATACCTCAGCGCGTAGCGATATTCCATCACTTCTCCTATGCCAGGCCGGATGCCAGGATTAGGCAGAAGCTGGCTTATACGTCGCATCGGGATGATCTGGTTCCGAACTGGTATGAGAACGTGTGGCTTAAATGGGATGAGGACCACAGCCTGGAAAACCTGCATCCCATGCACCCGGCGGAGTATAAGCGGGCGATACCGGTGGAGTTGGACTCGCTGCCTGAGGTGATGAGAGATCACCCGTTTGCGCGTATGGGTGCGCGGTGAGTTTTTCGAGGGCGAAGTCTTGACTTTGCCGCGGGCCGTCCCTATAATATATCGTGCGCGGTTGCCTGATGGCAGGGCGCGATGGAGCCTATGGAGATTCAAATCCAGATCATCTGAAATAGCGGCTCTAAAGGCGGATCGTTTCTTGACAGCAAGGGAAGACGAATCGTCTTCCCTTGCTGTTGTTTCGGTGTATGGGCCTATAGCTCATTTGGCTAGAGCGCACCCCTGATAAGGGTGAGGTGGTTGGTTCGACTCCAACTAGGCCCACCATCTAGAGGTTAGAAGTTGGAGGTTAGAGGTTAGATTGCCCAACTTCTAACTTCTAACCTCTAACATCTAAACTGGGGGCTTAGCTCAGTTGGGAGAGCACATCCTTTGCACGGATGGGGTCAGGGGTTCGAGTCCCCTAGCCTCCACCATAGGAAACCACTCCGGGGGAGTGGCTTCCTATGGTGGAGTAGCGATTTCCCGTTTGAAGTAGAAAACTTCGCCCGGGTGTACGCCAAGATTGTGGTAATCATGCTGCCATCCTGGCTATTGTCCAAAGTCGGTATGGGGCCGCGCTGGCCGGAGCTGTGGCGGCATCCTACTGGCAACGGGCATAGCTATCCTCGCTGTCGCCGCCGCCCGGTTCCAGAAGAGGCTGCTGGTAGAGAATTGTTGTAGAGTCTGCAATTGCCCCTCGAAACTGCCCCGGCTTTTGTGGTATCATAAGTATCTCATGGCTACAGCTAAGGCGGGTTGACAAGGTCTAGATGGGAATCTTATCCAAAGTTTTCAGCAGGTTCTCCAGGGCGATTGGCATCGATCTGGGTACGGCGAACACGCTTGTGCACGTTCGCGGGCGCGGGATTCTCCTGCGGGAGCCCAGCGTGATAGCTCTCGACACCGAGTCCAGAAGAGTCCTCGCGGTGGGCGAGGAAGCGAAACGCATGATCGGGCGCACGCCCGGCAGCATCGTCGCCATCCGCCCGCTCAAGGACGGAGTTATCGCCGATTTTGACCAGACCGAGGCGATGCTTCGTGGTTTCATCCGCAAAGTTCACAGACACAACGGCCTTTTTCAGCCGACCGTGGTAGTTGGTATTCCGTCCGGGGTCACGGAAGTCGAGTGGCGCGCGGTGAAGGAAGCGACAATCAAAGCCGGCGCCGCCGAGGCTTATACGATCGAGGAACCGTTTGCCGCGGCGATTGGCGCCGGACTGCCGGTTAGCGAGCCGACGGGCAGCATGATCGTCGATATCGGCGGCGGGACTTCTGAGGTCGCCGTCATATCACTTGGCGGCATCGTCACCAGCCGCTCGATCAGAATCGCTGGAGATGAGATCGACGAAGCAATCATCAACTACGTGCGTAAGGCGTTTAACTTACTTATCGGTCCGAGGACTGCGGAAGAGGTCAAGCTGGAGGTTGGCTCAGCGTATGCGCTGGAGCAGGAGATGACGATGGAGGTCCGTGGACGAGACCTCATCTCAGGCCTTCCGCGCAGCGCCGTTGTCACCAGCCAGGATATACGCGAGGCGATCCGCGAGCCGGTTTCCGAGATTGTGGAGGCTGTCAAGTTGACTCTGGAGCAGACCCCTCCGGAGCTTGCCGCGGACATTATGGAGCGCGGAATCGTGCTTGCCGGCGGCGGAGCGCTGCTTAGGGGCCTGGACGCCCTGTTGACCGCGGAAACGGCAATGCCGGTTCATATAGCGCCCGATCCGTTGAGCTGCGTTGTGCTGGGAACAGCGAAGGCGCTCGATGAATCGGAGACCAATCCCGCTCTCAAGAAGGCGCTGCTGGGACAGTCCGTTCGGCAGTTCCGCCAGTAGCTAGAAATGCTCTCTGTTCTTCGCGAAAAAGCTGTTCTAACACTCATCGTCCTGGTTGCACTTGGCGTCGGCATCGGCGCCGCGCACGATCGGACGCTGGATCGCGGCACTCCGTTTCTCTTTCAAGAAATAGTGTCGCTTGTGCTGCGTCCGAGCGCGTCCGGATTCCATCTTGCCGCCGTGGCTGCCGATAGCGCCGGGCATTTCGCAAGACCCCGCCGCTCGATTCTCAAAGAGAACTCCGACCTGCGCTCAGAGGTCCAGCGCCTGCGGACCGAAAACGCCGCTCTAACTGAAGCCGCCCAGGAGAACGCGAGGCTGCGGGCCGCGCTGGGTCTTTGGCAGTCGGCAAAGCTGAGCATGGTTGCCGCCGAAGTTATTTCCCGCAACGAGAGCACGTGGTTCGACACGGCAACCATCGACCGCGGCAGGCGCGCGGGGATCGGCAGGGGATGGGCCGTGATCACAACCGGGTCGCGGCTGGTCGGTCAGGTGCTGGAGACAGATGCGTTCACGTCTCGTATTGTGGCTCTGACGGATTCAAACAGCGCGGTCGGCGCGATGGTTCAGCGATCGAGGAGCAACGGGTTCTTGCAGGGCCAGGGCGGCGATTATCTGACGCTGTCCTATCTGCCCAAAGACGCCGATGTCAAGGTCGGCGACGTGGTGATTTCGTCGGGCATGGGCCGAGTGATCCCGAAGGGCTTCGTTATCGGCCGAGTCGTGAAGGTGGTGCACAACAAGGTCATGGGGAGCACCACGGCTCTTGTCCGGCCCAGCATTCGGCTCGATCAGATTGAGCAGGTTTTCGTGGTAAAACCTGGACAGAGTGTGCCTCAATGAGGTACTTCTGGCCCGTCATTACCCTCATCGCCGCCGCCGGACTTCAGGGCAATCTGCCCGCTGCGATCTCGATCTGGGGAGCCAAGCCGGATCTGGTCCTGGTCGTTCTGATATCGTATTCTCTGGCAGCGGACCCTGCGTTTGGGGCCGGTTTGGGCTTCGTGGCCGGACTGGTTCACGGCTCGTTCGTCGGGTTCAGCCTCGGCAGTTTCATCGTCACCCGGACCATCACTGGTTTTCTATCCGGGCTTGTCACGGCCCGCCTTTTCAGCGAGAACCTGCTGGTGCCGGCACTGTCTGCCGTGTGGCTGACGGTTGTCTGTGAGGTCTTATTCCTGCTTAGCAACCCGCGCCCGGATCTCGGCATCGCGCTTCGCAAGGTCGCGGGAGAATGCCTGAGCAATGCGATCCTCACTCTCCTGATCCAGTTTGCCCTCCGCCATCTTGATACCCATCGCAAGATCAAACTCGCCAACGCGCGGATATAGTGTCTACTGAAACACAATCGACGAAGAGTGCCCGCCGAGCTTCACATTGCTATAGGAAGTCTTTGTCTTGACCCCTCCGACGAAGTCCTTGATGTGCGCCTTCCCAGGCGCGAAGTACCACCTGAATATCTGCTTGCCGCCCGGACGCAGAATCTGGGAATACCGGGTGTAGATTGTGCAGCACAGGTCGGTACCCGTGATTACCAGCCCTCTTGGAGTCGATGAATTGTTCGTGATGCTGAGATCATAGAGTCCGCTCGGGGCCTCACCTATCTTCTTCACAATGCGCGAGTCCGTGAGCGATACGTTTATGGTCCCACGCGGCTCCTCGGTCCCGATCATCGGCTTCGCCGGGCCTCTGCCCGAGCGATTCGGTATGTTGGCCGGCATCGGCATGGGCTTGACGTTGCCGCTCAGAGTCAGCTTGACATTCGGCCAGTAGATGTAGAAGCAGCCATTCGCGAAGCCCGTAACGAAGTGCTGGCCGTTGAGCGGACCCGGCACGATCAGCAAGATCTCATTGCGATCTGTTGCCGGGGACGATAGATACTGCTGGTCGGAGCCGTGGATAGCCTGTGTCACAAGGACGATTGTCGGCTGGTTGTCGGCGATCATCTTGCCGTCGCGGGTGATGGTCGATCTACCGTAGACTGCCACGTGGGCGTGTGTCCAAGGCAGATTCAGGGTTCCGAGGTCGGTGGTTCCCAGAACCGGCCTCATAAACTGCACCGGACCGTGGTCTGGGAAGTCTTCGCCGGAGATCCGAAACGGGCAAGTCACATGCACCGAATAGCTTGAGTCCTGCCATGTGAACTTCGCGGAGACGTCCGACTTACTCTGGCTTTCTTTGGCTCCCTTCGTCGCGCTGATCTGGATGGACCCCGAGATCCGGTCCGGCGTGGTGTTTCGGAAATTGCCGGTGTAGATCCAGGCTTCGTTGCTCGTGCTCGATGCGCGTGCCGACGGCATCTTGGCCGCCCCCATCGCCGCCGTGCACAAGACAGCCGCAACTACTGCTAACGCAATGATTGCTCGACTGGCTCTGTTCATGTCTAGTCACCCCTCCCAAGGATTGTGCGAGAACGCCATGGGCCTTCTCGGCATATTACTACCCTATGCACGAAACAGGTAAACACTGTGACAAGCAGGCGTAATAGCGATGGGGTGAGATCAGGCCAGGAACGCAACCGCGCCTCCGATGAGGCCAGAGGGCGTTGCGTCGGATACCAGCATATTGGCGAGGCTGTTCGTGATCCGCAGTTCGATCTGATTCGGCCCGGGCTTGACGAGCGAGGTGGCATCGACCTCGAACGGCGGCCACAACCGCACACCGGCGATAGCTCCGTTGACCACGAACTCGACAATGTCCGCGGGATTCTCGGCTCGGATGATGACCCTCTGGCCGCGTGCGAAGTGTGGAATCAGCACGGTTTGCCGGTAAGTGGCGGCGCCGGAGTAGCAAGGGTAGCCCTGGTCGGTCCACGAGCCATTGCGGATAGTCTCCACCGGAGCCAGGAGAGTGGCGCCGTCTTTGCCAAGGCTGAATGAGCCCATCAATCTGCCTTTTGCGGGCGATGATTGAGGCTCTCCCGTCCAGCCCTCGCGCTCGACCAGCACTCGGACCACATTCGTGCCTTTTCGGACCAGAGGCGTGATGTCGATGGTTTTCAAGTTCACATCCACAATCCAGGTCTCACAGGGCGGTGCCTCTACGTCGTTCACCAGCGCCGCAAGCCCCGCGTCCGCGCCGAACCCCTCGGTCTGTTCGAGCGCCAACACCAGGCTTTTGGGTATGTGACCGGCCTCGAAAGAGGTAGTATACTCGTATAGCTCCCGGTCAGGCTGTACAAGTATATTAAAGGCCCAACCAGGCAGGGTTAGACAATTCGCCTGTTCGGGAATGAACTCCCATTCGTCCGCGAGCGCGATCTCCTGGCCCACTTCGACAATCGGGGCAGTGACGGCGAAGACGGGCTCGTCTCCGAAAGCTATCGCAAGGGAGCCGCACCCTTCAAACCGATGCAGCAGGATCGTCCGGTTCCCCTGCTGAGTACAGTTTGGCAGGGCCGTGATGTCCCCGGTCTCAAGGTTGAGCATGTGGGGCGCTCGGTCGCAGCGGATGGAGATTCGGACCTCCCTTGCCGCCGGGCAGTGATTGGCCAGGAAGAAGACGTCAAAAGCGCTCGTTGTACGGTGAGTGCAGGCGATGTCCGGGCATTCCGCGCTATTGCGCTGTATGGAGACCTCTCGTTTGATGCTGGTCTGCAGCGCCTGGCTGAGGGTGGCCGGCAGATCGGAAACCCTGTCTATGTCAAGAAAGTGGACACTTTCGCTGTCTGCCCGTGGATCGAACACCTCGGCAAACGCTTCCCGCACCTCTACGTGCTTATCGCCGGTGGAGTCCTCCGCCGGCAGGAGCATCGTGCCGATCAGCTTTCCGCCCTCATCGGTGAACGCTGTGATCTTCTCTGCTGTTCGCAGAGCAACCGCGCCTACCGGAGGCAGGATCAGCAGTTCGTATTGCTCGCCGCCTATCGAGAGCCTCTCGTCCGCGAATGTGGCGCAAGCGAGGCTTTGTTCATCCACTATGTCGAAGTCGATGTGTTCGGCGAGCAGGCATTCGCAATAGGCTTTGAGCCACTCGATTGTCTCTCGTTGAAGCGGATCGCCATGCGCGCCAGGCCGGAGAAGAGCGGCCTGGGCTTTGTGCTTACCCTGCGAGAGCACATAACTCAACCGCGCCGCGTAGTCGGCGAAGTGCTTATAATAGCGCCAGTAAGTGGCCTGGTAGAACTGCGACGGTCGCGCGCCGCTGAGCGAAAGCCCGGCCAGGCTGTAGTGAAACGCGTCCGGACAGAAGAAGTTCGCTCCCAGGCACGCCTGCAGATCGATGCTCCATTTCAGCTCTGCGGGCGAAAGCGTCCACCCGGCCGAGTGCGGCACTTTGGCGAGAGTGCGAACGTGTCCTTGGGCGTGCGCGGAGGAGCTCCTGAGCTTGGTGTCGAGCATCGGGGGGAAATCGTCGCGAGTCGGCAGATCGTCGTATTGGTAGATGTGCAGCGCGAGTCGCTCGGCTGCGGCGCAGGCGCGCTGCGTGACGCGGACCAGTTCCTCGCCCGAGTCATCCGAGTGTCCCGCGAGCCGCCCGTCGATGAAGAATCCGCCGATCCCCTTGGCGTGCATTTCCCGCACCTGCCGATCGACCTCAGACGGATCGGGTATCTCGCGCCAGACCCAGAATGGGGCCAGGCGGTATTGCGCGGGCGGGTTTCCAAAATGCTCTAACATGCAAATACTCTCAAACGTGCCATCCTATATATTACTCATCGGCAGGAATATATCCTCGCGTCATGGAACAATTGCGCGGAGGGATCAATGCGAAACTGGATCATCGGAGTCTTGGCGTGTGTGGCGCTGCTGGCCGCGGGCTGCTCGAACATGGAGCCGCGGACGGGAACGAAAGTGACCTTCAAGTTCGAGAGCAACAAGCCCATTGAGCGAGAGCAACTCGCGGTCATCTCGAAGTACTTGGCTATCAGGGGCCGTCTAGTGCTCGGCGTCATGGGGGCGAGAGTCGATGACGTATCGGATTATTCCCTCACCCTGCGTCTTCCCGGCAAGAAAATCCCAGTCGCGGAAGTCGGCAAGCTGATCGAGCCCTACAGCATCGAGCTCTACCATCTGGCAAAAGTTGCCACCGACCGCACTCCGAACCGGCCCTGGAAGCTAAATACGCCCTCTTCGCCCCATGGCCCTTATGTGTTCCTCGGCCCGGACGCCAAGAGGATAGACAGTCACAAAGAACCTCAGGCAGTGCTCAGCGAGGTCGTCGGAGCCCCCAACGCCAAACCCGTTCTGACCGGGCGCGACATCCTCCCGACCGCTTCTTGTCGACAGGCCAAGAATGGCTGGGCTGTGCTGGTTCGCTTCAACCGCGCGGGCGCGAGAACCTTCCACGAGTTCACCAGGGCTAACCGCGGGGAGTATTTGGCCGTGTTCTACAACGGCCGGCTCATAGCGGCCCCTATGATCAAGGAGGCTATCCCTGGCGGCGAGGCTTATATAACCGGCTTCGCCGGCGAGGAACAGGCCCGCGCGGCCGTGTCGGAGCTCAACGCCGGCACGCTGCCGATGAAGGTCAAGATAACGGGAGTGGAATACTACTGACAGATCACGCCAGCGCTTTGATGATCTCGTCCGGCGTAAGGTCCATCCCCTCGATCCGAGCCCTCGCGCCAATCGGGTCAGCGAGCCTGCCGACCTTCGCATAGAAAGCGTTCTTGCGCGCTCGACTGGCCCCGAAATGCGCGTCCGCCCATTCGCTTGCGTAACCGACGCCGTTGCGGGCCAAAAACGTGTGCCCCCAGAAGAAGTAAGCCCCTTCGATGAAATCGGCCACGTAGGGCTGGAGCTCGGGGGCGGAGAAATCGTCCACGAACGGAAGCCCCAACTTGTTCAACTCCGTGCCGACGCACAGAGGCAGATCCAACTCTTTCGCGGCGCGAACGGCCTTGTCCAAGTGGGTCATCTTGATCCGCTTTTGCTCGGGGTCCTTGATGTTCCAGTTGCGGTCGGGGACCATGTTCAGTGCCACCGCGCCCTTGCTCACCATCAGGCCGAGCAGCGCGGGCATGTCGGACTCGCCGGGGTTGGCGCCGTCCAGCCAGGTCATGGTGGGCAGCGCATCCATGCCCCTGGTCATCTCGATCACCGTCTGGACCGTGGGGAACGTGTCCGCGCTTGGCGGAACGTATCCCACTCCGCCGAACTTCATAAGCTTCGAGCGCATCTTCTCGTGCAGCGCGGGCGTATCGGCAAGCAGGGCACCCGCCTCGTCTTCGCTGATCCCAAGAGCTTTTGCCCAGAACTGGCCTGCCTTGTCGCCGAACACCGCCCTTGCCTTGGCGTCGTACGCGGCCAACATATGCCGCTCGGTCGCGTTACCCGAGGGCGTCAGAGGCAGCACGTCGGCGTCATAGTCGAGGCGAATGAGGTCCAGGTAGGCATTGACGCGCTCCATCACCTGCAGGTTCCTCCGCCGGGCCATATCTCGCATCGCGCCCAGCGTTTTGGCCGATTCAGTGCCGGCCGCCGGTTCACGGAAGCAGCCGCCCGCCATAAAGTAGCCGATTCCAGGCTCGTTGGGCGAGCTGATCACCTTGTCCGCATATTCGGGAATGAGCACCCGCGTTTCAATCGCGGCGGTCGCCTTGACTCCTATCGTCTCTCCGGCCCTCAGGAATTCGCCCATCCCATCGAGCACATCGAAATCGACTATCCCCGCCACCGCGAGGCCATACTTCCTTGCCTCCCACGCTATCCGCGACGGGGACCAGCCGTAGGCGTTATAGGAGAAGAACGTATGAAAGTGGAGGTTTACCTCTTGAGTCGGCGCGGGAACCCGGATCGTGCCGGACTCCACCCGCTTGGCCAATTCGCAAAGCGCCGAGGCGCGCGCGTCCTCGGCGAAGTCATCCAGCCGTTGTTCCAACTCGCCAACGCTCGGCGCTGTTCGATCACAAACCATCCCCGAAACTCTCCATTCCCTAGTCCGTCGACTCAGTGTTGGTCTGCTCAGGCTTCGGCTCGGCTATCGGAGGCGTTTGCAACTGAGACTGCGCCGGCGACTCGGTCTTTTCAGTCGGCAGCCTCTGCATTGTAGGCTTTGGGGGCTGTGCCGTTGAGCTTTTCTGAACAACGCTCGGAACCGGCTTGTCCGGCTTGCCGGCCACATCGTCGGCCAGCTCGTCCAGCGTTATGGCGTCGATCTTGCCATCATGGATCAATGTGATATAGGTGAATTTCGCCGTGTTTGTGTAATTGATGGAGAAATGCGACTCGTTCTTCGCGTCGCCCGTAAACGCCTTGCCTCCGAACGGGTTAGCGGCCACCAGGCCATAGTCCCGAGCGTGCCAGTAGGTAGGGTAGCCGAAGTTGTAGGGCGAGTCGAAGACCGTGACACCAACTGTCTTGCCGTTGACCATACCCGTGTAGTCCACCCACCTTGCGGGCTTGCCCCACGCATCCGCGTCTTTGTTTCCCGCGGAGTTCACAATGTGTCCCTTGCCGCCCTTGAGCGCCATGCTCGGCGCGAGCCGGATCGCGAAGAAGCCCTCCTTGCTGTCCCCAAATCTGATACTGCACTCGGACGCGACGAGTAGGATCGAGGTCACGATCAGCGTGCCGTAATTGCAGGAGTAGAACGCCGTCTTGCGGTTATCTTGCAACAGCTTCTTTCCGTTCGGCAGTATCCAATCGTTGGTCGTATGAATGCTCCAGTAGGGGCCGACTGAGATCGGGTCGAAGTCGATGCTCTTTTGGACGATCTTGCCGCTCTTGTCCGTATCGGCCCAGAAATCCACGCCGTTGGCGTCACCGAACCCGATCCACATCGACCTTTGATGGGGATGGTCGGTCGGCTCGCCCGCGACATCCTTCATCGGGAAGTTGCGCGTGACCGCCAGCCCGCCAACCGAGAGAAGCGGATAGATGTATGGCTTGGGCGTGTCTTTATAGACATAGCGAGCCACCACCTTATCGGCTTTCAGAATGTCCACCGCGCCATCCGCCTGCTTGTAGGTGAAGTCGCGAGCGAACCCCGGCGGCTCGGCGAATGCACAGGCCGCGCCCAGCATTAGAAGAAGAGAAGCTGCCACAAAACGAGTTCTGGTATTCATAAGACCTCCGAACAAGAGTCATTCCGAGCTTGCGAGGAATCTGCTTTCGCGTTGCGATCGCGATCCCTGCTTTATGATAGACGACATTCGAGCATTACCGCGTTCCATATTGTACGCGAGAAGGGGGATTTCCTTCCTGCCAATGCAACGCTGCGTGCTATAATCACATTATGGCGCACCGGGAGATCGAGGCCAAATCGATCCTGACGAAGTCGGGCATCACGGACTACTGCGTGAACTGCTACACTGGCTGCACGCACGGCTGCATCTACTGCTACGCGAGGTTCATGAAGCGTTTCTCCGGCCACGAGGAGCCGTGGGGCAAGTTCCTGGACGTGAAAGGTAACGCGCCGGAGGTGCTCGCGCGCGAGGTGAAGCGAAAGTCAGCGGCGGTGTTTCGGGACATATCTGTCCCGAAACCGCCGCGCGTGTTTGTAAGCTCGGTCTGCGATGCCTACCAGCCCGCCGAAATGCGCTACAAGCTTACCCGCCAGTGCCTGAAAATCCTCATCGACGCCGGTTTCCACCCCGGTATCCTCACCAAGAGCAAGCTCGTCACGCGCGACTTCGACATCCTGGAGGGCCACTCCAACTGCGATGTCGGCTGCACGCTGACCACAATGGACGAGCAGCTTCGATTCCGCATCGAACCGGGCGCGTCACCGACCCGCGAGCGCATCGCCGCGCTGGAGCAGGCCTGCTCGCGAGGCATCACTGCCTGGGCGTTTCTGGGCCCCTTCATGCCCGGCCTTTCGGATACCGACGAAGCCCTCGACGCGCTAATCTCCGCCGTCGCCCCGCTGCCGCTTTCGCACTTCTACGCCGACAAGCTCAACCCCCGCCCAGGCGTCTGGAACGAGATCGTGCCCTTCCTGCGCCGCTACCATCCTGAACTCATCGACCTCTACCGCCGCCTGTTCTTCAACCAGGACGAATACCGCGCCTACTGCGAGGACTTAGGCCTCCGCCTGCGGAAGATAGCGGTGGAGCATGGAGTGGGGGACAGACTGAATCCCGTTTTCTGATTCACATCCACCGCATTCCCCGCATCTGATCTCTGTGCATAAGGAGGCAACAATCATGCGGTTACTAGCTCTCTTCGCAGTACTCAGCACCATCGCTCTTGGTAGAGCGGCGCTCGCCGATGAAGCCGCCCTGACTCTGCGCGTTACTATCCCCGAGGGTTCTGACGCTGCCAAGGCGACGGTGATCGTCGGCCAATACGGCGAAGGCCGGAACCTCGGCCGAGCGACTCGTGAGGGGAAGACAAACGAGTTCTCGGTCGCCATATCCAAGACCACCAGATCGGCCAAAGTGCTGGTCTACTACCCCGGCTGCAAGTTCGTGACGGCTGAGATACAGCGCGATAAGCTGTCCAAACCGTTCAAGGCCAAACTTGAGAAGCTCCCGACGGCCCCGCTCACGATCAGGCTTACCGGCTTCGATGGCATCCCCATTGCGGGCCGCTCAGTCTTCTTCAGACGATATCTTGTCGACATGGAGTACTTCGGCTACTCCAACGGCATCGTAATGCCGTACGACGCGACGCCTGATGCATCGGGTGTCACGGCGGCTTCTGGCGATCTTACGGTTCAGGTGCCCGATCTGCTCAGTGATCCCCTGTATGCCAAACTGAAGGTAGTGCCGGGCTTCGGCTTGCGTGTGGACGGCGACCCGCCGACCGGGACGTTGGGCTTTGACCTTGTTCCCAACTGGATCATCGCAGAGAAGACCTACCACGAACCAGTTCAGGTCAAGGTAATCTTCCGCGGCAAGGTCAGCGGCAAGGTGACTCCGGAGTACCTCGCGAGTCACAATGTCGATGCTAAGATGGGCTCCCACGGCGGCAGCCAGTATGCCGTTTGGCTCGAGGCCGATAGGATCGGCGGGGGCGGTGGCCAGGGACAGGGCGTTGCCGCGGACGGCACATTCTCGATGACGCTTTCCGCGGGGAAATATGACTTCTCTATCCAGATCAGGGACGACAGCGGCTTGGTGACCAAGTCAATCCCCATTGCGCAGAACTACGTCCTCGGCGAGAACGAAGATAAGAAGCTCGACCTGAGCGACCCCAAGGAGTGAACAGGCGGCAGCTACGCCTCTTCTTTGACGTAGGGGAATACCGCGCCTACTGCGAGGACTTGGGCGTTAGGCTGCGGAAGATAGCGGAGGAGCATGGGGTGGGGGAGAAGCTGAAGGCGGTGTTCTGACAGGGAGATAACGCGTGAAACGCACACGGCTGAAAGTGTTGCTAATACCTCTGATCCTTGCGACAGCATGGCTCGTGATCGGACAGGTCATCGTCTGGTATGGCACTTCATTGTCGCCTGATGACGGTATTCCCTGGCCGGGCATGGATGCCGTGTGGCTATTCGTAGGTGAGGAAACGCCGAGGGGCGGGTCCGAGGATGTTGTCGGCGCGCGAGTCTACGTTAACGGTCACTACGTCGGTGCCACTCGCCGTGGAGGCCCCTCGCTGTCTGTCAATCTCTGGCGAATGAGATCATACGAGATCGAGGTAACTAAGCCGGGATTCCTGCCCTGGACCCGTGACGCGCGCTCGTCCACACTGGGTGAGGTGGAAGTGGACTCGTACAAGGGGCTTGACGTTTCTCTGCACAGGCGGCCTTGACGGTCATTCCCGCCCGTCTCCCTTCCCCAGTCCGCGTCGGCGGACTTCGTACGAGTTGCCTCGAATTCATTCGAAGGACCGCAGGATTCCGCCCACGCTCGACGAATACCATAACACCAGCACAGCGGCTGGCTGAGGAGGCGCCTCGTTGGACATATTCAGAGTTCTGATCATCGTCGCGCTTGTTAACGCCCTAGTGTGGGGCCTGTTTTTCTGGCAGCGGCGCAGGCTCATCGACCGCACCCGTGTGGCGGTGGAGCGATCCGGGGAGTCGTGGGTCATCCCACCGGAGAACGGCTCCTACCAGGGCATGCTCAAAGGGACTATCTCGACGAAGACCATGGGCGCTATGGGGCTCACCGACAGCAGACTGATCTTCGTCCCGCCTTGGGGCCGCAATATGGAGTATGCGATCAAGGATATGGTCGAGGTCTCTGAGAACACGTGGTTCGCCGGCAACTACCACAGCGGCCGCCCGTTCATAATCCTCAAACTCGCCGACGGCAGTGAAGTCGGCTTTCAGACCCGCAACCATCAGCGCTGGATGGAGGAGATCAGGTTGAGGATCAACGCCTGAAATCCCTTTTCGCGATTTCTGGCTTTCGCGCTTTCGCGATTGCATTTGTCCCTTCTCCAAAGGAATCCACGCACCCCACATCCAACCCTACACTGTGATCAGATTCATCTTGGAGGCGCTGAGTTCGGATGCTACCCGCGATCAAGAATAGAAGAAGCGTAAGGTTCTATAAGGACGAACCTGTCAGCGACGCCGACATCGAGGATGTCCTCAAGGCCGGTTTCTGCGCGCCGTCGGGCCACGCTGCAAAGGCGTGGCACGTTGTCGTGGTGAAGGATCAGGCCGCGAAAGACGCCCTGGCGGGAATCCACCAATGGTCCAGGATACTCGCGAGAGCGCCGGTCGTGATCGTGGTCTGTGTAGATCGCAGCGAGGCGGACCTCTGGATCGAGGACGGCTCGGCCTTTATGGAGAACATGCTCATTCAAGCGACTTCGATGGGCTTGGGCACGTGTTGGGTTATGATGCGCGAGACAGAGGAGGATACGGTTCACAGGGCGTTAGGTCTACCCGCGAATCTTGCGGTACTGGCCGCGACCCCTCTCGGCTACCCCGCCCGCCACCCCGGCCCGCACGAACCCAAACTGCCGGAAGGTCGGGTTCATTACGATTCCTTCTCCCGGACTAATGACTGACAACTAAGGACTAATGACTCCCATGAAGATCACCGCCTTCCTCGGCAGCCCGCGTGCCGGGGGTAACACGGATACTTTGGCCCAATGCGTGCTTGATGGCGCGACGGCGGCCGGACTTGAGACCCAATCGGTGGCCTTGCGCAAGCTGAGAATCCACGACTGCAGCGCGTGCGACAAGTGCTGGGAAAAGCGCGGACGCCCTTGCGCGTGGCAGGACGAGATGGATGAGCTGTATGATATCATCATCGGTTCGGATATCCTTCTCTTCGCCACTCCGGTCTACTGGTACGCGCCAACTGCAATAATGAAGGCATTCATCGACCGTCTCGTGCCGTTCAATCGACCACAGGGCAAGCCCCTGATCGAGGGCAAGCGCGCGATCCTGGTGACTGCCTACGAAGAGGAGGGTCCCGGCGCGGTCGAGCCGATGGTAAAGATGTTCGAGCTCAGCTTCGCCTACCTCGGCCTGCGCTTCACCGACCGTATCATCGTGGATGGCACCGGCCCCAGAGGCGCCATTCTGAACAAGCCCGAGGCGCTTGCTCAAGCCTATCGTCTCGGTTCCCTTCTAATGACTAACGACTAATGACTGTCAACTATGAAGATTCTATTAGTCAACACGAATAGAATGAAGCCCGCCATCGCTCCCATCGGCCTCGACTACCTCGCGGACGGCCTGATCTCAGCGGGTCATCCAGTACGGCTTCTCGACCTCTGCTTTTCGGAGGACGTGCCGGGCGACATCGAGTCCGCTATTCGCGATTTCGATCCGAGGCTGATCGGCGTCACCGTGCGCAACACCGACGAGTGCTACATGAGCGGCGCGTTTTTTCTGCCGTTCGTCAAGGAGGTAGTCGATTGCCTGCGAACTCACTCCGATGCGCCGATCGTGATGGGCGGGGTGGGGTTCTCGGTGATGCCCGAGGCAGTCATGCAGTTTTGCTGGCCCGACTACGGTATCGCGGGCGAGGGCGAGCAGTCCTTCATGCGCCTCACAGAGGTCCTTCAGACCCATTCCGGTGTCGAATCAGTCCCGAACCTGCTCTATTGGGACGAGACCATGCTCCGCCGGAATCTCCCGGCATACGATCACCCAGACGATCACCCTCGCACCCGCTGTTTCGTGGACAACGCTCGCTACTTCCGCGAGGGCGGCCAGGCCGGCTTCGAGACTAAGCGCGGGTGCGATATGAAGTGCGTCTACTGCGCCGATCCGGTCTCGAAAGGCAGGCGCGTCCGCCTTCGTGAACCCAGGCTCGTCGTGGATGAACTGAAAGCCCTCCTCGCGCAGGGCGTCGATCATTTCCACACCTGCGACTGCGAGTTCAACGTCCCCGGCGAACACGCGAAAGACGTCTGCCGCGCGATCATCGACTCCGGCATCAGCGACCGCATCCGCTGGTATGCCTACTGCTCGGTGATTCCATTTGACGACGAAATGGCCGATCTGTTCAAGCGCGCGGGGTGCGCGGGCGTTGACTTCGGCGCGGACAGTGGCAACGACGACATGCTCCGCCGCCTGGGCCGCGAGTTCACGTCGGACGACCTCATCCGCACCGCCGATCTCTGCCACAAGCACGGCATTCCGTTCATGTATGACCTGCTGATCGGCAGCCCCGGCGAGACTCGCGAGACCGTGCGCGAGACAATCGATCTCATGCGCGCAATCGACGCCGACTGCGTGGGGCTCTCGATGGGTGTTCGCATCTACGACGGCACCGCTATGGCCGAGTATGTCCGATCCAAAGGCAATATCGCTGTCAATCCCGACATCTACGGCGCGAAGCAGGACAACGCGAGCTTTCTGAGGCCCGTTTTCTACGTTTCGCCCGACCTCGGCGCGGACATGGTGAGCATAGTGAGCGAGATGGTCGCCGCCGACACCCGCTTCTTCCTTCCCTCCACACAGGAGGTTGACAGCAACTACAACTATAACGATAACACTGTGCTCGTCCGCGCGATCAGTGGCGGCGCTCGCGGAGCCTACTGGGACATCCTTCGCCGCATGCGCTGACCGGTCCGGAACTTTCAACTTTGAACTTTCAACTTGCAACTGTAAACTGTGAACTGTCAACTGACAACTTCCGCCAAATGGATTTGGGCCGAGTCTCTGTCCGAGACGCGCAACTGCTACGTCTACGCTCGCAGGGAGTTCGAGGCCGCCGCCGCGCCAAGCGCCGATGTCCGCGTAACCTGCTCCACCGACTATAAGCTCTACGCAAATGGCCGCTACATCGGCCGGGGTCCCAACCGCTGCCACCCTGGGCTCCAATACTACGACTCATTCGACCTCACGCACGCCCTGCGGCCCGGCAAGAACGTCATCGCCGCGATCTGCTACAATTATGGCGTTGAGGCCCGCGCATGCCCGAAAGTGCCTGGCGGGTTCCTGCTCCAAGTTGCGTTTCACCGCAACGGCGATGAGGATCAGATCATAGCGACCGACGAGACCTGGCGCGTGCTGCCCGCCCGTGACTGGGACTTCGATTCCGCGAGGATGTCCCCGACAATCGGCTTCCAGGAGGTCTACGACTCTCGCAAGAAACCCGTAGGTTGGAATGTGGTCGG
>Ga0209226_10000453_pt1 | contig 22500 bp, 19 predicted proteins | sample BarGraNGADG00212_2_FD_184497 | JGI IMG/M metagenome (GOLD analysis project Ga0209226, IMG submission 184497) | Arctic peat soil microbial communities from Barrow, Alaska, USA - Barrow Graham LP Ref core NGADG0011-212 (SPAdes) (version 2) | ecosystem: Environmental > Terrestrial > Soil >...
GAAAGGATTTTTCATCCAGGCCGTAAATCCGGATATACAGGTTATTATGTGGCTGTATCTTATAATCCGACGTCCTGCGGTTCTGATAGGAATGAGTAGTATCTTCTTTTTGTTTTCGCTGAAGATATTTTACCTGTTTTTGTGTCAGGCAAGAACTTAAGGTAACGAGGATCATACCTATAAGAAGCAGGTAAGTAAATGAAAAACCGGTAATCTTCTTCATATGTATTATTTTAATCACATACCCAGGCGAAATAGCATGGGGATTCCCCGATAGGGATTGAAAATTTTTATAAAATAATGGTTTGGCTTCAATTTTTCAGAGCGCAAAGGTAAACTTTTTTCGTAAACCGAAAAATTTCACCATCCTGCAAATACAGTGTGTGTTTGAATCAAAGTCATATCTGTATGTCAAAATAAGGTATATCTTATTTTTAAATTGCTTCACCGATCAGTGTTGCAGACGTGAACCGGTTGATTTTTACACGGACATAATCTCCGGGGTTATTGCTGGTTACGGGGAATACTACCACTTTGTTCTGTGAATTCCGGCCTGAAAAAAACTCATCGGAACGTTTTGAAAAACTCTCAATCAGCAATTCAAATGTTTTACCAACATCTTTTTTATTGCTTTGGTAAGAGAGTTTTTGTTGAAGGTCGATGATCTCCCGCAACCTCCGGTCTTTGATCTCTGCGGGAACATTGTCTTTGTACCGGTCTGCCGCCAGGGTTTCCGGTCTCTCAGAATAACGGAACATATATGCATAATCAAATCCCACCTGTTCCATGAGAGATAATGTTTCTTTGTGATCTTCTTCCGTTTCATCACAGAAACCGGCAATAATGTCAGTTGAAATGGCACAATCGGGGAGGAAGCTCCGGATCGCAGCGGTGCGTTCAAGGTACTGGTCGCGCGTGTATCCGCGGTTCATGTGGTCGAGGATGCTGGTGCTGCCCGATTGCACCGGGAGATGGATGGCTTTGCAAATGTTCTTATATAGGGCCATGGTTTGGAGCAGTTCATCAGAAAGGTCTTTGGGATGCGAAGTGGCAAAACGGATCCGTAGCAAGGGGTTCACCCGGGCCACTTTTTCCAGGAGTTCGGCAAACGCGGTTTTCGTCCCATCCTGGATCCAATGGTAGGAGTTGACATTCTGCCCCAGCAGGGTTACCTCCCGGAAACCTTTGTGAAAGAGTGTCTCTGCTTCCTGTGTGATGGAAATACTATCCCGGCTTCGTTCCTGTCCCCTCACATATGGCACAACACAATATGCACAATAATTCTCACAGCCCCGCATGATCGAGATGAAAGCCGATATCCCGTTGGAATCATAGCGCACCGGGGAAATATCGGCGTAAGTTTCTTCAATGGAAAGCAAGGTGTTGACAGCCTTTCTGCCCGATTCCACCTCGGCCATCAGCCGGGGCAGGTCACGATAGGAATCCGGCCCGGCTATAAGATCCAGTACCTGCTCTTCTTCCAGCAATTGTGTCTTCAGCCGTTCCGCCATGCATCCCAGCATTCCGATGACCAGCCCCGGATTTTTCTTCTTCAGGGATTGCATGTATCCCAGCCTTTTTCGTACCCGCTGTTCTGCATTATCCCGGATCGAACAGGTATTGATAAAGATCATATCGGCATCCATGATATCCTTCGTGCTGCCAAAACCTCCCTCTTCAAGGATCGATGCAACGATCTCACTGTCAGAAAAATTCATCTGGCAACCATAGGTCTCGATAAAGAATTTTTTATTTTTCACCCTTTGTATGTATTACCTTTTCCCTGTTTTCCCGATTAAGCTGAAAAAAGTGTACAAAGGTAAACAGAATAAGCTGTCGTTCTTTTCGTTTTTGTAGACGATAAAGGCTAAAAGTGATTTGAATTGTTAATTGTTTTACTTTTGTGCCGATTTTCACAATCTTAACTAATCTCCTGGAAATGACCAAAAACCTTGTCATCGTTGAGTCTCCTGCAAAAGCCAAAACCATAGAGGGGTTCCTGGGAAAGGATTACGTTGTAAAATCCTGCTTTGGCCATGTCATGGACCTTGCGAAAAAAGACCTCGGCGTGGATATTGAGAATGGATTTCTTCCGCGATATATCATCTCGCCGGAGAAGAAAAAAGTTGTTGCCGAACTGAAAAAGAAAGCGGCCGATGCGGAAACGATCTGGCTGGCATCCGATGAAGATCGCGAAGGGGAGGCCATTGCATGGCACCTTGTATCGGCATTGGACCTGGATGAATCGAAAATCAAGAGGATCGTTTTTCATGAAATTACGAAGACGGCCATAACTGAGGCGATCGAAAACCCAAGGAAGATCGATAAAAACCTTGTGGATGCTCAACAGGCCCGCAGGGTGCTCGACCGGCTGGTAGGATTTGAACTTTCCCCCCTGCTCTGGAAAAAAATTAAACCCTCCCTTTCAGCTGGAAGGGTTCAGTCTGTTGCAGTCCGCCTGATCGCCGAAAGAGAAGAAGAGATCCGCAACTTTTCTGCCGTTTCTTCCTATCGTGTCCAGGCAGATTTCCTGTTGGATGATGATCAGAAAAAATCAAAGGTAACGGCCGAACTGAACAAACGTTTCAGCGACAAAAAAGAGGCTATCGCATTTCTTGAAAAATGCAAAACCGCCTTGTTTGCAGTCGATGACATCGACACTAAACCGGCAAAGAAATCGCCTGCACCACCGTTTACCACTTCGACTTTGCAACAGGAAGCCAGCCGGAAACTCGGTTTTTCCGTCACAAACACAATGCGCGTTGCACAACAACTCTATGAATCGGGGAAGATCACCTACATGCGTACCGACTCGGTTAACCTCTCCAAGATGGCGTTGGGTATGGCAAAAGAAGAGATCACCCGGTCGTTCGGCCCAGAATATGTGAAGACCCGGCAGTATACAACCCGCACCAAAGGAGCCCAGGAAGCGCATGAAGCCATTCGGCCTACCTACCTGAATCACCGGAACATCGAAGGCGACAATTCGCAGAAACGGCTCTACGACCTGATCTGGAAGAGAATAATCGCTTCCCAGATGAGTGACGCCATTCTTGAGAAAACAAATATTACCATCGGAATTTCAAACACAACGGAAAAGTTTATCGCCAGAGGAGAAGTCATCAAATTCGACGGGTTTCTGAAAGTGTATATGGAATCAAAAGATGATGACGATGATGAAAACCAGGAAGGAATGTTGCCCCTTGTTTCTACCGGTGATAAGATGATTGCACAGGAGATCCAGGCAACTCAGAAATTCACGCAGCATCCGCCAAGATATACAGAAGCAAGCCTTGTCAAAAAACTGGAGGAACTGGGCATCGGTCGTCCATCTACTTATGCGCCCACCATTTCCACCATACAGAAACGGGAATATGTGATCAAGGAAGACCGGGAGGGCATTGTCCGCCAGTATTTGTCGATCAAGCTGCGAGGCCAGGTGCTTATTGAAGAAACTAAAACGGAAAACACAGGCTTTGAAAAAGCCAAGCTTTACCCGACGGATATCGGCAACCTTGTCAATACCTTCCTGATGCAATATTTTGTTAACATCCTGGATTATAATTTCACGGCCAATGTGGAGGAGGAGTTTGATGAAATCGCCGAAGGGAAATTGGTATGGAATAAAATGATCCATGATTTCTATTATCCCTTTCATGCCCAGATTGAAGAAACCCTTGAAACTTCAAAGAAAGTAAGCGGGGAAAAACTCCTGGGCAAGGATCCGCTGAGCGGGGAGAACCTTTCTGTCAGGATCGGCAGGTATGGCCCGATGGTACAGCTTGGCAACAGCGATTCGGAAAATAAACCCAGGTTTGCATCCCTGAAAAAAGGACAAAGCATCGATACCATTACCCTTGACGAAGCCCTGGAACTTTTTAAATTACCCAGGCCACTGGGCGATTATGAGGATTCCGAAGTAATCGTGTCAACCGGGCGTTTTGGACCGTATGTCCGCCATAACTCGGCATTCTATTCGCTTGCAAAGACGGATGATCCCATGACGATCGTATTGGAAAGAGCTATTGAACTCATCACGGAAAAACGGAAGAAGGAAATGGAAAAAACTATCCGGGAATTTTCTGAAAACGCCGATATGAAGATCCTGAATGGCCGGTATGGCGCTTACATTTCCTTTAAGAAGCGGAATTATAAAATACCAAAAAGCAAGGATCCCAAAGAGTTGACACTGGAAGATTGCCTGTCTATCGTAAAAGAAACAGAACCTTCCAAACCGGGCAGAACGTCAAGAAAAAAGAAGTAAATTTGATCCGGTCATTTAATCAAATGTATGGATATTTCTGAATTTTTTGAACCTGCCGATCTCAGCTATACGCCTGAGTCTTCCGGGCTGATACGGATGGGAGATAAAATAACTGCTTTTCTCATTCCCGGCCAGTTTCCCGATTACCATGAAGCCGATATCGTACTGATTGGCGTAAAAGAAGACCGGAATGCATTTAACAACGAAGGGTGTGCACTTGCACCCGACTATGTGCGAAAGCATCTGTACAACCTTTTTCCGGGATCTTTCGAACCTAAGATCGTCGACCTGGGAAACATCAAAGCGGGATTCCAGGTATCGGATACCTATTTCGCGGTTTCGTCCGTCATCGCAGAATTGCTGGAAAACAACATTTTTCCCGTGATCATAGGCGGCAGCCAGGATCTGACTTATGCCAATTACCAGGCATATCAGAGCCTCGGGCAGATCATCAACATCGTTTCCATCGATTCCATGTTCGACCTGGGAAGTTCGGAAAATGAAGTCACCTCCCGGTCGTTCCTGAGCAACATCATCCTGCATCAGCCAAATTACCTTTTCAACTATGCAAACCTGGGCTACCAGACCTACTTTGTCGACCAGGAAGCGCTGAAACTGATGAAGAACCTGATGTTTGACACCTACCGCCTGGGACTATTACGGGAGAACCTTGAAGAAGCAGAACCCGTTGTCAGAAATGCCGACCTGATCACAGTGGATGTTTCGTCTGTAAGGTCTTCTGATGCTCCCGGCAACGCGAATGGCACGCCAAACGGTTTTTATGGCGAAGAGATCTGCCAGATCATAAGGTATGCAGGATTGAGTGATAAGCTTACCTCTATCGGTTTTTATGAAACCAATCCCCAATACGACCGGAATGGCCAGACTGCCCAACTGGTGGCACAAATGATCTGGTATTTCGTAGAAGGGTTCTATAACCGTCCCAACGATTTTCCTTTTAAAAATGATGAAGATTATATCCGTTACCGCGTCGCGATCACCGATCACAAAGAAGAGCTGACATTCTTTAAGAGCAAGAAGACCGACCGCTGGTGGATGGAGATTCCCTTACAATCTGAAATGCGTATCAAGTATCAGCGCCATTACCTGGTTCCCTGTTCCTACCAGGATTATCAGACCGCCTGTACTAACGACATTCCAGACCGCTGGTGGATGGTCTATCAGAAACTTATGTAACTCAGCCTTCCCTACTGGGATTCTCCGCCAGGAATGACTTCCAGCCTGAATAACTTTTTTTCCCCTGACTTGCATTACGCTGAAAATAGTGGCACATCGCAACGGCAAGTCCGTCGGTTGCATCCAGGTGCTTTGGCATCTCTTTAAAACTAAGCAGCGTTTGAAGCATAGCCGCAACCTGTTCCTTGGAAGCGCTTCCTTTTCCGGTTATGGATTGCTTGACCTTTTTCGGCGAATATTCAAAAACCGGTATAGATCGCGATAAAGCAGCGGCGATCGCCACCCCCTGCGCCCGGCCCAGCTTCAGCATCGACTGAACATTCTTTCCATAAAACGGAGCTTCAATAGCCAGTTCGTCCGGGTGATATTGTTCAATAAGTGAAAAAGTATGTTCAAAAATATTTTTCAGCTTCAGGGCATGACCTTCAACTTTGTTTAATTTTAACACACCAAGTGATAAAAGGCTTATCTTTTTCCCCGTGATCCCGATGATCCCGTAACCCATGATATTGGTTCCCGGGTCGATGCCTAAAATGATGCGGTTGTCTGCCAATTTTTTAAAAATAGAATGAGGACAAAATTAAAGAAAACCTATAACATACTGCTAAGGATTTTCATCCTTGCCGCTACCTATGGATTTCTTTATAAAAAGATCTTTCATGATAAAGACTGGCAGCAGCAATACAACCTGTTTACCGGTCTCCTGGAGAAGCCCGGGATAAAAACCTTGCTGTTCATTGTAGTGTTACTAATGCTTGTAAACTGGGGACTTGAATCGCAGAAATGGCGTTTCATGATCGGAAAGATCGAACGTGTTTCCTTTTTCCGGTCATTGCTTGCCGTTTTTACAGGAGCATCCATCAGCTTTTTTACCCCGAACCGTACCGGCGAATATTTTGGCAGGGCATTTATCCTCGATAAAGCCAGCCATGTGGATGGCATTCTCATCACCATCCTCGGAAGCATGAGCCAATTACTTATCACCATCCTCACCGGGACCTTGTCGATGCTGGTGTTTATTCCGAAATTCCTGGGCAGCAACACGTTTTTCTCCGGTTATATCTTTTACGGGTTTGTTGTGCTGATCATCTTCCTTGATCTGTTGTTGTTGTTCCTTGTGGTGAATGTTCAGTTCCTGTCGGTTCTGCGCGACAAGCTGCTCCGGTCAAAACTGAAAAAATTCCGGAAGCACCTGGCTGTCTTCTCAGAATTCAGGCCACACGATATGGCTTATGTGATCGGGATGAGTTTTCTACGCTACATCGTTTTTACCATCCAGTTTCTGGTGCTGCTGAAGGTTTTTTCCGTGCCGGTGCCGCTCATTGATGGCGTCATCATCATCTCCCTGATCTTTTTCGTTTTATCCATTGTGCCTACGATCACACTCACCGAACTCGGCATCCGGGATTCCGCTGCCGTTTATTTCTTCGGGATCTGGTTCAACCATACATCGGGCATGTCGGATTCCATCCTGATCGGAATTCTTTCAGCGTCCACACTGCTCTGGATCATTAATCTGGCCATTCCTGCCGTGATCGGGACGTTCTTTGTTTTCCGGCTGAAATTCTTCCGCAAAAATTCACAGGTCTAACCGAAAATCATGACTGCGCTGACTATTTTTTGTACCGGGTTCGTGGTTATTTCCTCCATCTACTTTTTTATCATCATCCTGATCAATGTTGGAATATTCCGTTTGAAGCGGTTTGTCAGGACGGCGGATCGGCCTTTGACAATGATCAGCATCATCATCCCGGCAAGGAATGAAGAAGAAAATATCGGCCACTGTCTCAGGGACCTGGAAAGCCAGGATTATCCGCCACACCTGGTGGAGGTCGTTGTGGTAAATGATCATTCCACTGATCTCACAGAAGAGCGGGTTTCGGGGTTTGCACTGTTGCACCCCTCCATGAACCTTCGCCTGATCCTTACCGGTGCGCCCGGAAACGATCAGGCATTTAAAAAACGTTCCATCCGGTCAGGAGTGGACGCCTCTTCCGGTGACCTCATTATCACGACCGATGCCGATACCAGGCTGAAACCCGGATGGATTTCTTCCATGGTTGATTTTTATGAACGTCAGGATCCTAAAATGATCATCGGGCCGGTTGCTTTTCATGAAGAAACTTCCTTTTTTGAGCGGCTGCAAAGCATGGAATTCTTCGGACTGATGGCTGCAACTGCCGGTTCATGCAACATGGGGTTTCCCCTCATGTGCAATGGAGCCAACCTGGCTTTTGAACGAAAGGCATATCTGGAAACCCGCGATTCAGAAGATGACCTTCGATATCCTTCCGGCGATGACCTTTTCCTGATGATGAAGATCCGGAAAAAATACGGAGCAAAATCGGTAAAATATTTGTTTGCGGAAGAAGCCAGGGTTTCTACAAAAGCAAAAAAAACGCTGCGTGAATTCTTCTCACAGCGTTTACGGTGGGTCTCAAAAAGCCGCGGATATACCGATCACGTTGTAATGGCAGTGACTATCGTAACCTGGTTATTCAATTTCCTTTTGCTTTCAACCCTGGTCGCGGGGATCTTTAGCTTGCACGTTTTATTTTTTTCACTCTTTCTGTTGGGAATAAAAATGATCCTCGAAGTGCCTGCCGTTTTCAGGATCATGGCCCTTTCCGGGAAGACGAAGCTGTGGTACCTCTATCCTGTCACCCAGGTTCTGAACCTGGTCTACGTTTCATTGATCGGGATTCTTGGGAATGCGGTATCTTATGAATGGAAAGGGAGAAAGATCAGCCCTTTAAAGCGGAATACCCGAGAATAGCTTCTGCATAGTGGAGATCGGAAGTACGGGTGATCTTGATGTTTTCAGGATTTCCTTCCACGAGATGGATAGTTTCGCCGAGCGTCTCCAGCACAGTTGCATCGTCGGAGAAATTTTCGTGAGGGGCTGAATCATAAGCCTTTTTGATCAATTCTTTCCGGAATACCTGTGGGGTCTGGACGATCCTCAGATTTTCACGCGCTACTTCTTTGTTCCCATCGAACCCGGTTTCCCTGATCGATTCATGCATCCGGATCACCGGGATGGCATTCCCGCTTTTTCCGGCTTCTTCAAAGGTGCGTTTCAGCGTTTCGATAGAAACCAGCGGTCTGACGCCGTCATGGATCGCTACAAGTCCTGCACCGCTGATCTGTTTCAGTGCATTCTTCACCGAACCGAAACGGGTTTCGCCCCCTTTTACCAGGCGATGGGCGATGGTGAAGGAATGTTTCCGGCAAAGTTCTTCCCAATAGGGGATATGGTTTTCAGGAAGCACAACAAACAAAATCATCCCCGGGTCAAAGAGATGAAAAATCCGGATGGTATGCATCAGAACAGGCTGTCCGGCAAGCAGCAGGAATTGTTTCGGAACTTCCGTACTCATGCGGGTTCCGGTTCCGCCCGCAACCAATATGGCAGTATTTTCTGACAAGCGTTCGGGAATGAAGGATTAAATGATCAGCATGGGATTGCCATAGGTAAAGAACTTGTATTTCTTATCAATGGCGACCCGGTATGCTTCCATCAGAAAATCATAACCGGCAAAAGCGGCCACCATCATCATCATCGGTGTTTGTGGCAGCTGGAAATTGGTAATCATGGCATTGGCAATGCTGAATTCATAGGGCGGGAAAATGAAACGGTTACTCCAGCCTTTAAAAGGTTTCAGGGTGCCGGCAATGGTAACCGACGATTCGATGGCTTTCATCGTGGTTGTTCCCACGGCTACGATCTTCTTTTTCCCGAGTTTCGCACAATTAACCATATCTGCAGTTGGCTGGTCAATGATCACCTCTTCCGAATCCATTTTGTGCTTGGTGAGGTCTTCGACATCGATGGTGCGGAAATTTCCGAGTCCTGCATGCAGGGTGATCTCGGCAAAAGAAATGCCCTGTAATTCCAGCCGTTTCATCACTTCGCGACTGAAATGCATTCCGGCTGTCGGGGCTGCAACGGCGCCTTCATGCTTGGCAAAGATCGTCTGGTAACGTTCTTCATCTTCCGTTGTTGCCGGGCGGTTGTGTATCTTGGGAAGTGGGGTTTCCCCAAGGCTCTGAATGGTTTTCTTGAACTCCTCGTAAGGCCCGTCAAACAGAAACCGGATGGTTCGTCCGCGGGATGTCGTGTTGTCGATAACCTCCGCTACTAAGGAATCATCTTCCCCGAAATACAATTTGTTTCCGATCCGGATCTTCCGGGCAGGGTCAACGAGAACGTCCCATAAGCGTGATTCCCGGTTAAGTTCACGGAGGAGGAAAACTTCGATTTTGGCACCGGTTTTTTCCTTTTCACCATACAAACGGGCGGGAAAAACTTTGGTGTTGTTTATGATAAATACATCCCCTTCACCAAAATACTCCAGTATATCTTTAAAATGCCGGTGTTCAATCTTTTGTGTCTTTCGGTCGAGCACCATCATATTCACTTCATCCCGCGTTTTAGAAGGATTTCCGGCAATTAATTCAGGCGGCAGGTGAAAACGGAATTGAGATAATTTCATATTTATATATATGGTTGAAAAGGGGTGCAAAATTAACACAAATTTCAGGAAAAGTCAAGTGACTTTCATTGTATTATACTAAGATGTGATAGAAAAGTTACGGTTTTTCAAACAGCATTGTGAGATCTTCCCCTTCCCGGAGATGGTACCCGGTGATGCCGAGTTCCCGGGCAGCCTCGACGTGGATAAGGGTATCGTCGATAAAGAGGGTCTTGGCAGGATCCAGTTTGTTCTCCTTCAAAACCAATTTAAAAATTGCCGGATCCGGTTTTCTCAAATGGAGGCGGTAGGAAAAATAAACGTTCTCGAATAAGGCATTAAAGTCGCGGTAACCATATTGTTGTTGGAAATCTTCCCGGTATTTCAGGTAATGGATCTCATTTGAATTGCTTAGCAGAAAGATCCGGTAACCCTTTCGTATACTTTCCAGAACCAGGATCCGGGGTTCAGGGATCCCCACCAGCAGGGCATTCCAGGCATCGTTGATGGCAGCGTCGGAAGGAGGTACCTGGTAATGGTTACGGATTTTATCCCTGAATTGTTGAGAGGTAATGAAGCCGGTTTCATAATTTGAAACAAGCAACTCAAACTGCCGGTTCCGTTCTTCGGGAGTTCCGGAGAATTCAGCTTTTGGCATACCGAACTCCTTGAATTTCTCAATAGTACGGCGGATATCAAGGTCGCAGATAACCCCGCCAAAGTCGAAGATAATGTTTTTTATCGATATGTGATGCGGGATATGGGATGTGAGATGAAGCATTACAGGATAATTACGATTATAGGAATTACGAGTTGGGTTGCGGAGTGCGGATTACAACATAGACATGGGTGAGTAAGGACGACTGTTTTGCAAAAATGCGATTTTTTTTCTACTTTTGCCTCCCCCAATTCGTAATTCCTAATTCGTAATTCGTAATTTATAGTTGGGGCCTATAGCTCAGTTGGTTAGAGCACCTGACTCATAATCAGGTGGTCCCTGGTTCAAGTCCAGGTGGGCCCACCCGTTCAAATGTAAAATGTAAAATGTAAAATGTAGGATTAATTTTCATTTTACATTTCGCATTTTGGATCTTGCACTTTTACATTCCTTGCTGGTCTTTCAAGAATTCACCCCTCTGATCTCTTCCCCTTGGCTCTATCATGACCCTACCCCTAACCCCTCCCCTTGGAGGGGAGGGGAATATTGTACGAGAATATATTTTCGTATCTTTGAAATATAATCGAAATTCTAAAGCCAAAAACATGAATAAAATCCGGATACTTTTAGCATTGGTTTTTATCACGGCATCTGCCTACTCTCAGACATGGATTTGGCAGAATCCCTATCCTCAGGGGAATGATCTTAATGGTATTCACTTCTGTGATGCAAGTAATGGGTATGCCGTTGGTGGATTTGGTGCGATTATAAAGACAACTGACGGAGGAATTACATGGATTGTTCAAAACATGGACGCGAATGTAAATCTCAGGACAGTTTATGCAACAAGCCCGGATACCTGTTATGCGGCAGGAGATAATGGAAAAATTCTTAAAACCACAGACGGAGGAAGCAATTGGGTTTCATTGAATACGGGTACAGGAAGTGATCTGTATTCTATACAGTTCGTGGATTCAAACACAGGATTTGCAGTCGGCACAAATGGTACCTTGGTTAAAACTTCGGATGCCGGTTTGAACTGGATCGTACAATCAATACCAACCAATGAGACTCTTCGCAAGGTTTTCTTTCCAAGCCTAAATATTGGATATGTTGTAGGTTTTGGAGGTGTGATCCTGAAAACAACAGATGGAGGTTTATCCTGGTACCTGCAACCTTTCGACTCGGGCACAATGATATTTTCTGTATATTTTGTAAATGATACTATCGGATATCTCGGGGGATTTGTTCCGGATTCATATTTTGGACAGTCGGCGATATTCAGAACGAATAATGGTGGTGTAACCTGGCATTTACAACTTAATTTAAACGGTGTTACCACCGATTTGTTTTTTGCAAATAAAGATACTGGTTATGTAACCGGAAATGTTTATGGATTCATGGAAACTACTGATGGGGGGCAGAATTGGGCACAAGTTTATACGTATGATTTTTATTTTCTTTCTGGTTGCCTGACGAGCAGCACTTCCCTCCATTTAGTTGGACCTGGCGGCGTCAACTTTATATCAGATGATGCAGGGAATTACTGGGTTCCACCGCAAACTGCAACCTATAATAATCTGGAATCAGTATTTTTCATAGAAAACAACAAAAATATTGGTTATGCAGCTGGATACGAGGGTACAATAGTTAAAACAGAAGATGCCGGTGATCATTGGACTAGATTATATCCGCCGACCTCTGATTTATTACTTTCGTGTTTTTTTATCAATGAGTTAAAAGGGTATGTTGTTGGCGGAAATGGTACAATACTCCATACAGCAGACGGCGGGTTAACCTGGGAAAATCAAAATTCAGGTGTATATGACCGCTTAACTACAGTCTTCTTCGTTACGAGCGGAGATACAATTGTTGGATATGCCCTGGGAGACAATTACAACACGCTGCTTAAAACTCTGGATGAAGGAAGTACCTGGCAAGTTATGAATCTACCTGGATTTTGGTCGAAGAACGCCATGCATTTTACAGATCTGAAGACAGGATATGTGGTCGGGGTGCAAGGAACAATTTTAAAAACGATTGATGGCGGAATTAGCTGGACAAATCTGAACTCCGGAACTACCAATACTTTGAACTCAATTTATTTTGTTAATGATAGTACTATTTATGTTGTTGGGGAACAGGGTGTAATTCTTAAAAGCGATGACGGCGGCACCAACTGGATACCTCAAAATTCAGGAATGACAACAGGTTTATCTAGTGTTAAATTTCCCACCCCTGAGGTGGGTTATGTTCTTGAAACCTTTGGTAATCTGTTAAAAACGTCGAATGGTGGGATAGATTGGCATAATTTGGGTAAGATCACCACTGGTTGGTTAGGAGATATCTGCTTTACGGATCCAACTACCGGCTATATCGTTGGCTCAAATGGCGCGATTCTTAAAACGACAGATGGCGGAGGTCCGGTTTTTGTTAATGAGCATCCGTCGCCGGAATCCAGAATAACCATTTATCCGAACCCGGCATCCAACAGGATCACGATCAAGAATATAGAGAACTTCTCAGGTGAAACAAATGTGACAATATTCAATATGCAAGGTGAACTGCTGCGGCAGGATAAATTCCGGAATAAAAATTCTCTTGAAATAGATATAACAGGACTATTGAAAGGAATCTATTTCGTAAAAATACAAGCCGATTCGGAATCTGTCACCAGGAAATTGTTGGTACAGTAGAATGGTTTTTAAAAAGTCAGTAAATTAATAACATATGATAAGGATAAAATTCCTGATTATTGGATCTGTCTTCGCTTTTATTCTTCTTCTCCAATGCAGAGAGGTGTAATGCCATGGCTTTATATTTATCCCTAGGCCGAGATCCCATAACCCTTGTAAATTCATCCTTGGTCATTGAAAGAGATTTGTTCTTGAGATCTTTCAGGGTATAGTATTTCCTGATCCTTTTATATGTCACCCTGAGTTTAACAGGGAATCTACCGTCTTTCTGGGGTTTGCGTACTTCAAGGATGATGGCTGTGGTGGCCTTTCTTGCTGATTTCATGATTTCATATGGTGGTCAGGTACACACAGAGGTACACACAATCATACAAAAACCGACAAAAAGGCACAAAATTTATTTTTGCTACTAATCTTGTCAGTGGCTCATTGCAATTGAATGAAACGAAAAATGATTAAAAAATAAAAAGGATAGAAATACGACTCATAATCAGGTGGTCCCTGGTTCAAGTCCAGGTGGGCCCACAGGATTGACAAGGGTTTCAGAAGATAACTTCTGGGACCCTTTTTCATTTATACATACATTTAAACATACATTTAGTCTTCTATTGGCTCCTCCAATTTGCTTTATGGAAATAGCAAAAATAATTGTCTGGTCTTGGATTCTCGTATATATGGACCCAACGATAGAAGAAACTTTGGCTTTCGAACAAATGAAAGAATCACGTTCAAGGTATCTCTTTAATGAGTCAACTTTTACATTCCTCTAAAAAGGTGTCAACCTTGGAGAAAACGGTCAAGTTGACCACCCTCTGCCGATTTTTGTTGACCACAATATCTTCTTAACAATCAACAAAGTGAGGTGGTCATTATGTTCCGGCGAAGACTGGTCAAAGCGAGCGTTTTTTCCAATCTGTCGCTTCCTTGATCCACGAAAAAATAACCAGTTTGATTCCTTCTAAAAAACAATTTTCAAAAAGTTCCCAATTTGCGAATTTATTTGTATCTTTGCACTCTGATTGAATTAAATGGAGAGAATATTTGCGAAAAGTACATTAAGAGAATTTTGGGTATTACATCCTGATTCAGAGCAGCATCTAAAGACATGGTATGATACTGCAATGAGTTCAAGTTGGAAAACACCAAACGAGGTCAGGCAGACCTTTTCAAATGCAAGTATTTTAAAGAATAGTAGGATTGTTTTTAATATCAAAGGTAACTACTACAGATTGGTGGCGAAATTTAACTTTGAGAAACAATGGATTTTTATCAGATTCATAGGCACACATGAGGATTACGATAAGATTGATGTAAATACAATTTAAATGATACGGATATGAATATCAGCCCAATAAAAACAGAAGCAGATTATCAGAAGGCATTAAAACGCCTTGAAACCATCTTTGATGCCCTGATTGGATCAGCAGATAGTGATGAAGCTGATTTACTGGGATTAATGGTAGATGAGTATGAAAAAAAACATTATCCAATCAAAGCCCCTGATCCAATTGAAGCAATCAAGATAAGAATGGAGGAAATGCACTTAAAGCAAATAGATTTAGTAAATGAATTTGGCGGGAAAAGCAGAGTTTCCGAGATATTAAATCGTAAGCGTAAATTAACTGTCGATATGATTCGCAAATTGAACAGGAGATTGAATCTTTCATCTGAACTTTTAATTAATGATTATAAACTGACAAGGTAAAAATGATACGAGGGTGGTGGGTTTTGTGAAATGTTTCATAGCGTTTGGTTTTTCTGAAAGAGACCGGATGGCGCGTGTCTGTGACGCGTGCCAAGTTACCGCTCGTTTTTAACGAGCAAAAGCAAAATTCCATATAAAAAGTGTTGTCATTATTTCCGAATTTTATATTACCTTTTTAAAATAGTTGTATTAAAAGCAGGATCGTCACAGACGATCAGTGATGCGGCACGCGTCACAGACGCGCGCCAGTGTGGTTCTGTCCTTTCTTTTAAAATATTATTGATTTCTATACCATACCCGTTAAAATTCACTGATCTTTGTATAAGAAATTTCAAATATCAAAAAACAATCATTTTATTTTCATTGTCTGAGAAAAAACATCTACCCATGAAAAAAATAATCCTTCTTTTCGTATTATGCGCACTCATTTGCCTGGGTGTCTCTGCACAACACAATCGCTTGCAAACCCAAAGAATTCTGACCGATCCTGTAAAAGGATACCAGGTTGAATATAGTTCTGCCAGCAATACGGCGGTAAACGGACAACAGAATGCACTAAAGTCCATGGCAACTCCAGGAACTAACTGGCATGCCACGGATGCTGCTGCCATCGACAATGTTGCAAAAGTCTCAGCCCAGGCTCAAAAGACGGCTGCCGGGTGGACGCTGAACAACCAGCGGCTTTCATTGTATGGCACTTCCAATATTCCGTTATGGGAAGTTCCTTTAACAATACAAACCACGGAGGAATCAGTGGATATGACCGAAGATGGTTCCAAAATTGCAAACGGATACAGCCATTCCATTGAAGTTTATACGCCTGCTTCATCTACGCCCATCTGGTCAACTACGATTTCCAGGTCGGTCACCGGGATCCGGATCTCCGGTGACGGGCTGAAAGTTTTTGTTGCAGCGGCCAATCTTCCTGCCGGTGACAGCAGTTTCGTCTATTGCTATACTGTGGGGCAAAATACACCGGTCTGGATAAAATCATTTCCAGGAGCCTTTGCATCCCTGGTCATCAATAAACCTGCAACCCGTGTGCTATTGGGAGAATACGGAGGAGGATATACACTCGTTCATGTTCTGAACGGTACCGATGGTTCGCTGATTTTTGATGCGCCATCTTCGGATCAGTATCCCCCCGCCATCTCAACGGATGGGAAATATATTGTAAACGGGAATTTTTCCGGTTATGTTTATCTCTATGAATACGATGATGCTTTGTTAACATACTCTCAAAAATGGAGTCACAAAGTGAACGGGACAAATTCATGGGTTTGCGGAATGGGAATCTCTGCCGACGGCAGTACGATCGCAGTGGGGACGATGGTATTCCTTACCTCCACCTATGACGGAGAATTGTACGTCTTTAACAACAATTCGCCGGATCCGTTATGGATTTATTCCGGCATGGGCGACATGGTGCAATGTGTAGATGTCAGCGGCGACGGTTCAATAATTGCTGCAGCAGGTTGGGGACCATTTAATAATTCGGGACCCGATTTTTATTTATTCCGGAAACAAAGTAATACACCCTATTTTACGCTGAACACACCGGGTTCTTTCTTCTGCCTGGATCTTTCCGATGACGGGAAAGTTTGTGTAACAGGTGGAAAAGCGGTACATGCCAGGGCCTTTGGAAATGGTGGCAACCTTTACAATATCAATTCAGATCCGGGTGGAGGAACACTCACCGGACATGCTGTTAAATCAGGCTCCGGCATACAGGCAGGAGTAAAAGCCGAGATTGTAGGTCAGCCCACATATTATGATTTCACGAACGACTCATCTGTTTATACGATCAGTTATATTCCGGCAGGAACCTATTCTGTGCGGTATTCCGCCGTGGGATATATTACCCAGGTTATAACCGGAGTCCAGATCACCGACGGGCAAACTACGGTGCGTGATGTGACCCTGCTTCCTGTCGGTGATCCGCCCGCCAACCTGACTGCGACACAGGGTGCCGCATTGTATGTTCATCTTTCGTGGGAAGCATCACCTTCGGCAGGCGTGACCGGGTACAACATTTACCGGAAGCTTTACGACTTCTCTGATTACCCTTCCACACCACTGGGAATTACCGGTGCAGGGCAGCTGACCTTCGACGACAATACGGCCTTGCCGTTAACACATTATTATTATGCCGTTACCGCAAGGATTTTCGATACCCTTCAATCACCTTATTCCAATGATGCCATCGGCTGGACCGCCGACGGGTTTGTCACCAATGAAATCAGCGCATATGTGGGATCGACGCCGGTAATCGACGGTGTATTAAGTCCTGGCGAATGGAGTGATGCATTTCGGGTGGATTTATCCGATTTCCTTGGGATTTATGATAATGCGCCTGACCCAATCTCAAGCGTCATTGGCTATTTTAAAGTTAATGCAGCCATGACCGAACTTTATGTGGCCGTTGAGAACTTTGATGATACGATTCTGAATGATCATGACGAAATTGCGCTGTATGTGGATGATAATCATGATGGCGTTTTCCCGCCATCCACTGATAATTCCGAAGGAAATTATTGGGCAGTTCATTATGCTAGCGGTGACCTGATCCGTTACCGGCCGATTTACAATACCGGGGGGGTGGGCGCAATTGTCCTGGTTCCGAATGCACAAGTGAAAGTTTCCGGTGCTTCCGGCCATATCGTATATGAATTCGTTATTCCATTGGGAACCGATTCTACCTGGCAAATCAATTTCAACAACCAGAACCAAAGTGGTATTTTCATTTTTGCCCTGGATGATCCCAGCAGCTTCAACGGTTGGTGGCCTTGTTTGAATTCGAACATTTTCTCTCCGGCCGGGTATGGCGTCATAACATTCGGCGCTACCGACCAAGTGCCTCCGCCACCGAACAACCTGCAACTTTTCAATCCGGTTGCACAAAATATAATGCTGCAATGGGAACAGCCGGACATCAACGATTTCGACCACTTTAACATTTATGAGGCAGTAAACGGGGGTTCCTTTACACTGCTTGATCATACCATAGGTGTACAATATTTTCTGACCGTGACCAATGGCAATTACCGGTTTTATGTGACAACCGTGGATCAAACCGGCCATGAATCCGTACCATCAAATATTGTAACAGCCGATGTTACTGTAGGCCTGCCGGCGTTAACCGGCGAAATATCCATGTTCAAATTCGGACCCAATCCTTTCACGGATCAGCTTATTATTGACCTGAAAACAGAAAAACAGACATTAATGCAGGCTGTTATCTATGATCTCAATGGAATCCCGATTTATACACTGGTAAATTCACAGGTTGGCCAGGGTTATCATCATTTTATATGGAACGGGAAAAATGCTGAAGGAAACAACCTTCCTGCCGGTATATATACCATGGTGATCCGCACCGGTGGAGGAATGTTCAATACATACAAGCTGGTGAAGATAAGGTAGCGCCCCCTGCATACCGGCAGGCAGGGTTCTACTTACAAATTTCGGAAAGATAGTTTGTGGAATTGTGGAGAATTTCTAAATTTGTTCACACGATCGCTTAGTTAATAATCCTGAACGATGGTTTTCTCCTTTTCCTTTTTCAGGGGATCCTGGATCCTGCTGGCTGTACTCATGGTTTTCATTTTGGGAACGGGCATGGATACGGTGGATAACCGTGTAATGTATGATCAGCAGATAGGCTGGATGCTGAAGCATGTGAGGTTCAAAACAGGAGATCTCATTTTCCGGAGGGGTAAAAGTTTCGCAAGCCAGGCTGTTCTCCTTACCGACCAGAATTCACGCTATTCCCACGTTGGCATAATAAGCCTGATAAATGGAAGACCCTTTGTGATTCATTCCGTTCCTTATGAAAAGGGAAACGGTAACGACGAGGTGAAATGTGAAAAACTGGAATCCTTTGTCTCCTTTGAAAAAGCGTCACGGGCAGCTGTTTACCGTGTTCAGGGGATGAGCAATGCCGGTTTGACGAAAGCCGTTAAATGGGCAAGAAAAGCTTTTGATACGAGGGTGAAATTTGATGAGGAGTATAATTTGATTTCGGATGACAAACTGTATTGTACCGAACTCATCTGGAAGTGTTACCGGGCAGCAGGAATTGATCTTGTCAAAGGACAATTCGACGACCTGAACTTTCCGTTAAAGGGAGGTAATTATATTCTTCCCGGGCGACTGATCCTCAGTCCTTTATTGGTGAAAATACATTCTTTATAAACCTGTGTTAAACCTAAAACAAACAACATGAAAACTACAAAACTCATCTTCGGCGTTCTTTTTCTTGGATCGCTTTTTTTACTGAACTCCTGTGGAAGTGGCAGTTCCAGTTCACCTGCCGCTACCGTTAAGGAATTTTCGAACAAAGTTGAAAAAGGAGACTTCGAGGAAGCTATCGGCTGCATTGCTACCGATGGAAAACCCGTGGATAAAGAAGCAAAAAGCAAGCTGACGCTTTTATTGGGAATGGCCAAAGGAGAGGTTGATAAGAAAAAAGGCATCAAAAACATGGAAGTTATAAGTGAAACGATCGACCCCGATGGAAAAACTGCTACCGTAAAGATGAAGTTTACTTATGGTGACGGCAGTGTGAATGAAGAAAGTAATTCGCTGGTGAAGGAAGACGGTAAGTGGAAACTCTTCCTGCAAAAAAAATAAATCTGACAGAAAAATGATTTCCTTTTCAGGGGGTTCTCTTTTTAGACAGCCTCCTTTTTATTTTCTGTTTTTTTGTCTTCATTTGCAATCTGTAACTCTTTTATCCGTATCTTTATAATCTGTAGGTTTTTAAAAGTGGCAAAGTCTCCTCTTTTAATTTCTGCAGATACTAAAATGATCTTTTATAAGTTTTGATAAGCAGAAGGTTTTAGTGTTAGATAGATAAAACAAACGGATAATGAAAAAAGACGTATTGGAAAACAGAATGAATCTCGCAAACCGCCAGTTAAAAGTACCGCATGCAAAACTATTGACTGGTTCTATCCAAAATAAATTCCCCATCATTCTTGACGGTGGGAAAACGATTCTCTTTATCTCAGATAAAAGTAAAGAAGCAGAGACCATAAAACGGTATGAACTGCGAAGAAAAAGGTAATACGCTTCTTTCAGCCTGACCTTCTTTCTTCCGGCGACCCAGTTTACACCGCCGCCGGAGCCCCGATCCGATAGTTTCTGGTTTTGACCGGTATGGGTATTCCACGAAATTTCTCCAATCTTTTTGAATCTTTTACGGCTGTTTTTATCACGGGTAAGAATCAGGGTCCTGAATATACGGGAGATATATACCCTCCGATTTCATCGGGATTGTTCGACTAACAAATTTTTCATCACTTCGTTCTAAAAATTTGAGTCTCACAAATAATTCAGTTAATTTTGGCAACCATTAAAACCAAAATTATTACTACATGAAAAAAAATCCGTCCTGGCTGATGATCGCGTTTTCTGCGATGATGCTCTTATTCACTTATTCCTGCAATAATAATAGTAAAACGATGAACGCTGAATACAAGGTGCCGGCCTTTGACCCTTCCGGTATCGATTCCACCACGAAACCCTGCGATGATTTTGATCAGTTTGCGAATGGAAACTGGAAGAAACACAACCCGATCCCCTCAACCGAAGGTGCATGGGGCGCGTTTAATGTCCTCGATAAAGAGACCCGTGAAGTGAAGATCAAGGGGATCGTTAAAGAACTCCTTGACGTGAAAGACCTGAAAAAAAGAAGCGATGCACAGCTCATCACAGGTTACTACCGCTCATATATGGATACCGCAACCATTGAAGAACACGGCATATCTCCCATCATGCCGATGGTTGTGAAGATCAATGCCACGAAGAATGTCTCGGAACTGATTGCGCTGGCAGGCGACTTTGCTAAATATGATGTCGGGGGCCCATTTATGATTTATGTCAAAGCAGACGACCGGAATAGCAAGATGAATACAATTTTCATGGGACAAGGCGGGTTGTCGCTGGGCGACCGCAATTATTATGAAAACAAGGATTCGGCCATGGTGAAGATCCGGGCGGAATTTGTAAAGCATGTCGATAAAATGTTTGCAATGACCGGCTGGAAGGTAGCCGATCCAGGGAGGACCATCCTTGGCTTCGAAACCAAACTGGCCCTCATCCAGCTGAAAAATTTTGAAATGCGTGATCCCGTCAAGCTTTACAATAAGATTTCTTTCACTGAGCTTCAGAAGCTGGCACCGGGGATCAACTGGGCCGATTATTATAAAAACTACGGCCTGAGAGCCGACACCGTGGTTGTTTGGAATAAAGATTACCTGAAGAACCTCAACCTGCTGGTTAAACAAACCCCGTTGGAGATGTTGAAAACCTATTACCTGTGGCATGTCCTTTCAGGCTTTGCCGGCGGATTGCCCGATCAGTTCAGCAAGGAATCGTTTCATTTTTTCAATACCATCATGTATGGGGTAAAAAAACAGCGCCCCCGCGAAGAACGTGCAATCATGAGTGTGAACCGCAGGCTGGGTATGCCCCTAGGAAAACTATTTGCAGCAAAATACTTCCCTGAATCTTCCAAGAAGAAAGTTACCGGGATGATCGAGAATGTGCGTTCGGTATATGGGGAACGTATCGAAAAACTTACCTGGATGAGTGCTGTAACGAAGGCAAAAGCCAAAAAGAAACTGTCGCAGTTCACCTGGAAGATCGGGTATCCCGATAAATGGAAAGATTATTCCAGCATCGACATTCAGCCGGATAAGCTGATCGAAAACATGATGAACATCACTTTGTGGGAAAACAACGACATGATCGCAAAAGCAGGAAAGCCGGTGGACAAGTCGGAATGGATGATGTCGCCCCAAACCATCAATGCATATAACAATTCAACCAACAACGAGATCGTTTTCCCGGCAGCTATTCTCCAGCCCCCGTTCTTTAATCCGGATGCCGACGATGCCATCAACTACGGCAGTATCATCAGCGTAATCGGTCATGAGATGACACATGGCTTTGATGACCAAGGGGCGCAATATGACGGAGAAGGAAACCTGAGCAACTGGTGGGCTCCCGAAGACGCGAAAAATTTTACTGCACTTGGCGAGAGAATGAAAAACTATTTCAATTCATTTGAAGTCACCAAAGGATTTAAGATCGATGGAAAACTCACCTTGGGCGAAAACATCGCCGACCTTGGCGGATTGACGCTGGGGTACTATGCCCTAGTGAAGTCGATGGAAGGGAAGAAGGCGCCTGAACCCATCGATGGGTTTACCTGGAAGCAGAGGTTTTTCCTGGGTTGGGCGCAGGTGTGGCATGAAAATATAACCAACGAAAGCCTGATCAACCAGGTACAAACCAACGAGCACAGTCCGGGCCGCTGGCGTATCAACGCCACCTTGGCGCAGATGAAGGAGTTTTCGGATGCATTTGGATGTAAAGGGAAGATGGCTGTTGCCGATGCCGACCGGGTTGTGATATGGTAGCTTTTTGGTTTGTTCAAAATAATTTGTAATTTTGCCGTCCCAAAAATCTTCCTCAGTAGCTCAGTTGGTTAGAGCATC
>Ga0209226_10000455_pt1 | contig 22440 bp, 16 predicted proteins | sample BarGraNGADG00212_2_FD_184497 | JGI IMG/M metagenome (GOLD analysis project Ga0209226, IMG submission 184497) | Arctic peat soil microbial communities from Barrow, Alaska, USA - Barrow Graham LP Ref core NGADG0011-212 (SPAdes) (version 2) | ecosystem: Environmental > Terrestrial > Soil >...
GTCGCGCATAGGCGCGTTCGACGAGTCTGAAGTCCATCATCCAAGCTTGGACGGCTATATCCACGGGTGTGGAATCGGTCTCATCGATGAAGCGTCCGTTTTGTGCCAACTCTCGTAAAATGGCATCCATGCCTGCCTCGGTCGCCATTTCATTCACATAGTACAAGGAATCTATCATGCTTGTGGGTGTGTCACTGGTTGGTGTTAGCAGAACCTCAACCAGTGAGCTGTAGTCGAAGGTATCAAACTGCTCGTCGGACTCAGGCATTTCGATCTGACGCAAGGTCAGGTATTCGGCGTGCGACTGCAGAAACGATACCAGATGCTTCGGAGATACCGATCTCAGAATATCGACGTTCGCGAATCGCTTCAGTGCATAGTTGGACATGTGGCGTGTTTTCCTCTCATTAGATAGTGTTCTGGTTCCTGGATGCCAAGCTCCTTACAGCAACCACTTTCCCGGCTACTCGAAGGTTGGCGTCCGAATCGACAACAATGGGGGCATAGCTGGGATTCTCAGGCTTCAGCAGTATCTCCCCACCATGAATACTGAGGCGTTTTACGGTTGCCTCATCATCAAGCAGCGCGACAACTATGTCGCCGTTTTCGGCAATGGGTTGTTGGCGCACGATAAGTAAGTCCCCCGGATTCATCCCGGCGTCTACCATACTATCCCCCTGCACCTGAAGTGCAAAGTACCGTCCATTCCTTGCCACTGAACTCTCGACGAGTATCTCTCCGATGACATTCTCCTGCGCCAGAATCGGTTGACCGGCCGCGACCTTACCGATGATTGGAACCGATATGAGACTGTTGATGGTGTCGACCGGTTCTTGGACCACGGAAAGTCCTCGCGCTTTTCCGTCCTCTCTCCTGACGTATCCCTTCTGAACCAACTGATCAATCTGTTCATGCACTGTGGAATTGCGCAGCCCCAGCATGGATGCCAAGTCCGCAACAGTCGGTGGAATCCCGCGATCCAGAATGAACCTCTGAATTGTCCGGAGCGTTCTCGCCTGATGCTCTGTTATGTCGGCCGCTGGTTTACGTCCAGGTCGCCGCCTTTCCTGTGATGCATCATCTCCGTTCAATGCCATTGCTATCACCTCCTTACCTGCGTTCTTCTTGGCCGTATGCAAGCCACATGGGGAGAGAGCAGTAATTATATCACCGGACATGCATCCGGTCAAGCCTGCTGCGACATTCGGTATCAATCCAGGTGTTCAGCAGCCTGGAAACTCATTCTTGCCTACCCGCCAGAAATGTTCTGCCTTTTCCGACATTTCGCAAATCTCTCCGGTAAGTAACCAGTGGAGGCGACTCCACGGCGCGCCGGTTCAGCAAGCAATACGAGGAGATATCACAATGACAAACACGTACTACAAGTTCAGCTTTTCGGAGGACCTCCCTCTGGAACGCGTCAGGCGGATATTCGCCCTGGCGATGATCGCCGTCGAGGCGATCCACGGGGCATCCGCAGTCCGACTCAACCTATCGTGCAAAATCGACAGCAAGGATCATTCTCTGATGGTTGAGGCTGAATCCGAGACAGGTTATGACTTGGCGAAAGTGCTGCTCCAGTTCTTCACCAAGGAGTTTGGCGCGTTCTTCGAGGTTTTCCAGGTAGAGGATCGCCGGAAGCACAGCGATTACATCTACGGCCTCGGCACTATTCTGTGGGAGCCAAGATGATCACTACCTACTCGTTCTGGAACTCGTTCCGCAACTGCCGGAAAGCCTGCGAGTGGCGGTATGTGAAAGAGCTGGTTCCGTTAAGCCGGGACCAGCGCCTCACATTCGGATCGCTTGTTCACGAGTGCCTGGAGATGTGGCACGGCGGCAGCGACTTGGACTGTGTGCTCGACTATCTCGACAGGTCAATGCCGAACCGAGCACAGGACGAGTCCGAACGATCCGATTGGCATTTGGCCACGGCGATGATGACGGGCTATGCGGCTCGCTACCCATCTGAGGATTTCGAGGTTGTCGCCCTTGAGAAAACCTTCGAGGGCATCATTATCAACCCCACAACGGGCGCTCCGTCAAGGAGTTTCACCATCGCTGGCAAGGTCGATGGATTGGTGCGGATGCGTGCTACGGGCGAGCATTACCTGCTGGAGCATAAGACCGCCTCACAAGTGGACGGCGACTATCTGGAGAAGCTCTGGACGGACTTACAGGTGACGCTCTACGCGCACTACATCGAGCAAACACTCGGCATTCGCATCGCGGGCGTCATCTACAACGTGCTCGTCAAAGCGAAGCTCCAACAGGGCAAGGGTGAGAGTGAAGCCGAGTTCGAAGATCGCCGATCTGAGCTTGTCGCCAAGTCCAAGAGCGGCAAATCTACCGCCACGCGCAAGCTGCCGGAATCGGATGACGACTTTGCTCTGCGTCTTTCCGCGAAGTATTGCGCGCCTGACGTGTTCTACCGAGAGGTGCTCTACATCTCTCGCGATCAGTTCGACGCAATGAAGAGCGACCTCTGGGAACTCACCCAGCAGTTACTGGACTGCAGACGGCGCGATGTGTTCTACCGGAACACGGCGTACTGCTTCAACTATCACCGGCCATGCGCGTACTACGCCCTTTGTCGTTCCGGCGGCAGCGAGAACGTGATCGCCAACTTCTACGAGACAAAGCCGCCGCACGAAGAGTTGCGGACGGACGACGCTACTGGTCAAGACAAGGAGATATTCTAAATGCCGCTACCGACTACAAAGACACCACCCAAGCCAAACCTGGCGGATCTCACCGTGCTAACCTACGGCGCAACAAAGATAGGAAAGTCGACCTGGTGCTCACACGCCGAAAGCGCTCTCTTCCTCTCGACCGAGCCGGGCCTCAATTCCCTGGAGGTGTTCCAGATCCCGATCCGGTCCTGGGACGAACTGCTTGCCGCCTGCGGGGAGATCGCCGAAGGCAATCACGAGTTCAAGACCGTGATACTCGACACCGTCGATAACGCCTACAAGATGTGCGCGGAGCACGTCTGCCGCAAGTTCAAGGTCGAGCACGAGTCAGATCTCGGCTTCGGCAAAGGCTACGCACTGACGAACAACGAGTTCCAGCGCGTCCTGAACAAACTCGCGTTTATGCCCTGCGGCCTCTACCTGGTCTCACATTCGCAGGAGATAGAGATAGAGACCCGCACCGGCAAGTACACAAAGACTGTGCCCACGCTCCCGGAAAAGGCACGCAAGATCGTGCTGGGCCTCGTCGATATGGTTCTCTACTGCGACATTGAGACTACGGCGGGTCCCGACGGCAAGATGGTCACGCGGCGCGTCATGCGTACCAAGCCCAGCCTGAACTACGAGGCGGGCGACCGCACCGGCAGGCTCCCCGAAGTGATCGATCTCGACTACACCAAGTTCATTGAGGCGTTCAACGCCACAGCGGATACCAAGAAAACACCCAAGGAGGCAACCCGATGACCCAGGATTACGATACCAGCGGCGTGAGCGAGCTTGACCTTGCTCAGTTTGACGATGACTTCGCGGAAGCGCCCGTCGAGGAACGTGAGTTCGAGGATGTTCCTGACGGCAAGTATCAGGTGAACGTTGAGAAAGTCGAACTCACCCGTGCTCAGTCCTCCGGCAACCCGATGCTGAAATGGACGCTCAAGATTCTCGGCCCACGACTGGCCGGTCGCCTCCTCTGGCGCAACAGCGTGATGGCCAGCAAAGAGAATATGAAGTGGCTGAAGACCGACCTGCACACATGCGGCGTCGATATCGAGAAGGCATCCCATCTCCCGGCCAGACTCGGCGACCTCCTGGACGTGAAGCTTGAAGTCACAAAACGCACAAAGGGCGAGAACGAGAACATCTACTTCAACCGCAGGATTGTGGTTGAGGACCTGGCTCCCGAGGACGACTCGCTTGCACCGTTTTAGATGGCCGAGCTAGTCACGATCATAGTCGATACGCGCGAACAGGTTCCCTATGAGTTCCCTTCAGGACAGGTGACAGTCGAACGGCGCGCTCTACCGGCTGGGGATTATTCCCTGGCCGGTCTGGAGCGCGAGGTGACCGTTGAAAGGAAGAGCTTAGAAGACTTCATCCACACGGTCATTCGCGAGCGCGACCGGTTCAGAAACGAACTGAAGCTGCTCCAAACCTATCCGTGCGCCTGCGTTGTCGTTGAAGCGAATCTCGATGACGTGTTCACAGGCGACTATCGCTCTGGCGCTCACCCGAACTCGGTCTTCGGCGCGACCATGTCCATCATCATCGACTACGGCGTTCCTGTATATTTCTGCTCCAACCGGCAGATAGCGCGCCGGTTCGTTATGGAGTTCTTATTGCGTTATCACCAAAGGGGCATAGATTTATGCAATGCGCAATCCCAGATACACATACCACCCTCCGAGGAGAAGTCGAACGAATCTTCTTCTCCTCCGCCAACTTCTGCGCGGGGAGGTTCCTGACCAAGGGCGGCGCGAGCGTTCCGTTTGCCGGAAACGTCGTGCCAAAGGAAAACGAGCCGCTTGTCCTACACGGCAAGTTCGTGAAGCATCCCAAATACGGACAGCAGTTCGAAGTTGCCAGCATGGAGTTTGACCAGCGCTTGGATGCAAGTGGTTTGGCCAACTACCTTGCCAACAACCCGGATATCAAAGGCATCGGCCCGGCGAGAGCTCGGGCGGTAGCTGACCAGTTCGGCAGTGACTTTGATCGTGCGCTTATCGAAACCCCGGAGCAGATCGCGGAGATCGCACGTGTTCCATTGTCCGTGATTGAAGGACTGCGCGACCGATGGCTTGAGACATCTAATACCAATGCCGCCATGACAGCGCTCGCGGCATACGGACTCACTCACCACCAGGTAACGAAGTTGGTGAAGAAACTGGGCAATAGCGCAGTCGGCGTCATCGAGCGGGACCCCTATGTCATCGTCGGAGAGATCGACGGCTTCGGATTCAAGCGAATCGACAAGATCGCTCGGCAGGTGGGCATCTCGAAGTACGACGCCAATCGCATCCGCGCGGGGATCATCTTCTGCGTGGAAGAGGCGCTGGACAGAGGCGACTGTTGGGTGGAGTATGAGGAACTCCTCACCAGGGCGAACACGCTCCTGGTAATGGACTGCCTGGACAGCAGGGCGCGCATAGAGTCACATCTCGATAACCTGATAGATCATGAGGCGCTTACCTGCTATGGGGCCGAATGCCGCTTCCTTGTGGCCAAGCCTGTTATCCGAAAGATGGAGGAAACGCTCGCATTGGTCTTTGCCGAAGGCAGGAATGCGAATCCACATGCGCTCAATGACGCCAATCCTCCCAATGCCAAGCTGAACACCCGCCAGACCCAGGCGGTGGATGCCGCGACGAACCATAGCATCTCGCTCATCTGCGGCAGCGCGGGTTCTGGAAAGACATTCAGTATTTCCGCAATCGCTGACATATACGAATCAACTGACCTGAGTGTCGTGCTCTGCGCCCCCACCGGCAAGGCGGCGAAGCGCATCGAGGAGTCGACCGGCAGGTCAGCACAGACCATTCACCGGCTTCTCGGATTCAACGGAAAAACCTATTCTCGGGATGCGGACAATCCGATATCCGCAGATGTTCTGGTAGTGGACGAGTGTTCGATGGTCGATGTGCCGCTGGCATGGCGGCTGTTCCAGGCGGTCGATCTATCCCGCACGGCAGTGGTGCTTGTTGGAGATCACAACCAACTCCCGCCGGTCGGCCCGGGAAACATATTGCGGGATCTCATTGAGTCGAAAGTGCTTCCCACGACAATCCTGGATGAGGTGGTGCGCCAGGCAGGAATCCTCAAGGAGAACAGCATTGCCATACTTCGAGGCGAAGTACCGAAGACTCCGCAGAAGGACCATGCCGACCATGGCGCATGGTATGTGGTAGACCAGCACAGCAATGCGGATGATGTCCAGCAGTTCATCATCGATCTCTTCCAGCATACGCTGTCGGAGAAACTGGGTTTCGACATCTTGCGGGACGTCCAAGTGCTGACACCGACACACAAGGGGCCTCTGGGGACGATGGAACTCAATTCACGACTCCAGCGACTCATCCAGCACAAGCTCTGGGGCAACGATATCATCCCCACTCCCGCCGAAAGGCGTCCGAGGCTCTACGTCAACGACAAGGTGATCCAGACGCGGAACAACTATGACTTCGGCGTCATGAACGGAGCCATGGGGATAGTGCATAGCGTGGGAACCGATGGTGCGCTTGCCATCGAGTTTGACGGCGGTCTCATGAATATCGAGGCTGGCTCACCACATCGGAATGATCTGCAGCTTGCATATGCGCTCACAATCCACAAAGCCCAAGGGTCTGAATTTCCCTGCTCGATAGTGGTAACCCACAAGTCGCACAGCTTCATGCATCACAGAAACCTGCTCTATACCGGCGTGACGCGTGCCTCCAAGACCGCCATCATCGTCGGTGACAGATGGGGCATCGCCAACTGCGCCAAGCGTGTGCAGGTGGATGCGCGGAAGACATTTCTGAGTCTGCTGCTCAGCGGAGGCAACGAATGAACAATATCCCACAGGAACTGAAAGACCTCCGGCAGTGGGTCTGCTACCGGATCGAAGAACGTGACGGCAAGCCGACGAAGATCCCGTATCGCACTGACAGAGCCGGACGCGGAAACGCCAAGTCCAATGACCCATCGACCTGGCACACATTCGATGAGGTGGTGGTAGCGGCCGCCAAGCCGATAAACAAGTTCGACGGCATAGGGTTTGTGCTATCTGAATCCGACCCCTACGTGTTCATAGACCTTGATCATGTGGTAGACGACGGTGAACTTGCACCTTGGGCGCGGGAGATGATCGAGCGTGTGGACTCCTACACGGAGTTCAGCCAATCGGGAAGCGGTATCCACATCATTGCGCGCGCCAAGAAGCCCGGCCCGCGATGCCGGACTCACAGCAAACCACAGTTCGAGATATACGATGACGTGCGGCTCGTTGTGTTTACGGGCCGGTTGTGGGACAAATCGCCGACCCAGATCAATGACGCCCAGCAAGTCGTGCGCGACATTTACTTTGAAGTATTCGGCGAGAACCCTCGCAACATCCCTCCCAAGGAGACGGAGAAGAACGCGCGGCCCGTCGGCATGTCCGATCCCGCATTGATCGAGAAAGCAATGTCGGCATCGAACGGAGACAGGTTCAGCAGGCTGTGGAATGGGAACACCGGAGACTACAACGGCGATGCCAGTGCGGCGGACATGGCATTGGCATGCATGCTGGCCTTCTGGACCGGCAAAGACCCGGCCAGGATGGACCGCCTCTTCCGCGAGTCGGGGCTGATGCGCGACAAGTGGGATGAACACAGAGGCTCGCAGACCTACGGGCAGATCACGGTTGATGCCGCCATCGGCATGACCAAAGAGACCTATGCCGACCAGGCAGGCAAACGGCGCGGGAAAGGACACGCACGCAGTTCCGGGGCGTCAGCTGACGTGGATGCTCCCCACGGTCCGGACGGCGAGCCGATGAACGATCTCGGCAACGCCAGACGGCTGGTCAAGAAACACGGTGAGACCATTCGATTCTGCCACGACGCGGGCAAATGGTTTTGCTGGGATGGTCGCCGATGGGTCAAAGACGAGACCAGCGAGATCGTCCGAAAGGCCAAGTGCGTAGTCGATGATATGCTCAGGCAGGCCGTCGCCATGCGCAGTGCCGCAGAGTCTAAGGCCGACGATGGTTCGCTGGAAGCGGCGAAGTCCTTTGAACGCCATGCTGTGTCATCCGGCAATCATCGGCGTATCCTTGCCCTGATCTCCCAGGCGGAGTCAGAGCCGGGCATAACGATCCTGGCGGGCGATCTCGATGCCGATCATTGGGCGTTCAACTGCGCCAATGGCACTATCGACCTGCGAACCGGTGAACTGCGCCAGCACAATCGAGCGGACCTGATCTCGAAGATAAGCGAGACCAACTACGACCCGAATGCACAATGCCCTATGTGGGAGAAGTTCATCGCCGAGGTATTCGTAAACGACGATGAGCTTGTCCACTTTGTTCATCAGGCATGTGGTTATACGCTGACCGGAGACACGCGCGAGCAACTCTTCTTTATTTTGCACGGGTGTGGCTCCAACGGCAAGTCTACGTTTATCACGGTGCTGCGTGATATCCTCGGCGACTACGAGACCAAGACATCCACCGATACACTCGTGGAGAAGAATAACTCCAGCAACACCAACGATCTGGCTGCGCTGCGCGGTGCGCGGTTAGTCAGCGCCATAGAGACCAGCGCCGGTAAACGGCTGGCAGAGGCGCTGGTAAAGGAACTCACGGGCCAGGATGCAGTAACGGCACGGTTTCTCTACCAGGAGTTCTTCACGTTCCTTCCGGTCTTCAAACTCTGGCTGGCCTGTAACCATGTGCCCGTTATTCAGGGCCAGGATTTCGCCATCTGGAGGCGGATTAGACTGATCCCATTCAATGTCCAGTTTCAGGATGCGGACCATCCTACAGGTCCATACAAGGACAAAGCGCTATCCGACAAGCTGAAATCCGAACACGAGGGGATTCTGGCGTGGCTTGTTCGCGGGTGTCTGGACTGGCAGAATGACGGTCTCTCCACGGCAAAAGCCGTGCGTGCCGCAACGGGCAAGCTGCAGAAAGATATGGACGTGCTCGGTGGCTTCCTTGATGAGTGCTGTGTGTTCGAATCAGGAGCGGCAGTCGCAGCCAGAAAGCTATATTCGGCGTACTGCTCCTGGGCCGAGAACAACGGCGAGAGGCCCCTTTCGCAGCGATGGTTCGGGCTGCGACTATCAGAGCGCGGAACATGTGAGAGCTATCGAACCATGAGCGCAAGGTGCTGGCGCGGCGTCGGCCTCCTGAGTGATCGCGTTGATGAAACGCCCGAAACCAATGACGCAATGACTGATACGTCACTATCTGCCAGAAAGTACTATGGTGCCGGAAATGAAGAGAGCACAGAGTGTAATAGTACCATAGGGACTTTAGGGGAAATAGGGTCCTATCCGTCACAAGCGTCATCGGATGACGACGGCGGCGACTGGGTGGAGGTATAGTTATGAGTTACCTCGATACGTTCAGTCGAAGAGGCATCCGTGTTAGCATCAATCCAAATGGTAAACTCAGGCTTGAGCCCAGATGGCTTGTAGTTGACGACCTGCTTGCTCTGGCCCGAGATCATCGTGACGAGCTTGCAGCAGAGATCAAGGGGGATGGCGCTTCCGTTCCCGATGCCAACGGCGAGATAGTCCCGGACTATCAGTTCCTGTGGGTCGCAACCGACCTGGACTCGTTCGAGGAATACGATCCCCGGTTTGGCTACGAACTCGGTTGCGATCCGGTCTACCGGATGTTGGACGCTTCCTACTATGCTTGGCTTCGCCACCGGATGGAGAATGCCCGGAAAGCCCATGAATCAGGAACTCTGGACGGTGCGGCTTTCAACACCTTGCGCGAGCGGTTCAACATCATTCACACCTGGGCGATTCAGCGCATCGGCGAGGATGCTCTTCGCACGGCCATTCGCACGACGAACGTCAAGACCTACGTTCCACCGTCAGAGCAGACATTCGCTGCGTACCGCAAAACCGGGGACGATGCCTGGGATGCATACGAGCGACGACGGACATTATCTACTCAACCGGCCACACCATCGGACCAGGCTGGCAAACTCCAGCACCTGCTCGACACCCAGGGATACGCCGGAATCAGATCAGGCATCATCGATGACATCGTCGTATTCGTTCGCGATGACTCGGTGGTAGTCCCTCCCAAGTGGTCCAGCAAAGTGATCTTCACCATTGACGAGCTAACCCTGATGGTCGGCTCGTCGCCCGAAGCCGTGAAGCAGATTCACGAGGTCAAGCGGGTGTTCGGTGGCAAGGTCGTGCCCACGGATGAGTCCGACAGTAAGCTGTTTGTGGAGCAGAAACGGAGCGTCACGCCTCCAAGTGCTCCGCAGCTTGCGCTCGGGTGCTCGGTTTGACAGATCAGATGCCGAAACCAGCCAGTTTAGATACAAAACTCGGTGTACAGGACACAGTACAGGCTCCAAACCACCGTCAATACGTGCAGAATCACCCGGCAAGCGAGCGTGGAATAGGCGCGAACCGCCTTCCCCGCTCATCTCGGCAAAATCGGGTCAATTGGTGAGAAGAATGAGTGAGAAGAACACATCAGAACAAGACAGACAGCCTTTCGGTGAATACGAGCACCGGGATGTCGATCAGTTCCGTCGCATCACCTCTGGACAGCGAGCCCCTGGCGCGCCGGAGGGGAACACGAACAATCTCCAGCACGGCGCGTATGCGAACAGGTTTCTAAGCGATGAGGAGCGGCAGCTATTCGATTCGCTGATCGCCAAGCTGCGTGCGGACTTCAAGTTCAACGAAAGCTCGGATTTCATCCAGGTCGAACTCGTGGCGATCTACTTCCTCAAGCTGGGCCGAGCACAGGAAGCCGGTGACTGGGATGCCGCGCAAAAGATAGACCAGATGCTGCGCGGCCACCTAAAGGATCTCAAGGCGACCAAGATAGCCCGTGAGGGAGACGAACCGCGTGGTCCGGAGACCACACCAGCCGAGTGGGCCAGCGCACTGCTTCAACAATGGGACGAGTCACAGAAGCCCAAACGCCAGCACAAGCCGAAAAACGCCAAAACAACTTCGGATAACACGGCGGAGGGCTGAGCGATGGAGCGAGTTTCACGCGTGGATTTCGGAGGCGGTGTGGCAGTGAGTTCCGATAACTCATGTTCTCGGAACTCACCGCTCTGTAGGTCTCTGGCAGAACAATGCCTGCGGAAAACGGAGGCTGGGGAAAGGCTGGTGAGTGTTCCTCTCCCCAGCAGAGTCGGCAACTCAGATCCGCTCGAGTGCATCCTCCAGGGCATCGTCGGAGAGGTGTGTGTAGATTTCGGTCGTGGAGATGTCGCGGTGGCCAAGAGCGCGCTTGACGAGAAGCAGGTCGGAGGTTCTGGCGTAGAGGTGAGTCGCGAAGGTGTGCCGCAAGCCATGTGGCGATATGTGTTTTGCGATTCCGGCGGCGTCCAGCCAGTGCTTGAGGCGCTGAGCGATCTGCCTGTCGCAGAGCCGTGTACCTCTCGCAGTAGGAAAGAGCGCCGTGCATTCGCTGGTTACTGCTTTGCGGCGTTCCTTGAGATGGTCACGAAGCAGTGTCCGAAGCGTTGTCTTCAGGAACTTGACCTGCGGGACGTTGCCTTTTCCTGTGATGCGAATGTGCTTGCCGTCCAGGTCAACGTCGTTAACGTCGAGGTTCACCAATTCCGCGATGCGGATGCCGGTGCCGAGGAACAGTTCGAAGATAACGCGGTCGCGGCGTGCCAGTGGATTGGCGCGGTCGTGGAGTTCATTGAGCAGCCTGCGCTTCTCTGCTTCGGTCAGGAACTCGGGCGGTGTTCTCGACAGGCGCTTTGTGGTGACAGCCTTGGCCGGGCTGGAGTCTATCAGACCACTTTCAGCGGCCCACGCAAAGAACGAGCGGACCACTGCCTTGAGTCGATGCATTGTCGCGGCAGACTTGGGCGCGTCGTTCTCCGAGATCGCGACTGCGGGACCGGTGAGCGTGGCGTCAATCATCGCGGCGGTGACGTCGGCGACACGGGCGACAGGCAGTGCCCGGACAAAGCAGCGCAGGTCACGCATGTATGCCGAGATGGTGTGCTCCGAGCGACATTGCGCCCGGAGCCTTACCGCGAAGTTGCCTATCGCCTGTTCGAGATCGTCAGTCGGCTGCAGGAGCCGGATCGGATTCGGCATTGCGCACCTCCGGTGTGGTTCTCTCGCTGCGGCCCATCGGCGTGTCTTTCGGAAGCGGGAGCTTGGCGATGTAACCCTGCTCCAGCGCCCAGCACAGGAACATCCGAAAGACTCGAACAGTTTTCCTGACGGTCGGCTCGGAGCGTTCCTTGCCGCTGGGCATTTTCAGCAGCGCGTCGGACTTGAGAAAGCCCGAGACGTGCGGGACGAGAATGGAGCCGAGCTTCTTGTCTGAGCCGAAGTGGGCTTCTATCTGCTCGGCATCTTTGGAATACGTGTAGAGCGTGCGTTCGCTCTTGCCACAAGCCTTGAGGTGTTCAAGGTATTCCTGCAGCGCGTCATGCAGTGTCTTTTCTGTCATCTTACTACCTCCTCGGAGTTTGGTGTGATCTACATTCACGCTTGGAACGTGCCTCCAAGTCAAGTGGAATGTGCTCAGCATTCATCTGGGGATTGATCGGAGGAAACCAATGGCCAGATTCAGTGCCAAAGAGAAACGAATGATAAAGATACTCTCGAACCCGCTGTTATGGGGGCAGCACTATCTAAGAAACCGCGATGGCTCGCCTCGCAGCTATTGGCCGCATCAGGTAGATGACCTGCAGTGCCCGGAGAAGAACATTATCCATCTCGACGGTCGAGACACAGGAAAGAGCGTAGTGCTGTCGACGGACGCCCTGCATTTCGCCTTCACCAACTACGGCGTTCAAGGGCTCGTAGCCGCTCCGCACCAGGGACACCTGGACACGATCATCGAGGAGATAGAGTTCCAACTTGAGGCCAACGCCGAACTCATGTCGAGCATCGGGATCACGAAGTACGGCAAGCCCAAGATAACCAGGAAGCCGTATTTCCGGCTGGAGTTCACCAACGGCTCCATACTCTACTTCAGACCGGCAGGCGCTTACGGTGACGCGTTTCGCTCCCTGCACGTGGAGCGCGTCTGGGTGGATGAGGGCGCGTGGCTCACCGAGAAGGCGTGGAACGCGCTTCGCCAATGCCTCAAGGCCGATGGGACGCTTCGCATATACTCGACTCCCAACGGACTTAGGAACACGACCTATTACCGGCTGACCAGCTCGGATCAGTTCAAGGTGTTCCGCTGGCCCTCGTGGCTTAATCCGGATTGGAACAGCAATCGCGAGCGCGAGCTGCTGGAGTTCTATGGCGGCAAAGACACGGCGGGCTGGCAACACGAGGTCGCCGGTGAACACGGTAAGCCGTCATACGGAGCATTCAACATCGAGTCCCTGAACCTCTGCAGGCAAGAGGTAGTCGACTACCGCAAGGTGACAATCCAGGGCAGCGATCTCAGCACGTGCGAAACCGAGGAAGACTCGCTCGACCGGTTCGAGATAATGCTGAACCTCATACCTCAGACCGGTGTGTTCTGGATAGGCGGGGACCTGGGCTACACCAACGATCCAACGGAGATCGTCGTGTTCCGAGAGGACGAGTTCGGAGACAGGCGGGTGATGACACTGGTGTTGCGAGTTCACATGGAGCACGTCTCGTACCCGCACATCGCGCAGGTCATATCGCTGCTGGAACGCTATTTCACTCCCGTCGGCATCGGAATCGATAACGGTGGCAACGGGTTGGCGGTCGTCCAGGAACTTCTGACACTCGACAAATACAAGACTCTGCAGCTTCAGGGACGCCTGCGCGGATATGACTTTGGCGGGATGACCACGCTCGATGTCCGAGACGGTCGCGAGATACGCAAGCGTACCAAGGAGATGATGACCACGCTCATCAACGGCGCGCTGCTAAGACGCCAGCTTATCCTGCCCGCCGATGACTCGGAAGTGGAGGATCAGTTTACGACGCAGACCTACACACTCTCCGGCGGCAACATCATCTACTCGAAGGGCAACGACCACATAGTTGATGCAGTCCGCTGCGCAATGCTTGCCCACGAACAAGGCGTGCTTGATTCGGTGAAAGAGGAGACTGTCTACGTGATGCCGCTGCTCACGGACCCAATTTTCATCTGAAAGAGAATTGCCGATAACTGCCCGGTCGGCTCATTTATCGCACTCTGGCGCACTCGCGCTACGTTGCGCGACCTGGCGCGAAGAAACGCTAACCGCGTGCCATCACGGAGGGAGACTATGAACAACGAAGATACTCTGAACCGGACCGCTGACATGGGGTCCGACAATAACGCCGCGAGTGGAGTGGTCATCACACCCCTTGCCACAATAGCCGCTCTGGATTCCTCCACGTTTAGCGCGGTCAATGCATCATCCGCCATTCCCGCAACATGGGAAGATCGCGCCAGAAAAGCCTGGGAGTACTACACCGAGGAGCCGCTGGTCAAAAACTGCGTGAACTCCTGGCGGACATTTGCCGTGGGCGATGAGATACGGATTACCAGCGATGACGACGCAGTCAAGAGCGAGGCAAACGATCTCGCCACCCGGCTGCGCATATCGCGGTTCGTCAAAGACATGATCCTCCAGCTTCTCGTCAAGGGCGACGCGGTCGGGTTCAAGCGGTACACCAAGGACGGCAAAGACATCGAGCAGATCACGTGCGTGAATCCAATCTCCATCAAAGTGAAGTATTCGCAAGGCGAGCTTATCGAGGTTCAGCAGTTCCCCGACGACAAGCCAGGCGCGGGAAGCGGGATAGACTTGCCGGTCGAGCAGACTCTGCATTTGAAGTGGGACGCGCCCGAGTTCTCCCCGCGTGGCAACTCAATTGCGCTTCCGGCGTTTCAGTCCATTGAGCTTCTGCGCAACTACCGCATCGCGGAAGAAGCCATAGCCAAGCGCTGGGCGACCCCGCTTAGGATCATCAAGGTCGGCGGTGAGTTCGCTGGCAAGCTGATAGTGCCGGACCAGAAGATGCTCCAAGAGGTCCGCGACCTGATGAACAAGATGGACATGAAAAGCGGCATGATCGCCCCGTTCTATGTGACCGTGGAAACCCACGGCACGGAAGGACATGTTCTGAACGTCGAGGATAAGGTGAAAGAAGTCAAGGAAGACATCGTGGTCGCTCTCGGTCTTTCTCGCTCACTGGTGTCGGGTGACGGCCCCAACTTCGCGACGGCGTCGGTCTCCATGCAAAAGATGCTTGTCATGATCCGTGAGATAAAGCATTCGGCGCGCGCGATCCTCGACTGGATATACGACGATTGGTTGGAGCTTGCGGGGCACGAGGGCAAGAGCATTCAGTTCCTCTTCAACGATCTCGATCCGACCGACGCGGTCGACTTCAAGAAACTCCTCATTGAGCTATACGACCGTAAGCTTATAAGCCGGTCGTCCCTGCAGATGAAGATGGACCTCGACCCGGAGATTGAAGAAGGCAACCGCCAGAACGAAAGCAAGTCAGCGGACCTGCTCGACGAGAAGCAGGTGAAGCCCATCGTTGACATGGTGGTGGCCGGGATAATGAGTATCGAGAGCGCGCAGCAGATGCTGGGGCTCGACCCCGCGAAGAACCCCGTGGACTCAGGCGCGGCTGCGGACTGGGCAGGTCTATTCACGCAGGCCAACTTCTCGGACAAGCTCTGTGACGACTGCGGCTACTTCGATGAGAACAACAACCGCTGCGGCGTTACATCGGCGGAAGTCACGTTCGACACGTCGGCCTGCCGTTTCCTGCGACCTAAGAAGAAGGCAAGCTAGTGACAGTATCCCAGCCCATGATGTGCGCCATCGCGGATACGACTTGGCAGGCTAAGGCGATCCGCGAGGCGGCTGACAAGAGCCTTATGGCTCGCGATATGTACGTGAACCAAGTGGTGACCCAGCTTGAGCAGTCGCTGGCTTCCGCGCGCAAACAGGTGCATGCAGCGATGCTCGGTTTCAAAGAACTGGGATCACTGCCTGATAACAAGCTCGCCGCCAAGCAGGGACTGGAGAAACTCGACTCCGAGATCGGGGGGGTTCTCAAGTCGTTAGAGCGTGACCAGACCCTGATGTTCAAGCGCTCCGGCAAGGCGGCGTTCCGCGCGGGTGTGTTTCGCGGCATAGAGGAGTTCGCCACGACTCAGATGCCCTTTTACAAAGACCTGATGCCGGACGGGATAGACAAGCTCACTACATCTGTGTTCACCCTTATCGACACTGACGCTCTCGACTTCATGGCCAACTACAACCTCGTGCTCGTGGGCGATGTGCATCGGGAGCTTGCCGACGGCATCCGGAAGACGATCTTCTCCGGCGTCGCCACGGGCAAGAGCGCCAAAGACATCGTTCGCGAGATGGGACTCGTGATAGAGGACAAGGAAGCGTTCCGCCACGCCGGGAGCAAGGTGTTCTCCAAAGCGCAGTACCGGATGGAGATGATAGCACGCACCGAGGTCCTGCGCGCGCACAACCAGGGGCGAATCAAGTTCCACCAGCAGGTTGGGGTTACGAAGCTCGAATGGATGACCATGGAAGACGAGCGGATGTGCCCGGTCTGCGGTGGTCTCGACGGCAAGGTGTTCGACACCGACCACTTTCCGAACCAGCCCGCGCATCCCAACTGCCGGTGTTCGAGTATCGTCGCTTGGCCGTTGGTCATCTGCGGCGGGGAACTCGGCGCGATTGCCGCTGCGGGTCAGAGCGCATGCATCCTGCCGCCGCAGGCAATACACGACCAGGCAAAGCAGCAGGCCGAGGAAGAGAAGAAACTCAAAGGCGCATTTGAGTCGGGTCAGATCGCGGACCTGTCGGGGCTTACGGTGAAGCAGCTTCAGACTCTCGCCAAGGGAAATGGCATTGGAGTTGCACGCACGAAACCCGACTTCATTAAGCTCCTCGACACGGCAGAGCCGGGCATTGGCCATGCGGACCTCTCCGGCGCGGCGCTGCAGGCAAAGATCAAGCAATACAATATCGCGGCGCTCAGAAGCAAGGACGATCTGGCGAAGCTGCTTGCCGACAAGCAGGCCGTGATAAAGCAGGCAAAGGCGCTGGAGGAAGCAGCGAAGAGCGCAGCCCCTAAGACCGATCTCTCTGGTCTTACCGTGATTCAGCTCAAGGACATGGCCAAGCAGCACGGCGTGTCTCTGAACCTCACTAAGTCCGATGTCATCGAGATGCTGGACGCGCTTGAGCCGCACATAGATCACTACAACTACTCCGGCAAGACCCTGATGGCCGCCAAGCAGAAATTCGGCATCCCGCCACTCAAGAACAAAGAACAGCTCGTGAAAGCCCTGGAGAAAACTGCGGGCAAGCAGATGGCGGATCAGGCCAAGCAGCAGGCTCTTGATGTGGCGAAGACCGAGGCGTTGAAGAAAGCCGAGCAGTCTCTCAAGGATGCCGCCGCGCAGATAGTGATGCCGTCCTCTCCAGCGCAGTATTCATCGTTCCTGGACTCGGTGACGGTCGCTGAAGCGGAACTCGCGAAGGAGTCGGGATTGCCCGCTGCGATGCTGGAACAGCACGCCAAGGAAGTGGCGCTGAAGAAGCTCACGTTCCAGCAGCAGATTGCGGCGATGAAGTCCGGGGAGCTGAAAGACCTCGCGAAGCAGACCAAGGTTACGCACTGGCAATGGGCCACGAAAGATGAACTGACAACTCTGTTCAGCGAAACCGATCCGGGCAAGATTGCGGCGGCCAAAGCAGGGATCGAGGCAAAGCACGCCAAGTGGGCCGAGAAGCACCTGGGTAAGGCGGCCCAACCTGTGGCCAAGCCTGCAGCGCCGAAGACACAGCCTTCACCCATCACAGAGCCGGTCACAAGTGCGTCGCCGAACACATTCAGCAAGAAGGGCTCGGAGTTTGACAGCGCCGATACCGCGTGGACAGAGCAAGGCAAGCCTGAGAAGTTCAAGTATGAAGGCAAGGCCAAAGTCGGCGGCGCTCACGAAAAAGAGTTCTGGATCGACGAGAACGGCGACAAGTGGCTGTTCAAGCCGGTCGGCAAAGGGAGTGACGACTTCATAGCCCATGGTGAGGAAGCCGCTTACAAACTGGGCAGGCTCATTGACCCTGACGCGGTGGAAGTCAGGACGATACGTCTGAAAGGTCGCACCGGCTCCATCCAGAAGTGGCGCAATGATCTGGCGGCGAAGTATGACTTCTCCAGCTTTGACGTGGCCGATCTCACTGCAGATGAGATAGCGCAGGTCCAGCGCGAGCACGTTCTCGACTGGCTCGTCTCAAACCACGACGGCCACTCTAAGCAGTTCCTCCGGGCAAAGAATGGCAAGGTCTACGGCATCGACAAGGGACAGCTATTCAAGTTCCTGGGCTCGGACAAGCTCTCCGTTGACTATCACCCCAATGGAGTCTGCGGGGAACAGGAGCCGTTCTACAACACGCTCTTCCGCGCGGCGAAGCAGGGCAAGGTGACGGTCGATCCGTCGACCACTCTGCGCTACATTCGCGAGGTCGAGCGCATATCCGACGACGACTACCTCGGTCTGTTGCGGCCTTACGTCGAAGGCAAGTTCGGAAGCGACGAGGCCGGTAAGCGCGCGTTCTACGAACTGGCCCTGGCGCGAAAACACAACCTGCGCCGGGACTTCGAAGGGTTCTATTCCGATGTTCTCGGAAAGAAGAAGTTCGCATTCGACGATGCGGCAGATATCCCGGCCAAGGGTCGGATCGGGAAAGCTGAAGAGAAGATCATCGAAGATGCTCAGCGTCTCGGCTGGCAGGGCAAGGCACTCCCGATAGACGAGGACGACATAGAGGACCAGAACGCGCTCATCTTCACCGAGACGGCGAAAGGCCAGCAGCGCACTGTCATCAAGCTCAAGGTCAGGCCGGAGGCGGAATCGAAGATACTGGCCAAGCTCCGCAAGGCCACAAAGCAAGTCAGCAAGGTCGGGGAGAGCCTGCCGGAAGACGACTTCGCCGCTGATATCCTCGATGCCGCGAAGAGCGTGAACCACCACGCGGGTGATGGCAAGTACAACCAGGCCAAGATTGATAAGGCCGCCGGACACATCAAGGCTCTGAGGCAGCTTGCGAAATCCGATGACCCCGACATCCGTGAGATGGCCGATACCTACATCGACTGGGTGGACAGAGTCCAGCAGGCCGCGATTCAAGGCAAGTCAATCCCTGAACGCTTCGAGGGTTATCTGAAGAAGGTCGTTACCAAGGCCAAGAAGACCGACTCGGACTTCACTGTTCGTAAGACCAAGGTGCTGCTCGAAAAGCGCAGCGTCAGCAAGGGTGACTTGTCTGTCGAAAGCGATTCTGCCGATCTGAGTGACCTCTTCGGCGGACGACACCTACCGGATGGTGAGCAGTACGAGATAGACTTCGGTGACGGCGTCCGCGCGGTCTACCGCCCGTGGTCATCAAAGAACCTGTATGCGCATTCCGGTGAGTTCGAGATGGTTGTTCCCGACCGACCGGATGCAAAGAGTCTGGACAGGGCGCTGGAGCGCATGGAGAAGATCGGGCTGAAGGCTAACGTTGCTACTCCCGAGGATGCGGAGATCCTCTATCTCCACAAGCAGGCATATCTGACAAAGGCCGACAAGTCCCCTGAATACACACAGATGGTCTCGTCCCTTGACCAGCGCAATGCGTCCAAGACCGAGCGGGTGCAGAGCATGCGCGCGTTCTGGGAGAAGCGGCTCGGGGTTTCGGACATCACGAAGACGCCGGGGTATGACCCTGTCGGTGAGTATCAGCTCGGGTTCAAGGACCAGAAGATCACGGGCGGCTACCGCCACCAGTATCGGTTCGATATCTCTGATGCGGATATGGAGCGCGATATGGCAGGCTACAGTCTACACCACAGTCTGACGAACAGCTCCAGCATGAGCGGGTTCCTGGATGCGGCTCTGGAAAACAACGGCACCATGATAAGCACGGTCGAGAAGATGAGGTCCGGGGTGCAGCCGCGAGGTATGTCACCGGAGTCGGACATGCGAAGCGGCGGGGCATCATACGTGTTCACGCGTATCAAGAAGTCGCCACTTTCCGGCGCTACCGGTGAAAACGGGATCTACTTCAAGAAACGACTTCTGCGCCGGATGGATGCGATAAGCTACAATCACGACGCCTATGGCAAGGTTACCCAAGACTATGTGCCCACGCACCGGGGCAGTGACCCCAAGACCTGGAAGACCTACGCGCGCAACTCAAGCAACGAGACCATCCTCAAACACTCGGTGACGTTGCTCGATAACCTGGAAGCGATAGTGGTGGGAAGCCAGTCAGAGCGGACACAAGTGCTGGCGGTATTCAAGAAGCACGGCATATCCAAACTACCTGACGGCCGCAAGGTCGAAGAAATGGTCCTGGTGAGGTGAGAATGAAAGAGTTCATAGCAAGCGAAAAGGCGAGACTGCAGTCCCTCTTTGACGAGTTCAACCGCGACGGATCGATCATAGTGATGCGCGAGGGACGCGATATACCCCTGCCGTTGGGGCTGGTCGACAGCTACACCGTCACGCGCGTCGCTCCGCATTTCGATGCGCAGGGCAACACCACCAAGACGGACTTCTGGGTGATGTTCAAGTCGGTCGGCTACAACAATGGCTACCAGTATGCTCACACCATCAAGGTCGTGGCTTGGGGCTGTGAGGACACATACGAGCTTGATCTCACTGATGATCTCGGCCGCCACTATCACATCGAGCTGATCATGGACATAACGGAACACGATTACGTTCTCGACTGGCGCACGTGGCAGAGCTACAAGGCCGCAAACGCCGCCGAGTTCGAGATCATCGACGCCCAGCTTCTCGCCGAGCATACGGCGATTGCGGAGGGGTGGCAATGAAGCTGCGATACATGATTGAGTATGCGCTTCGTGACCGGGACGCGAACCCGCACTACGAACCCATCGGCGCGTGGGTGCAGGGCCCTGGCCCGGGGCTGGATATCATCATGGAGTTTCTGCCCGGCAACGATGAAGCCCAAGAGGAAGCGGACTGGGTCATCAACCGGCTGGTGGAGAACAACGTCAAGTCGCTGCCGAAAGACTTCCTGGAATATCACCGGGCAACGATGTCGGCGTATAGGGGCATGCGCGGGGAGGTCGTTGAGACGGAAGAATACGCGACGGCGGAGATGTGCTCAAGGGCGATTCTGGATCAGTTGCAGAGAGGGAAATAGCCGATCTTGCGGGAACTCCGACATTTTCTGATTTTCTCCGGTAAGTAACCAGTGGAGGGCATTCAACCACTGATCTACCTCCGGGGAGTTCTATGCAGCTTTTCGCCACGGACAATGACCGGCTTGCTTTTCTTCTGGAGACTGACGCCTCGCGCCACCTTGACGAGCTTCTCGCCGAGGCTGCGGAGCTTGTCACAGAAGAACTGCCTGCCGACCAGCGCCCGAAATACATAACCAACTATATCGGCTCCAAGCAGAAGCTCATTGACTGGATCTGGAAGCACACCCCCGAGGGAGTGGATTCGGTTATAGACGCGTTCACCGGATCAGGAGTCGTGGCCTATATGTATAAGACCAAGGGTCTGAAGGTCACCGCTAACGACCGGCTGCGCTACTCCTACCATGCCGCTCGCGCTATCGTCGAGAACTCAAGCGTTCGGATAAGTGAGGACGAACTCGCCACTCTGCTTGCGAAAAACCCAAAGGCTGGGACCTTTGTCCAAGACAACTTCAAGGGGCTTTTCTTCGCAAGCGGAGTGCATGGCGTCATAGATAATATCCGGGCAAACGCGGACAAACTCGAGGGCTTCAAGAAGGACATCGCATTCTTTGCTCTGGGCAAGACGTGCATGTCCGGCAAGGGCGGCTTCGGGCACTTCTCTTCCTCAACCGACTATGGTAAGCGCCAGGATACGCCGGAGGAGTTCACGCAGCGATTCTCCGACAACATCGCACGCATCAATGCGCTCATATTCGACAACGGCAAGGAGTGCAAGGCGCTCAACAAGGACATCAATGAAGTCCTGCCGGAAGCCAAGGTCGACCTCGCCTACTTCGATCCGCCTTACGCGACCGAGTTCTCTACCACCAACTACGAGAAGAGCTACCACTTCGTGGAAGGCCTGATGACCTACTGGGACGGTCTTGCCATCAACACAGAATCGAAGACCCATCATTACGCAACGGATCACAAGACGGTCACCAAGACAAACGCAAACGAGTTCTTCGGTACATTCCTTGCAAGCGCCAAGCATATCCCGAACTGGCTCATCTCCTACCGCGACCATGCCTACCCTAACGAAGGCGAGATGAAAGACATCATCTCGGCGAATGGCAAAGAGAGCCGGATGCAGTCGAAGCAGCACAAGTATCACATATCCTCGAAGCATTCCGAGAACTCGGTTGCGATGGAGCGACTATTCATCTGTACGAAGGGTGCCAAGTCCGCTCAGGCAGATGAAGACCAGCACTCACTGGAAGTGACTGGGCGCATTGAAGAGAACATGCGGGCTTTGGCCGACGCGCCGTTCGCCGACGATCTTGACCTGCTCTCCTGCCAGGCCGGGATGGACCCGGTCAAGGTCACGGGCTTCATGGGCAACAAATACGTGATGCTCGGCTGGATCGAGCGACAGCTTCCCAAGGATGCGAAGACTGTGGTCGATGCGTTCTCAGGTGGCGCGAATGTGGCCTACCACTTCAAGCGCAAGGGTCTGAAGGTAATCGCCAATGATCTGCTGCTCTTTCCATATCACGTCGCCCGGGCCGTGGTCGAGAACTCTCACGAGACGCTGACCGATGAGGACACAGATAAGATTCTGGCTCCCAATGCCAATGCTGGCAGCTTCATTGTAGACAACTTCGATGGCTAC
>Ga0209226_10000461_pt1 | contig 22310 bp, 25 predicted proteins | sample BarGraNGADG00212_2_FD_184497 | JGI IMG/M metagenome (GOLD analysis project Ga0209226, IMG submission 184497) | Arctic peat soil microbial communities from Barrow, Alaska, USA - Barrow Graham LP Ref core NGADG0011-212 (SPAdes) (version 2) | ecosystem: Environmental > Terrestrial > Soil >...
AGAAATAGAGATAGTTACGAATTACGAGTTGGGGATGTATGGGAGTCTGTGATGCTGGAAAAAGAGACGCTTAGACAGAAGCGACATAAAAGATTGAGAAAGCGCGTGATCGGCACGGCAGACAAGCCGAGGCTGAACGTGTTCAGAAGCCTGGATCATATCTACGCCCAGGTCGTGGACGATTCCACGGGCCACACCATCATCTCCGCGTCCAGTGTGGACAAGGAGATCAATGGGCAGATCAAGAGCGGCGGAAACGTCGAGGCCGCTAAGCTGGTCGGTGGACTTGTCGGCAAGCGGGCGGTCGAGAAGGGCATCAAGAAGATTGTTTTTGACCGCGGTGGTTATCAATACAACGGCAGAGTGGCAGCGCTCGCGGACGGTGCGCGCGAAGCCGGGCTCAAATTCTAGGAATTATGAATGTTGAATGTTGAATTATGAATAAGGGGGAGGCACTGTCCGTGCCCGCATCAATTCATAATTCATAGTTTATAATTCAGAATTCGGTTTTGGAGGAATCATGCCTAAGATCAATCCGGACGCGCTCGATATTGAGGAGCGGGTCATCCGTACTAACAAGGTTCAGAAGACGCACAAGGGCGGCCGGACTTTGAGCTGGAACGTGCTTGTGGCGGTGGGAGACCGGGCCGGCCACGTTGGCGTGGGCTTGGGCAAAGCCCGCGGGATTCCCGACGCGATCCGCAAGGGTATGGAAGACGCCAAGAAGCACATGATTGAGGTGCCGATGGTCGGGACCACGATTCCGCACGAGATCGAGATGCGGTTTGGAGCGGCGATGGTTCGTATGAAGCCGGCGTCTCCGGGAACCGGCGTTGTGGCGGGCGGAGCCGTGAGACCGATTCTGGAATTGGCCGGCGTCCGGGACGTGCTGGCTAAGAGCCTGGGTTCCCCGAACCCGATCAATACGGCCTGGGCGGCGATGTCGTGCCTCAAGAGCCTTAGGGTGGCTGAGGAAGTGTGCCGGTTGCGCGGCAAGACGCTCGAGGAACTGGTGCCGTGGCTGGCCAAGAAGCGCCGCGATGAGGCTGTGGATGTGGTCGAGGTAGAGACCGTCGAGGTGATCGAGGCGGCAGCGGTCGAGGGCCGCGAAGAAGAGGCGTAGGAACAATGCTGAAAGTGACTCTCAAAAAGAGCGTTATCGGATATAACAAGAGACAGCGGGCGACCGTGAAGGCGCTGGGGCTTGGAAAGATCAGCTCGTCGGTTCTTCAGGACAATAGCCCGGCGATCCTCGGCATGATCCGAAAGGTCACCCACTTGGTGGATGTGCAGACCTTGGCCGAACCCGTGGAGGCAAAGCAATGAGACTTCATGACTTGTGTCCCGCGCCAGGGGCGACTCATAGGCGAAAGCGAGTAGGGCGCGGTATCGGCTCCGGAATGGGCAAGACATCGACTAGGGGCCATAAGGGTCAAAAGGCGCGCGCGGGCGCTACACCGAGGCTCGGGTTTGAAGGCGGACAGACACCTCTGCATCGCCGCTTGCCGCAGAGAGCCGGTTTCAGGAACGTCAACCGCAAGGAATACGCGATTGTGAACCTGGATGACCTGGAGCGCTTCGAGGCCGGCACTGAGATCACTCCTGACCTGCTGATGGGGTCCGGGATTGTAAAGAGCCCCAAGGACGGGATCAAGATCCTCGGTTTCGGCGAGGTGACGAAGGCTTTTACGGTGCGTGCTCACAAGTTTTCCAAGAGCGCCCAAACCAAGCTCACGGCTGTCGGTGGAACGGCGGAGGTATTGTAGATGTTAGCATCGTTGATGGCGGCGTTCAGAATACCGGACCTTAAGAAGAGGATCACGTTTCTGTTCGCGATGTTTGCCGTCTATGTCGTCGGGCTTCATATCTCCGTGCCGGGGGTGAACACCGAAATCCTGGCGGCGAAGCTCGGCGGGGATAACAGCCTGTTCAACCTGTTCGATGCGTTCACGGGTGGAGCGTTCAAGAAGTATACGATCTTCGCGATGGGCATTATGCCCTACATTAACGCGTCGATTATTATGCAGCTTCTGACCATCGCCATCCCGCAGCTTGAGGCTCTCCAGAAGGAGGGCGCGGCCGGCCAGAAGAAGATTCGACTCTACACCCGATGGCTGACAGGTGTGCTGGCGCTGTTCCAGGCCTATGGCACGACGATGCTGTTGAGGAGCTACGGAGCGATATCGGGGACGGGGACGCTCTTTGATCCGCACGTGCTGCAGATAGCGATCGTGCTGGTGGCTGGGACTTCGTTCTTGATGTTTCTCGGCGAGCAGATCAGCGACAGAGGCATCGGCAATGGCGTGTCGATCGTGATCTTCACGGGTATCGTGGCCTATCTGCCTTCGCAGATCGGGATGACGATACACGTCGAGGGTGTGGCCAACGGCAGATGGTTCGTATTGGCGGTTCTGGGCGTGCTGTTCGTAGCGACTGTCGCGTTCGTTGTGGCGATCACGCAAGCGCAGCGCAAGATCCCGATCCAGCATGTGAAGCGGATCGTCGGCAACAAGATGGTTGGTGGCTCTTCGAGCTTCCTGCCGCTGAAGATCAACTCGGCGGGCGTTATCCCGATCATCTTTGCGGTTTCGATTATGTATTTCCCGATGACCATAGTGAGTCTTCTTCACCCCGGGAGCAGCGAGGGTTTCTGGTTTGGCCTCGCGCGCGGCGTGCAGCCCGGCGCTACCTGGTGGGGATCGCTGAGCTATGCGGTGCTGATTATCTTTTTCACCTACTTCTATACGGCGGTCACGTTCAACGTGAAGGAAGTGTCCGACAACCTGAAGAAGTGGGGCAGCTTCATCCCGGGCATCAGGCCGGGCAAGCCGACTCAGGACTACCTGGACAGGATCATGACCCGCATCACCCTTGCGGGCGCGGTGTTCCTTGCGATCATTGCGCTGATGCAGTATCTGATACCCCAGTGGCTGAGGGTGACCACGTTCAGCTTGATCGGTGGAACATCGCTGTTGATCGTCGTCGGCGTGGCGCTGGAGACGATGCAGGCGATAGAATCGCACTTGCTGATGAGGCATTACGAGGGGTTCATCAAATAGAGTCATGAGTCGTTAGTCATTAGTTGTTAGTTCGGAGACTGCCGACTGATAGCAAAGGACTAATGACTAAGGACTAATAACTAAGGACTCTTGATTTGCGAATTGTGTTATTTGGACCGCCTGGCGCCGGCAAGGGCACCCAGGCTGGCTTGCTGAGGGAGAGATACGGCGCCGCGCATATATCGACCGGTGACATCCTGCGCGAGGCCGTTGGGAATAAGACCGAGGTTGGGCTCAAGGCGAAGAGCTACATGGATAAGGGCGAACTGGTGCCGGATGATGTTGTGATCGCCATCGCCAAAGGCAAGCTGGGTTCGGTCGGGGACGAAGGGTTTATCCTGGACGGATTCCCGCGGACGATTGCTCAGGCGCGGGCTCTGGACGAGGCGCTCGGGGAGATTGGCAAGCCGCTGGATGCGGTTGTGAACCTGCGGGTTGATGAAGAGGAACTCGTGAGGCGGCTTTCGGGGCGGCGGGTATGCCCGGGCTGCGGAGAGCCGTATCATGTTGACTCCAAGCCCCCGACAGTCGAGGGCAAGTGCGATAAGTGCGGCGGTGATCTGGCGCATCGGGCCGACGATCAGCCCGAAGCGATACGGAACCGGCTGAATGTATACAACAGCCAGACGACCCCGGTGCTGGGTTACTACGATGGCTCTGGAGTTCTGAAGAACATCCCGGCTACCGGAGGGATCGAGGACATTGCTGGCCGGATCGTGGCGGCGCTTGGCGAGTAGATGATTATAAAGAAGACACCGGCCGAGATTGAGAAGATGCGCGTGGCTGGAGCCGCGGTGGCACGGTGTCTGAGGGATATATCGGAACTCATCGTTGCGGGTAGAACGACTACCCAGGACATTGACGCAATGGCGGAGGAGTTGATCCTGAAGTATGGTGGGATCGGCTCGTTCAAGAACTACCGAGGCTACCCGAACACCGTGTGCGTAGCCGTCAACGAGGAAGTGGTCCACGGGATTCCGGGAGCGAGAGTGCTGTTGCCCGGAGACATCGTGGGGATCGACCTCGGAGTGATAGTGGACGGCTGGCACGGAGACGCGGCGATTTCGCTGGCGGTGGGCGGGCAGGGGTCCGCGGAGGCGATGGCGCTTCTGAAGGTGACGAGAGAGGCGCTGTTTAAGGGCATTGAGCAGGCGAGGCCGGGAAACCGCCTTTCTGATATCGGCCACGCGGTCCAGTCGTATGTGGAGAAGCGCGGTTACTCGGTGGTTCGGGACTTGGTCGGGCATGGAATCGGGCGGAATCTGCACGAGGAGCCGAACGTTCCGAACTATGGCAGGCCGGGCAAAGGTGTCCGGCTCGAAGAAGGAATGACGCTGGCCATAGAGCCTATGGTGAACATCGGCGGCTTTGAGGTCGAGACGCTGCGAGATAACTGGACGGTTGTTACGAAGGACAGATCGCTGTCCGCTCATTTTGAGCACACGGTAGCGATCGGTAAAAACGGTCCTGATATTCTGACGTTGCTGCCGATAGAGGAGGCCCAGTCTTAATAATGGCTAAAGAGAAACCGATCGCGGTTGAGGGTCGCGTGACGGAGTCCCTGCCGAACGCAATGTTCCGCGTGGAACTCCCGAATGGGCACAGTGTGCTGGCGCACGTGTCGGGCAAGATACGGATGCACTTTATCAAGATATTGCCCGGCGACAAGGTGCAGCTCGAACTGAGCCCGTATGACCTGAGCCGTGGGAGGATAGTGTATCGCTACAAGTAGGGGCAAAGGTCTCGCGGCTGGTTCCCGATGGGATCACTTCCGGTTGGCGGGGACCGAGTCCGGCGCTTCTATGAGTTCGAGAGGTAAGAGCAGATGAAGGTAAGAGCTTCGGTAAAACCGATGTGCGACAAGTGCAAAGTGATCAAGCGAAGAGGCGTGATCCGTGTTATTTGCACACAGTACCCCAAGCATAAGCAGCGACAGGGCTGATGGGGTTGATTATCTCGAGAACGCTACGCGTTTTCGAAGGAGGGTAACGTAACTTGGCGAGAATTGCAGGTGTAGACCTCCCAAGGGACAAGAAAGTTGAATACGCGCTGTGCTATATCTATGGCATAGGGCTGCCTAGCGCGAAAGAGATCGTGGCCGAGGCCGGGGTTGACCCGGATACTCGGGTGCGTGACCTGACGGAGAGCGAGATAAGCGATCTGCGAAAAGTGATCGAAGGCAGCTACCGGGTCGAGGGCGATCTGAGACGCGAACTGACCATGAGCATTCGACGCCTTATGGAGATCGGTTCGTATAGGGGCCTTCGTCATCGGCGCGGGTTGCCAGTGCGTGGGCAGCGAACGAAGACCAACGCCCGAATGCGCAAGGGGCCGAAAAAGACTGTCGGCATCCGGCGCAAGAAGGCGACGTAAGGAGGTTCTAATTGGTTAGAAAAGTAGCAACCGGCGGTCGCGCGAAACCAAAGGAAAAGAAGAACGTCCTTCAGGGCATCGCGCACGTCCAGAGCACCTTTAACAACACGATCATCTCGATCACTGAGGTGAACGGAGCGGTTATCTCTTGGGCCAGCGGCGGAACGGTGGGCTTCAAGGGCACAAAGAAGGGAACCCCGTTCGCGGCGCAGCTTGCCGCCGAGGCCGCTGCTCGCAAAGCGATGGAGCACGGCATGAGACGTGTGGATGTGCTGGTGAGGGGTCCCGGGTCCGGCCGGGAGACTGCGATCCGTTCACTGCAGGCCGTGGGTTTGGAAGTGAGTCTGATCAAGGACTGCACTCCGATTCCGCACAACGGCTGCCGTCCGCCTAAGAGGCGACGGGTATAAGGGTATTTCCAGGAGACGATTAGGATATGGCAAGTGAAGGCAACCCGGTCTGCAGAAAATGCAGGCGAGAGGGCGTAAAGCTGTATTTGAAGGGCGACAAGTGCTATTCCCGCAAGTGCGCCATTGAGAGGCGGGCGTATCCGCCCGGCCAGCACGGGCAGGGGAGGCCGGGCAAGCTCTCGGATTACGGCGTGCAGCTTCGCGAGAAGCAGAAGATGCGCAGGATCTATGGCGTGCGTGAGCGGCAGTTCCGCAACTACATAACGGAAGCCGTTCGCCGGCAGGGAGTCACTGGTGATATCTTGTTGCAGCTTCTCGAATTGCGGCTCGATAACACGGTCTACCGGCTGGGCCTGGCGGCATCCAGGGCGCAGGCGCGGCAGTTTGTGTGCCACGGGCACATATTGGTCAACTCGAAGAGAGTCAACATCGCGTCGTATCAGGTTCGAGCCGACGAGGCGATAGAGGTCGCTGAGGGCGCACGTAAGATCGCGCCTCTGGTCGCGGCGGTCGAGGGGTCGAGAGGCGTACCCGCATGGCTGCAGTTTGACGCGAACCAGATGAAGGGGACGATCGTGTCAGCCCCGATCAGGGATGAGATCGACACGGACGTGCAAGAGTCGTTGATTGTCGAGTTCTATTCGAGATAACACGGAGGCGACCGAATAATGGAGATCGTGACGCCGCGCATTGAGATACTGGAGGACGGCGAGACCTACGGCAAGTTTGCCGTGGAGCCGTTGGAGCAGGGTTTTGGCTATACGATAGGCAATGCTCTTCGGAGAGTGTTGCTTGCATCCATACCGGGAGCTGCCATCACCTCGATGAAGATCGACGGGGTGCTGCACCAGTTCTCGACAATACCGGGGGTCAAGGAAGATACCACGGAGCTCATACTGAATCTGCGGGAGCTTTATGTGGAGATGGAGCCGGATGGGGCCGAGGAAAGCGAGCCGCGGATGATCCGGATCGATGTCCACGGGCCCGGCGATGTGAGTGGGGCCGATATTCAGACCCCGCCGGAGATCCGGATTGTGAACCCGGAGATACATATCGCGACCCTTAATGATGAGACCGCGCACCTGTCGGCGGAAATGACCGTCGAGCTCGGGAAGGGCTACGTGCTTCCCGAGAACCAGGAGAATATCAACGAGAGCATCGGGGTTATCGCGGTTGGGGCGGTGTTCTCGCCGGTCAGAAAGGTCAGCTATACGGTTGACCCGTGCAGAGTGGGTCACAAGACCAACTACGACAGACTGGTGATCGAGATCACGACGAACGGCACGGTTATGCCCAGCGATGCGTTGAGCTTTGCGGCGAAGATTCTGGACAAACAGGTCAAGCTCTTCTTTGACTTCGCGAGAAAGCCCAAGGGATTTGGGGCGGAGTTCGGCGAGCCGGGAGTGGGTGCGATGCCCGGACCGCCGGATGCCAGGATCGAAGAGATGGACTTCTCGGTGCGCACGTATAACTGCCTGAAGAAGGCAAATGTGCTTACCCTTGGCGAGCTGGTGCAGCTCAGCGAAGCGGACCTGATGAACATCAGGAACTTCGGTAGGAAGTCGCTCAATGAGATCAAGGACAAGCTTGCTTCACTGAACCTAGCGCTGAAGGCCGCCGGCGACCGCAGTGAGTTGAAAATTTTGCCGCCGGATGATTTGGAAGAGGGCGAAGAGCTCGAGGAAGAAGATCTCGAGGAGGTCGCCGAAACTCAAGAGGCCGAAGAAGAAGCCGAAGCTGAACCCGAGGCCGAAGAAGAGCTGATTGCCAAAGAAGAGGAATAGGACGAATGCGACATCGTGTTGCCGGAAGAAAACTGGGTCTGCCAGGCGACCAGAGAATGGCGCTGCTGCGCGGTTTGGTTAGATCCTTAATAATGCACGAAGCCATCGAGACCACCGAGCCTCGCGCAAAAGAGGCAAGGGTGATCGCCGAGAAGCTGATCACGCTTACGAAGCAGAACACGCTGCATGCCAAGCGGCAGGCGCGCAAAGTCCTGCCGAGCCCTAACATGCCAACGGGTATGCTGAGCGCGACCGGCAAGGCCCAGAAGAAGATGCGCGAGGAGATGGTCGCCAACGATCCTGTAAGGCGACTCTTCGATGTGATCGGGCCGAAGTTTGCCGATAAGCAGAGCGGGTTCACCAGGATCATCAAGATCGGGTTCCGCAGAGGCGATGCGGCGTCGGTTGTGAAGCTGGAGCTTGCGGTAGACTAGTGCGCAATATCAAGGTAGTCGTCGGTTACGATGGCACCGACTACTTCGGCTTTCAGTATCAGCCGGAGGCGCCGACGATCCAGGGAGAGCTTGAAAGAGTTCTGTCGAGGATTGTCAAGGACGAAGTGACGGTTTACGGCTCGGGCAGGACCGATGCGAGGGTTCACGCGACGGGGCAGGTCATCAGCTTCCGGACTGCGGGGACCATTCCGATTGAGAAGCTTTGCGTGGCGATGAACTCGCTGTTGCCTGACTCGATTGCCGCGATGGAGGCCGAAGAGATGGACGAGAGCTTCCACGCAAGGTACTCGGCCATCTCGAGGCTTTATGTTTATGATATCCTGAATCGGGATGTGCCTGATGCGCTCGATAGCCGGTTTTGCTGGCACGTGAGGCATCCGCTGAACGTCACGCAGATGAACGAGAGCGCGAGGCCCCTGTTGGGGGTGCGGGATTTTTCTTCGTTTGCCTGTGCCGACAGGGACGACGGGAGCCCGATGCGCGATCTGAGAGAGATCGGGGTGACGCGCATCGGCGAGCACGTGATCATCGCGATGCGAGCCAATGCGTTTCTGAGGTCGATGGCGAGGATCATCGTCGGGACGTTGGTTGAAGTCGGGATGGGAATCAGACCCGGCTCCGACGTTGAGAGAATACTGGAGGCTGCGGACCGTAGACAGGCGGGAAAGACGGCGCCTGCTCGCGGGTTGTGCCTTAAGGAAGTTGAGTACTGAAGAGGATACGCGATGGGGACATATTTCGCTAATCAGGAAAACGTGATCAGGAAGTGGTTTGTGGTGGACGCCGCGAGCATGCCGATCGGGCGGCTGGCGGTGGAGGTCGCAAAGATCCTGAGGGGAAAACACAAACCGACATTCACGCCGCACGTTGACTGCGGAGACCACGTGATAGTGGTGAACGCCGAGAAGTGCGTGCTCACCGGGACGAGCAAGGCCGACGAGCCGATCTACCGGCATTCGGGCTACCCGGGCGGCCTGAAGAGCGTGTCGCGAGGCGAGATCCTGGCGAAGTCGCCTGAGAAGGCGCTTATGAGAGCCGTCAAGGGCATGCTGCCGCACAACAAGCTCGGCGATGCTATGATTAAGAAGCTGAAGATCCACATCGGGCCGGAGCACAATCACGATGCCCAGATGCCGGAAGAGCTGAAGTTAGAAGGTTAGAAGGTTGAAAGGTTAGAAGGTTGGGACGTGCTCCCGAACTATGTAACGTTCAGACCTTCCAACCTTCAAACCTTCCAACCCGGAGGATTATATTGGAAGAAACCGCGAGATACTACGGGACGGGTCACAGGAAGAACGCGACTGCCAAGGTGTGGCTGACTCCCGGCGAGGGGAACGTCACCATAAACGGCAGGCCGATGGTGGACTACGTCGGTCGCAAGGCGCTCGAGATGCTCATCATGCAGCCGTTTGAGGCTGTGGATGCGGCGGGCAGGTACGACGTTACGGCCAAGTGCCTGGGCGGCGGGATCGTCGGGCAGGCGGGCGCGGTGCGGCATGGCATCAGCGTGGCGCTGCTGCAGGTGGGCCCGGACATGCGCACGCCGCTTCGCAGACAGGGCTTCCTGACCCGAGACCCGAGGGTCAAAGAACGCAAGAAATACGGTCGCAAGCGAGCGCGGAGAGGGTTCCAGTTCTCCAAGCGCTAAGAAGCAACTGATTGCCACACTTGCGCGGGTATATGATTGGCCCGGCGACTTTAGGTTGCCGGGCCAATCGCTGTGTACTGGGCAGTATGTGACGGATCAGTCCGATAGCTGCCAGCTTATGAGCTTGACAGCTACAACTATGACAAAAACATTGTGTAACCTCGCTGTTGAGCGATAAAACAGTGTGCCGGGCGGGTATTATGTCCCTGGCTCGTATGCTATCATTCGAGCACGTAAGGAGGGAAACCGCGTGATGAAATCAACGTTATTGTGCATGTTTGTGATTGGGCTGCTTGTGCTGAGCACTTGTGTCTGGGCATCGGTGAGCGGCCCGCTGACTGTGAAGGCGACCAGTGGTGGCAAGGTCGCAACGTGGACCTACAACTGGTCGGGGAGTAGCTACAGCCTGCTTGCTCCCGTTAGTCTCAGAGCAGGCGACGGTACGGTCCTCGGAATGCTCAACGGCCTCAATTGCGGGATGGGGGCAGATCCGTTCCTTACGCTGAACTTCGCTGTCGAAGCAGTGGGGGACACGAACTTCACGTTCGATACGGGTGTGCTCAGCTTCCCAACCATCAACCCCGCGATGGCGTTCGCGACTGCCGCGACAACGCTGACTGCGGATGGGAATGGCGCGACGTTCGTCGGCAACTTCGGTGGCAAGGGGTATGAGGCCACCTACAACGGGGGAACGGTGTTCGCGGATTTGGACGGCAACTTCGTCTCACCGGCAGACACCAGCACCACGGAGAGCGAGCGCCAGCCGGTGGCGGGGTTTGCAGGCATCGGCGGGCCCGTCAGCAGCATTCGGGCTCAGTGGGATTTCACATTGAGTGGCGGCGACGGTGCCAGCGGTACCAGCAGGTTCGATGTCGAGGCGGTTCCTGATGCCAATACCTTGGTGCTCGCGTTTGTCGGCGCGGCTCCGCTGCTTGCGGGGTGCGTCGTTCGCAGGCGCGGGACTGCGTAGCCGGGTTCGATCTGTCAGAGTGCAAACGGCGTGGGCTGTTCGGTCATGCCCCACGCCGTTTCGCATTCTTCACCGTGCGCGCCTGCGTTTGCCCAGCGACATTCCGCCAAGCGCCGCAAGCAGGCTGCCGAAAGTCAACATTGACGACGGCTCGGGCGATGGCCCGACGAACTTGGTGATCACATAGTCCGTTGAGAGTGTGTAGATCGACCCATTGCGGTCGATCAGCGGCGGACTGTAGAGTGCCGCGCCGAGAGCCCTTGTCCAGTCCACGCTTCCGTTGACCGGGTCGAGCGCAGTAAGAATGCCCTGCCACGCGCCAAAGATAACGACCCCGGCCGCGTCGAGTGTCGGCGCGGAGTAGATCGGCCCGCCGGTTCGATAGAACCACTTCCTGTTGCCGTTCGGGTCCAGCGCGTAGAGGTTCATGTCCTGGCTGCCGAAATAGATGGTCCCATCTCGCGCGACCGCGGGCGCGCACGTCACCTTGCTCTGTGACATGAACGTCCACTTCTGCGTCCCATCCGGCGCGAATGCGTAGACTGCTCCGGTCGATGAACCCACATATATCGAACCGTCGTCGGCCACCGCGGGGTTGTAGGCGCACGAGATAGCGTCGGTTTTCCACTTCAGTGCGCCATTGGCGGAGTTGACCGCATAGACGCGGCCGTCCGCGGATGCGGCGTAGACAGTTGTGCCGTCTGGGGACATGCTCAGTCCGGAGCGAACAGCGCCTCCCGTCGTGGCGGCCCACTTCATGGTGCCGTCCGGGTTGACGGCGTAGATGTGTTTGTCATCCGTTCCGAAGTAGGCGATTGAGCTGTTGTCGAGGAGCACGGACGTGGGGACGACGTATGAGCCGAACTTGAACGGGTTGTCCCACTTCGTGGCCCCGGCGGCGGTGAGTGCGATGAGCTGCCCCGTGGCGCCGACGTAGACCGAACCGTCCACCGCGACGGCCGCGCTTCCACTGATAGAGGTACTCGCTCGGTACACCCAACTGATGGCCCCATTACTCCCGTAGGCGTAGAAATTCCTCTCATTCGTGCCGAAGTAGAGGGTTCCGTCCACGCCCATGACGGGATCCGTGGTAGCATTGGCCGCAACGCTCCAGTCCAGCGTGGGGCTATGGGTGGCGCGCGTGAACGCCCGTCCGGTAGCCTGTGTGTCATAGCGGATCATCGGACACTGCGGTGCTGGATAAGCATTGCTGCTCATCGCCAATGAGGCCAGTGCCGCGACCACGAGTGCAGTAGCCGCTCGGCTGCACCTCCGAGTGCGTTTGGTGTCATATATTCGCATTTCGATCCCTAACCTTGAGCCTTTATGCTTGGCTGTTACTGTGCAATAATCGTGCCATATCGGGAAACGGCTGAGGCTAACGTGTGCAGGATATTGTATAGATGAGGCCAGGCGAGGTCGGCATGACTGCGGTATAGAGGGACTGTGTTTACACGGATGGGCTGATGACGAAACATAAATAACTATATGAATAGCAGGTTTGAAAGTGCGGTCGCGCTGGGTATTTTGCCTGGGCTGGTCAATGTGGCGGGCAAGCATTCCCGCCCATAACAATCGGTAGACGAACAGTCCGTTTCTTCCCAGGAACCCGAGCAGCTAAACGCCCGAGGTATGTGGGCCAAAGCCATCAGGCTTTCAGATTCGCCGGCAGAGGCCGCCGGCGGGTCGGGGAGAATGTGCGGACCGGCGTCTTGACCGCCCAATCCTGTCAGCAAACAAAAGGGCTGAGAAGATTAGCGCTTCTCAGCCGAGGCCTCCAAATACGGTCCGGGTAGGGATCGCTTTTTCGGCCGGATGCATTGTAGTCGGTGCCGGGCTTGTTGTCAAGCCGCGCACCGGCAGGCCGTTGACGGAAACTGCCCGCAATCTAGCATACGATCAAGGAGGTGGTTTGTATCGCCTTGGACAGTTGAACGGTCTGTCCGGAGTCCGACGAATCGCCGCAAGATGCCACGCGGCTAGCCGGACGAAGCGCGGCTGTGCTGCACGCGCGTCGGATGGCAGAGCAGTGCTACCAAGCAGCACGGATCAATTCTCTGTTTACCTCAAAGGAGGCTATAAGATGCGAAGGATTTTGATTCTGGTCTTGACACTGACCATGTTGATTGCTGGCGCGAGCTTTGCTGGCCGCGTCTTGACAACGCCTAAGCTACACGTTATACCCGTGTACCAGACTTGCGCGGCAACTTCTGATTGCGACTGGTACGCCGGCTACGGCGAACCCGACCCGGACCTGCCTGATGTGATCAGCTCTGCCCCCGGCATTCTCGCCATTGACCCGGGCATGAACTGGGCGAACTTCGTTCAGGCCGCTCAGACCACCGATCCTAATCAGTCGTGGACGATCAAGAACGTGACGCTCGTCAAGCAGACCCCCCCTCACGATCAGTGCAAGTTCGACGAGGGCGGCGCAGAGATCTTCCCCGTGCACACAATAACCCAACAGGGTACCGCGAACATCCGAAAGTGGTGGCCGCTGATGTACGAGCTTCCGTCCACCACCTTCACGCTGACCATTCTCTACGGAACGCCGAACCTATTCGACGATGACGGCGCTGGCCCGAACCCGGGTGCGTGGGTTCACGTCGAGCAGTGGGTGTGGCACGTGGAAGCCACTATAGAGAGTCTCGAAAATCTTCTCGAGCTCTTTTATGAGCTGCCTTACGGTCTTGACGAGGTTCCGCTGATCTCCGACGGACTGCTCTACGACGATCTCCAGCTTCTGCTGGAAGGCGCCGAGGCCGCCTACCTGGACGGCGACCTGGCTACGGCTGCCGATATGCTGGCTAGCTTCGAGATGGAAGTGATGGATGCCTGCATCGACGAATCGCCGTCGTTCCCGAACCCGACCGGTCCCGGCACGGGTATCGCGAACAGCGATGAGAACCCGGCTTGCTGCAAGCTGCTCATCGACGTGGAGTATATCCTTCGGACGACTGGCATCGGCCAGCCGAAGAAGTAGTTCGGTTCCCGCGCGTCCGCTTAACGGATCGTTAGGACCGGGCGCAAGTCGCAAGACGGGGAGCTGGGCAACCGGCTCCCCGGCAAGATAAACCAATCCAATCAAAATATCGCTGGACTTTGTAAGTAACGAGCCTACACCAATCAAGGGGCCAAGAGGAAACATTATGAACGCTATACCAAAGGTCAAAGGCAAACCATTGAAGACACGAAACATCCTTCTTTTGCTTTGCACCGTTCTCATCATGGGCACGGTGTCCGGGGCCGGAGCTGCTGTTCCGGGGACACTACACTACAAGGTGCGGATGAAGTCATCTAGCTTTGGGGATATGGGAACTCGTGAGATCTGGCTAAAGGGCGGGATGATGCGCTGCCACATAATCAGTGCGCGGCTCCCTCTGACCGTCGTGAAAAACAGCCAGGGCGTGTTTCTGATCCACGCCTGGGACAAGGTCGCCGGCAAATACCCCGATGGTTCGCCTCGGGGCAATCCGAGAGCTCTGCTGCCCGGCCCGTCCGGTTCGCCTAAGGTCTTTCTTCGTGAGATGAAAGCCGTGCGACAAGCCAAAGACAAAGTCGGGAAGCAGAACTGCGAAGTCTATTCCTACACCGAGCCGCTCACCAAGAGGCTATGCAAGCTCTGGGTGGACGCGAAGTCAGGCAAGCCCGTTAAGCTGTGGCTGAAGGGCAAGCATAAGGTGGTGGATGAAGTGACGGCTAGTTATGTGTCGTTCGAAGAGGGAGTGAAGATATCCGACTCGCTCTTTGAACTGCCCAAAGGCTGCGCCGTCAGGCCTATGCCGAAGCGAGAGCTCGCATCCAAGCCATCGACCAGACAACCAAATAGCGCGAAGACGGGCATCCGGCCCGGTATATAGACAAGCACCACGGCCGGTGTCCTGCAAGGCATGCAACGTCATAGCAGTGACACCGGCTACGGGCGCATTACCATCACGGAGTTGGAAGGTTGGAATGTTCTGAAGGTTAGAATGTTGGGACTTGCGCTCTGCAACCTTTCAACCTTCCAACCTTTTGACCTTCAAACCTGTATTTCGGAAAAGGGGCAATCAAGGCATGAGAGTAACCTCACTCGTTTGCGCAGCGCTTATTTTTGCGTTTCTATCTCTCGCGGCCCAACCCAAGAAGACAGCGCCTTCACGGCTTACTCTACTCTACACGGCGTCCGCGGACGGTCAGATCAGGTCCTGCAACTGCACCAAGTTCCGCTTCGGAGGCTATGGCCGCGAACTGACAGTACTCAAGTCCATTCGCTCGAAGTCATCCGAGGTATTGCTCGTCGAGGGAGGGGACGCCTGTGGCGACACCGGGTTCCAAGCCGAGCTCAAGGCCGATGCCGCGGCTGAGGCCCTCGATCTCCTCGGTTACGGCGCCATGGCGCCCGGCGAGGAGGAGTTGGGTGTGCGGGGGGTTCGCCACATGGACCGCTTTGCGTCGAAGACCGTGCCGGTCATCTGCGCGAACCTGTTCAAGTTGGACGAGGACAAGCCTGTCTTCCGGCCCTACGTTATCCTCAAGACCAAAGGCGGCTTGAAAGTGGCCGTGATCGGACTGATCGATGGAGCGCTGTGCAATCCCTGGCTCGGCATGTCGTTCGGACAGGCCGTGAAAGAGCCCTCGCAGGTGCTTGGCGGGATCGTCAAGGACGTCCGATCCAAGGCCGATCTCGTTGTGCTGGTCTATCACGGGGCGGTGGAGTCGGGCAGCGACCTTGCCAAGGTGAAGGGGATCGACCTGATCCTCGCGACGCACAGGCAAAGCCAGGGCCGACTATTTCCCGCCAAGGATGCAAACACCGTGGACGCCCCGGTCGCCAAGATCGGCGAAGCGGTCCTCGTCAATTCCGGGACTTCCACCAACTGGTGCCTGGGCCGGATCGATCTAGAGTTGACCCCCGCCCGCAAGATCAAGAGCGCGAAGCACTCGCTTCTTTACCTCGATCGAGCCTACGAGGAAGACCCGGCTATGGTTAAGGTCTACGACGCCTATAACGAGAAGGTCAAGAAAGCCACTTTGGAGAACTCGGCTGGGTTCAAGGAGGACGCCGAGGCCATGCTGGCAAAGCGCGGGTTGAACCTCGTCGAGATGCGCCAGAGGCTGCGCAAGAGCTCATTCGCCACGGACGGCAAGTGCAAGGACTGTCACCCGCAGATCTATCAGATATGGTCGGACTCGGATCACGCCCACGCTATGGCGACCCTGTCCAAGACCAAGCAGGAGTTCGATCCCGAATGCATCCGCTGTCATGCCACGGGGACGACCGCGCGTCACGGGTTCACGAATGCCGCGGACACGCCGGAGTTGGGTAACGTGCAGTGCGAAGCCTGCCACGGCCCGGCGCTGGCCCACACGAAGTCACCGGCCAAAGGCTTCGGCAAAGCGAACGAGGAAACCTGCCGCGCCTGCCACACCACGGAACGCGCGCCGGACTTCGACTACGACATTGCCTGGGCGAAGATAATGCATTAGGTGTCAGCCGTAGTGGCCGGTCTCCGTCCCGGCCGTGTGCGAGACGGAGGTCGCACACTACGGCTTACTCACCTTGGCGGGGCTGACTGCTGCCTTCAGAACCTTCCCCCCAGCATCGTGTACACCAGCAGCGCGTTGAGGATCAGAATGATGACGCCGGTCACCACCATCAGGCTGTTTTCCAGCCACTTGCTTGCATATTCGCCCATCACGCGTCTACTGCTCGTCAGCAGGAGCAGCGGAAGCATGGTGAGGGGAAGCTGGATGCTCAGGCACACCTGGCTGATGATCAGCGCCCGCAACGAATCGCTGATGACCAGTATGAGCAGGCACGCCGGAAGCAGCGTGAGGATCACACCCGCTCGGAACCAGCCGCTTTCCACGCTGGTGTCTTTGCCGAGGTAACCCGTGAGCGTGACGCCGCCGGCGAGGGCGGCGGTCATGGAGGAGGCAATTCCGGCAAAGAGTAGGCCCACGCCGAATACAACGCTTGCCCAACCGCCGGCAAGTGGCCGAAGAGTCTCCGACGCCTGGACAAGAGTGCTGACGTGATGTCCATGACGGTGGAACACGGCAGCGGCCACAATGATCATTGCGGCGTTAATGGCCAGACCGACCAGCATTGCCAGCAGCGTGTCCACGAACTCGAACCGCAGCAGCCTGCGGGTCTCGGGTTCCGTTCTGCCTTGCCACTGCCGGTTCTGGATGACCTCGGAGTGAAGATAGATATTGTGCGGCATTACGACCGCGCCCAGCAGCCCGATCGCGATAAGCGCGCTGCCGGAGTCGAGATGGGGGAGGGCTATGTAATGCGCAACGGCTCCCCAATCGGGCCTGACGATGTGAAGCTCCGCCAGGTAGCACAGCCCTATCGCGCTAACCAATCCCACGATCACTTTCTCGAGCGCGGAATAGTGCTTGAACCAGATCGCTAATGCCGACACCACGGCGGCCAGCGCGGCGCCGATTGCGATGGGGACGCCGAACAAGATGTATAGCCCTATCCCCGCGCCGAGCAGCTCTGCCAGAGCCGTCGCGCAGATCGCCGCTATCGCGGTGACGCCGTAGATCGCGCAGGCCCACGGGCGGGTGTGCTCCCGGACCGACTCGGCGAGGCACTTTCCCGTGACCACTCCCAGGTGGGCCGACATGTGCTGCCAGAGGATGAGAACAGCCGTGCCTAGAACAACCACCCACAGCAGCTTGTAGCCAAAATCGCTGCCCGCGGCGACGTCGGTAGCCCAGTTGCCGGGGTCGATGAACCCGACGGTGACGAAGAATCCCGGTCCCAGGTAGCTCAGAACCTGTCTTAACACCTGCCCGCTGCTGCGCAGGCGAGCGGCGTGCCGATCGAGTATGGAAGGCTCGGTGATCTTCATAGCTCTACTATATTATCGCAATTCGACGCAAGGAATCCTTCTTGGGCTGGGATTTGAGGGGTTAGTGTTAGAAAAAAGGGTCGCCCCCGGATGGGCGACCCTGGTGTTTATGCTCGGCGTCGTCTCAAGGCGAGGCCGGCAATGGGTGCAAGGCCCGTCAGCAGGATCGCAATCCCCGATGGTTCCGGAGTCTGCACTATGCCATCGATGCAGGGCGCCTCGCCGGTCTCGGCGTTGTCGAACATCGCCGTGAAGCCCTGAAACGTGGGTGTACTCGTGAACTGAGCCTGAAAGCCGGACATGTTACCTCCCGCTTCCAGTTCGCCCGCGTAGTACATCCAGGTGACGAAATGCGGCTGGCTTTCGTCGTCCGCGCTCCATCCCAGCGGGGTCACGGTGTCGGTCACGTCACTTTGGTCATCGACCTCGATGCCGAAGAGCCAGAGAACGTAGTCCGGCGACGTGCTCGTGTTGTGTACCGTATAGATCCAGGTGTTCGGGCTGGTTATGCTCTTGGCCCCGATTATCTGCGCGCTATACGGTAGACTCGCGCATGCAGCCGAGCAGAGCCCCAGCCCGGTGGCCAGTATCAGAGCGGCCGTTGGCAACGCTCGCATTATACTCTGTCCTCCTTGTGCTGAGAGTGCTGGCTGATCGATAGACGCGTATCCTGTCAGATACTGAACGTAGATAGATGCAAGATGTGTACCAGAAACCGGATGAGGTTGGCAAATAGGAGGACATAATGTCGAAGCTCAGCCATTATATGGCTCAGCTTGATGTATCTGTCAAAAATAGGATACAACGCAGGGTTTGCAGGCATAGAGCGAGGGTATACTGATGAAGTTCTACGAGTAGGCATACAGTCAAGGAGGCTGACTCTCTCATGTTCCCAATATTGCGCCGATCTACGTTCATCTTACTGATTGCGCTCTGCGCATCGGCTTCGCATGCCAACCCTGTCATCGGGCCCGAAACGCGGATTTGTCCCACATTCAGCGCCGCGCCGGGTAACCAGGATGGTGTTGAGATTGCCGCCAGTCCCTATGGCTACCTCGCCGTTTGGCACGATACGCGTGGCGCCGACGCGGATGTCTTCGGCTGCAGGCTCAGTGGCACCGGCGAAGTGCTCGATCCGGCGGCCATCCCGATCGCTCAGTGCATCGGGGAGCAAGTGGATTCCAGCGTAGCTTGGAACGGCACTGAGTACCTGGTGGTGTGGGGCGACAGGCGATCGGGCACACAGCACATATACTGCGCGAGAGTGCGTCCGGACGGACAGGTCATCGACACGCAGGGAATCCTGCTCTCCGGGACGTCCGGCTCACAGGCATACCCGCGAGTCGCCAGCGATGGGCGCGGATGGCAGATCGTGTGGCAGGACTCGCGTGGGGGGTCCCAGGACATCTACGGCTGCAGGGTCAATGGAGACGGATCGCTTGGCAAAGTCATGGGAATCGTCACGCTGCCGTCCAACAACGAGGAGACCCCGGACATTGCGTTTAACGGATCCACATTCATCGTGGTCTGGCGCGATCAACGGAACTCAGCCTCGACCGACGCGGACATCTACGGCTGCCGCGTAGCCAAAACAGGACTTCGCATGGGCACTGACATCTTGATCTCCTGCAACTCCAGTGGGGCCAGCGGCGTTGCGGGGGCGCAGTCCACTCCGCGCGTCTGCGCCTGCGGGTCCAATGTGCTGGTGGTATGGGAAGACTACCGTGCCGATCTAACCACCTGTGACGTATACGGCGCGAGGGTCAACTCCTCGGGGACAGTGCTGGATAGAAACGGCATCGCGATCGCGGTCGGCTCAGGCAACCAGGAACTGCCGAACGTGGGTTTCGATGGGACCAGATTGCTGGTGGCCTGGCGGGAGCACTCCAACAGGTTGATCAGAGGGGTCCGGATGAGCACGTCCGGCAGCTTGCTCGATGGGTCCGGTTTCAATATATCGCTTGGTGTGGCCGGCTCGGCGGGAGTCTGCATCAGCGGCTACCCCGGCGCGGGGTTCTGGGTGGGCTGGAACAGCCTTAGCATGGGAGGCAACGATGCGCTTGTCGCTCACGTTCCCGGCAGTGGCGCATTCTCCGGCTCCAATGGCGCTGTCATATCATTTGCACAGGATGACCAGCCCTTCTACTCGGTTGCCGACAACGGGGCCGAATACGCGGTGGTGTGGAGCCAAAATGCCGGCGGCAAGAGCAGCATTCTGGGGGCAAGGGTGTCGCACTCGGGTGAACTGCTTACCCCGACGGCAGTGAACCTGACAACGGCGATGATGGGCGAGCAGAGCCAGCCCGTGATAGCCTGGAACGGCTCGGAGTATCTCGTAGCTTGGTGCGGAGACGAGACGTACGATTCCTCCGGCCTCGATATACGCGGTCTGCGACTGGACAGCAGCCTTCACGCAATCGGTGCCAGCCCTATAACGATCTGCGCCGCGGTGGAGGACCAGACCACGCCCTGTGTTGCGTCCAATGGAAGCAAGTTCCTGGTCGCGTGGGAGGACTCCCGCAACGCTCTCGCTCCCAGCTACTACACGGACGTTTACGGCGCGGTGGTGGACGCGAACGGCGCGGTCACTGCAATCGCGTCCGGGATCAGCGTCTCGACCGGCGACCAGCGCAAGCCTCGGGTCGCTTCCAACCGCACGGACTACTACGTGGTGTGGGAGGACTACCGGGCAGGCAATCCGCTTGTGTATGGCGTAAAGGTAACGTCGGCGGGCTCGGTGGCGAGCGCCGCCGGGACGGCCATGCCCATCACCTCGTCTTCGCAGACCGTTCCGAATATCTGCTTCGGCGGCGTCAACTACTTCGTCACCTGGTCCGACTCATATCGTATCTCCGGGTGCAGGGTGAGCCCCACCGGCGTGATCTTAGACACGGGCGGGATCAACATCGACAGCGCATCGACCACGAAGAGCAACCCGGCTGCCTGGTGGGATGGATCGGTATACCAGGCGGTTTGGGAGGACTACCGGTCGCAGTTTGCCGGCAATTCCGACATCTACTACACAACCGTCGGGGCCGGAGGAGTTGTCTCATCCGATCCCAAGACCGCGCTCGTCACGGACCTGATCCCGCAACTGAAGCCGCTGATATTCGGGAACACGAGTTCCGGGGTGTTGTTCTACCTGAGCTACGAGGGGTATTCCCACGGGCTCTGCGTGGCGCCGCTCACCCAGCAGGGATTGCAGGAAGCGCCGAGCATAGCTGCGGCCAAGCTGATGCCTTCGGGGTCGCTGGTTGCGCTGCGCGGGAAGGTGGTCACGGCGATATTCCCCGACTGCTTCTATGCCGAAGAAGTAGATCGATCGAGCGCGGTCAAAGTGGTTTCTACGGTCAGCGTGCATGAGGGCGACATCGTCGATGTCACGGGGGTGATTGGGACTTGCGACGGCGAGCGTCAGATTACCACTGGATCGGTGATTGGGATGGGCGTCGCGGGAGAGCCGACAAGGCCGTTTGGTCTACGCGGCGACTGGCTGGGGGGCGCGGCCTTGAGCGCTTTGGCGCCCGGCATCACCGGAGCATACGGTGCAAACAACGTCGGCCTTCTGGTGAGGATTTGGGGCAAGGTAAGTTCCACCGCCAGCGGGTATTTCTACATAGACAGCAAGCCAGGCACGTCGATCAAAGTGAAATCCGGGACGCTGACTCAACCCAAGGTTGGCGATCTGGTCTCGGTGACGGGAATCAGCGCCTGCGAGGTTGCATCGGGCGCGATCTGCCGTGCGATACGGCCAAGACAGCAGGCCGACATCGCCAAACTGCACTAGAAGCTGGCGGAGGTTTGCGAAACACACTGGTTTTCTGATCTGATCAATTACTTGACACGGCGCGCAAAATGATGCACAATGCAGTCGAATAGGCGTTACCTGGTAGGATTATCGGGCGTCCAATAGTGCAGTGCGGGGTATATATACGGTAGAGTGAATGGCGTAGCGCTCTTGTAGGGATGGCTTACAAAGGGGGCGGTTTTCATGTCAGTCGTTGATTCCGCGATGACCCGAGAGGTACTGCGAGACATCTCCAAGCGTCCGCTCGACTTCAGTCAGATGAGTGTCCACGTGATGCGAGGAGTGGTGTATCTGGCAGGTCGTGTCGAGAAGCTGCGAGGCTTCTACCAGGACGTCGACATGCACGAGGAGATGAGTATCATAGTCAGGTTGCTCAAGCAGAAGCCGGGAATCCGGGACGTCTGCTGCGAAGTAGATATCGCCGGGCTCTCGCTGTCTGGCAGGGCGGCCCCGCGCAATAATACCGACTACTACTAGGGCGGGCCTGCATTATTCGGGCTGTGGTGAGCTTCGGCGGCGAGCAATCCGAAGCTATTACGTAACTGTCTGTGCCTCCAGGTAGGATACCTGGAGGCATTTGTACAATGTACCTGCAATCGTATGAGTTCAGTTCTGCGGGAGCAGTCCACACCGTAAGTGCTGAGTAGGTCGGGTCCGGCGACCGTATCGAAGCACGTGTCCTGCCCACCGCCCTTCGATACGGCCCACAAACCGGGCCTACTCAGGGCTAACGGGTTCGATATGCCCGGAGAACTGAACAGTCTTTCTGAGACCTCTGGAGTTTGACATTGGACTATCGACCCTTTGGCAAGACCAACCTTAAGCTCTCCGCGCTTAGCTTTGGCTGCATGCGCTTCGCGGACGACGATTCGGCCGCCGAGGCCGTACGCAAGGCTATCGGACTCGGCATCAACTACTTCGACATCGCGCCTGCCTACTGTGGCTGCACTTCCGA